>Ga0194039_1000204_pt1 | contig 38165 bp, 15 predicted proteins | sample JunL228m_MetaG_FD_148679 | JGI IMG/M metagenome (GOLD analysis project Ga0194039, IMG submission 148679) | Anoxic zone freshwater microbial communities from boreal shield lake in IISD Experimental Lakes Area, Ontario, Canada - Jun2016-L227-8m | ecosystem: Environmental > Aquatic > Freshwater >...
GTCGGCCTCCGCTCCGCTCCGGCCTCCTCCGAGACTGCATTTATGCGGGAGTCAACTCGAATATGCGTCCCAAAGTGAGAATTCCACTTTTGAACCGTCTCAGTCCACTTTTGAACAGGCCCCGACACAACAACCGCTTTTTGATCCCACCGTGGGTGCGAACTCCCAACCTCGCATCCCGCCTGCTCTCCCTCGTCTCCCGGCGCATCGCCGCCGACTGGCTCTCCCGCTACGGCTACAGTCCCGTCCTTCTGGAAACCTTTGTGGAACTGGAGCGGTTCACCGGCACCTGCTACCGCGCCGCCAACTGGATCGAAGTCGGAACAACCAAGGGCCGCGGAAAACTCGAAAAGAACCACCAGAGCGTCCTGCCCCTCAAAAGCATCCTGATCTATCCCCTCCAAAAAAACTTCCGCACCATCCTCGCCGGCTGAACTCACACGGGGTTCACCGAATATTTCACCTGTTTTTCATCGCTCATGCGGAAAATATACAAGCAAAATCATCTCGTTGGTAAGCTTCATGAATAGACAGCCTGTTTGATGCGCGTAAAAGATACTGTCCTATGAAAACTCGAAATCACGCCATTTTGGTTCTGTTCGGAGTCTTGGCCTCCGGCTTCCTTGGCGCTCTGCCAGCCGCCTGCGCGGCCACGGTCACGTGGAACGGCACAACCGGCGGCGACTGGAACTTGGCCACCAACTGGACGGGGTCGGCCAAGCCCGGCGCTTCGGACACCGCCATCTTCAACACGACCCTGGCGACGGTCGCCAACGCCATTGCCAACCAGAGCGTCGGCAGCATTTCGTTCGACACCAACGCCGGCACGGCCTCCGGCACGTTCACGCTCGGCACGACGGGCGGCAACATACTGACCCTCGGGAATAACGGCATCATCCAGATCCTCTCGACGCTCGCGGGCACGGGAAAATCCATCTCCGTCAACTCCCCGATCGTGCTGACCCCGGCCTCCACGACCACGGCGGGTTCTTACACGTTCGCGAACTACAGCATTGACCCCACCAATACCCTGAACTTCGGCGGCACGATCTCCGCTTCGACGACAAGCAGCACGGAAACCCTGACCCTGGCCGGCACGAACCTAGGTGCCAACACGATCAGCGGCCTCATCTCCAACGGGTCTGCGACGACGTTTGCCCTCGCCAAGAGCGGCGTCGGCACATGGACGCTCACCGGCGCGAACACCTACAACGGCGGGACCGCGATCAGCGCCGGGACCTTGAAAATCGGCAACGCCACCGCTTTGGGTGCCAACGGCGGCGCGGTGAGCGTCACGGCGGGAGCGGCCCTTGATTTGAACGGCACGGTGATGACAAACACCAATGGCCTGATCCTCAACGGCTTGGGAGTCAACGGCGGCGGGGCGCTGACCAACAGCAGCGGGACAGCGGGGAACTACGCCGGTCTGCTCACGCTGGGCAGCGCCAGCAGCATCATTGCGGGCAGCGGGAACATCACGCTCTCGAACGCCGGCACGATCACCGGAGCCACCTTCGGGCTCACGCTGGGCGGCGAGCAAAACGGCACCATCGCGAGCATCATCGGCACGACGACGGGCACGCTGACTAAGCAGGACGCCGGCACATGGACCCTCTCCGGCGCGAACACCTATACCGGCGGGACCACCATCACCGCGGGCACCTTGCAAGTCAACCGCGCCACCGCTCTTGGTACCGGCGCGGTGAGCGTTGCATCGGGAGCGGCCCTCGATTTGAATGGCATTACGATGACCGGCACCAACGCCCTGACCATCAACGGATCGGGCATCAGCGGCGGCGGTGCGCTGGTCAACAACAACAATTCGGTTCCTTGGAACCCCAACTCCACGGCAGGCACGTATGCGGGCACGGTTGCCATGGCATCCGACAGCAGCATCGGCGGCAGCGGTGCCACCTTGACTCTCAGCGGGATCGTTGGCGGGGCTTTCAATCTGACCAAGGTCGGGAGTAACACCCTGGTTCTCAGCAACACGGGGAACACCTTTGGCGCCAGCAAGACCTTCACCATCAGCGCGGGCACGGTGCAATTGGGTGCTGCTACCCTCTCGTTGGGCGTTGCCTCCAACGCGGTCTCGGTGACTAACGGCGCTACTCTGGATTTGAATGGCAAGGCGTTCACAACCCTGAATGCCCTGACCATCAACGGGCAGTATAGCTCGACTGTCGGCGCGCTGACCAACAGCATCCAGGTGTCTGTCGCCGGTGCCCTCGTGGTTCCATCGTATGCGGGCACGGTGACATTGGGTTCCGACAGCAGCATCGGCGGGAACAGTGCCGGCATTCTGACTCTCAGCGGAGTCGTTTCCGGGGCTAACAACCTGACCAAGGTCGGCACGGGCGGGTTGCTTCTCAGCAACGCGGCGAACACCTTTGGCGGTGCGGGCAAGACCTTCACCATCAGCGCGGGCACGGTGTATTTGGGGGCCGCCACCACATCGTTGGGGGCTGCCGGCACTGCGGTCACGGTGTCCAACGGCGCGGTTCTGAATTTGAACGGCAAGTTATATACAACCAACAATCCTCTGACCATCAACGGGTCGGGCATCGGGGGAACCGGTGCCCTCATGAACAGCGGGTTCGCGGCCAGCTACTCGAGTGACGTCACCTTGGGCAGCGACAGCACCATCGGCATCATTGCCGGGGCGGCCGCCCTCACCCTCAGCGGCAACCTGACCGGCACAGGAAACCTGACGCTCATCGATTCGAGCGCCTCGGTGCTCACCCTGGCCAATGTCAACAACACCGGCACGGTCACCAACTCCGGATCCGGGGGCACGGCGGCCATCATCACGACACTCGGCAGCAACGTCACCGGCCTCACGCAGGCAGGGGCAACGCCGTTCACCGTCACCAACGCGATCGGCCTGACATCGGGCCCGATGAGCTTCACCTCCACCGGCGCCGGGCTCTTGACTCTCAGCGGCCAGGTCACGGGCGCGCAAAATATCACCCTCACCGCCAACAGCACGGGCAACATCACCCTCTCCAACGGCGCCAACAACGGCGGAAGCATCACCAACAACGGCACCGGCAACGGCACCGTCACCGTCGGCTCGATTGGTACCAACGTCACCGGCGTCACGCAGAACGCGGCCAATGGGATCCTGTATCTCAACGGGACGAATACCTACACCGGCAACACGACGATCGCCGCGGGCACCTTGAAAGCCGGCAGCGGCAGCGCTCTGGGGAACAGTACCAGCACGGCGAGTGTCGCAGCAACGGGAGCGGCCCTCGATTTGAACGGCCAGACGATCACCAACGCCCTGACCTTGAACGGCACGGGCATCAGCGGCGGCGGCGCGCTCACCAACAACAGCGCGACAGCCGGAACCTACTCCGGGCTGATCACGCTCGGCAGCGACAGCAGCATCGTTGCGGGCAGCGGGAACATCACGGTCTCGAACGTCGGCTCGATCACCGGTGCCACCTTCGGGCTGACGCTTGGCGGTGCCCAAAACGGCAGCATCGCGAGCAGCATTGACACGACGACGGGCACGCTCACCAAGCAGGGTGCCGGCAAATGGACGCTCTCGGGCACCAACACCTACACCGGCACCACCACGGTCAGCGCGGGCACGCTGCAATTTGCCAAGCAGGCATCCCTTTACAATAGCGACCCCGTCAGTTGGACAGCGACCAACATCATTGTGTCTAACAATGGAACGCTGGCCTTGAACGTGGGCGGCACCGGGGAATTCACGACGGCCAACGTGACCGCCCTCCTCGCGAATCTGGGTGGTGCGAACGGCACCAGCACCACCGGTTTCGCGCAGGGATCCGCCATCGGCTTCGACACCACCAACGCTTCCGGCTCGACATTCACCGTTGCGGATCCCCTCGCCGACTCGACCGGCTCGGGCGGCGGCGCGCTGGGCGTGACCAAACTCGGCACGAATACGCTCGTCCTTACCGCCGCCAATACCTACAACGGCCCCACCACGATCAGCGCGGGCGCGCTGACCATCCAGAACGCGACCGCCCTGGGTTCCTCGTCCGGTGCCGTTTCCGTCACCAGCGGAGCGGCCCTGCAGATTCAAAACGGCATCACCGTCGGCACGAAACCCCTGACCCTCAACGGCACGGGCATCTCCTCGGGTGGTGCCTTGCGTAACATTAGCGGCACGAACGTCTGGCAGAGCACGGTGACGCTCGGCAGCGCTGCGCGCATCAACTCGGACCTCGGCTTGCTGACGTTCAACACCGCGGCCAACAGCATCAACGGAACGAATACAAATCTCACCCTCGGCGGCGCGGGCAACGGCACCATCGCTGGCACCATCACCACCGGCAACGGCACGCTGACCAAGGACGGCGCGGGCACATGGACGCTCTCCGCCGCGAATACCTACTCGGGCAATACCCTGGTGAGCGCGGGCGTTTTGGCTCTCGGGGACGCTCTGGCCCTCCAGAACAGCGCCATCGACACCACCGGCACGGGCACGATCACCCTGACCGGCTACACCACCCCGACCATCGGCGGACTTACCGGCAGCAGGGATCTGGCTTCGGTGCTCACGACCGGCTACAGCGCCGTGACGAACCTGACCCTCAACCCGGGCGCGAGCATCACCTATTCCGGAGCCATCGCCAACGGGCCCATGGCCCTGACGAAGACCGGCGCGGGCACCCAGATCCTCTCGGGAACCAACACCTACACCGGCACCACGACCGTCAGCGCGGGTACGCTGCAATTCGGCAAGCAGGCATCCCTTTACAATAGCGACCCCGTCAATTGGACAGCGGCCAACATCATCGTGGCCAACACGGGCACTCTGGCCTTGAACGTGGGCGGCACCGGGGAATTCACGACGGCCAACGTGACCGCCCTCCTCGCGAATCTGGGTGGCGCGAACGGCACCAGCACCAACGGTTTCGCGCAGGGATCGGCCATCGGCTTCGATACCACCAACGCTTCCGGCTTAACCTTCACCGTTGGGGATATTCTCGCCGACTCGACCGGCTCGGGCGGTGGCACGCTGGGCGTGACCAAACTGGGCACGAACACCCTCGTCCTCACCGGCAACAGCACCTACACCGGCCCCACCACCATCACCGCGGGCACGCTGCAAATCGGAAACACGTCCGACGCCGGCTCGATCGACTCGACCAGCGCGATCACCGACAACGGCACGCTGACTTACAACGTGGGCGCAGGCAACCGCACGGTTTCGGCGGCGATCAGCGGCACCGGCTCGATCACCCAGAACGGCACCGGTACGCTGACGCTCTCGGGCGCGAACTCTTTCACCGGCAACGTGACTCTCAACGCCGGCACGCTCGCCCTCAACAATGCCTCCGCCCTCGGCACCAGCAACGGTACCTTGACCATCGCCGCCAGCACCACCCTCGACAATACCAGCGCGGCGGCCATCACGCTCTCCAGCAACAAGACGGTGACCCTGAACGGCGACTTCGCCTTCACCGGCACCAAAGACCTGAACCTCGGCAACGGGACCGTATACCTCGGCACGGCTGCGGGCACCTCACGCACCATCACATCCAACTCGGGCAACCTCACCCTCGGCGGCATCATCAGCAATGGCGTTTCCGCCAGCTCAATCATCAAAGCCGGCGCGGGCGCGCTCACTCTGGGCGGCGCGAACACCTTCACCGGCGGGGTCACGCTCAACGCCGGCACCCTGAACATCAACGCCGCCGCCGCCCTCGGCACCAACACCAGCACCTTATTCATCGCAGACGGCACCACCCTTGGCAACACCAGCGGCACGGCCATCTCCATGACCGTCAACAATCCGCAGACCTGGAACGGCAACTTCACCTTCACCGGCGCGGGCTTGAGCAACGTGAGGTCTGATCTGTATATGGGCGGTGCGGTGTCCCTCGGCACGGCGTTGGGCACCTCGCGCACCATCACGGTTACTTCCGGCACCCTCGACGAGGGCGGCGTCATCGGCAATGGCACGACCGCCAACAGCCTCATCAAGGAGGGTGCGGGCGCTCTGTCGCTCACCGGCACGAACACCTTCACGGGCGGGGTCACCCTCAACGCCGGCACCCTGAACATCAACGCCATCGCGGCTCTGGGCACCACCGCCGGCACATTCACCATCAACGGCGGCACCCTTGCCGTGAGTCAGGGCAACGCCGGTAGCGGCGGTAGCAACGGCTTGCTCACCTCGAACTACGTGCAGGTCTGGAACGGGGACTTCGGGTTTACGGTCGCCCCCGTGACATCCGGATTATTCGTGGGATACAACAGCCAAAACCTGAACATCGGTACCGGCACCGTCAGCCTGGGCAACGTGGCGGGGGGTAACGCCACCCGCACGATCACGGTGGGCGCTGCCAGCGCGAAGGATGGTTATTACGCCAACTTCACCGTCGGGGGCATCATTTCCAACGGCTCCAACGGCTCCTCGGCGAACAGCATCACCAAGAACGGCACGGGCGTCTTGACCCTCAACGGCGCGAACACCTTCACGGGCGGCGTCACGCTCAACGCCGGAACCCTGCAACTCGGCAACGCGGCAGCATTGGGCACGGGCACACTGACCATCAACGGCGGCAGCCTGGCCGCCAACGTCGCCACCACGTTGACCAACGTGCAGGTGTGGAATGGCGCCTTTTCCGTCCGCCCCAGCATCCCCGCCGCTACTGGCTTTGCCCTGAACATGGGGACCGGAGCCGTCACCCTCGCGGGTAATAGCACCGTGACCAACGTCGCCGGCGCCCTCCTCACCGTAGGCGGGGCCATCGGCGATGGCGCCAACACTTACGGCGTCACCTGGGTCGCGGGCTACAACGCCAACTCCTCCTTCGCCTTGACCGGCAACAGCACCTACCACGGGCCGACGGTGGTGCAAAGTCTGAGTGGCACCGGTTCCGTCGTCCTGGGCACGGGGAATCTCACCAACACTTCCGGCGTGACCGTCAACGGCGGCGGCAATTTCCAGGTGGGCACCACCGGAGTTGGTGTCACCAATCGCATCAATCCCAACGCATCGCTGACCCTGGGCGGCAATGGCGGCGGCACCTTCACGTTTGTGAACAGCGGAAACGCCGTGGTGAACAAGCAGAGCTTCACCAGCCTCACGGTTGGCTCGGGCAATGACATGCTCAGGACCGACGTGGCCACCAACGCCTCCCAACTCACCTTCACGGGGGTGAGCGGGACGAACTACAACCGCAACGTCGGCGGCGTGGTGCGGTTTGTCGGTTTGCTCGGCAATGCCAGCTCCCAAACCAGTTTCACCAACGCCGTCACCGGCAATATCATCGGTTCAGGAACCAGCGCCATGCTGATCGGTGCCACCACCAGCACCGGCACCACGGCCGACGACGCATATAGTTTCGTCGGCTTCACCTCCGGCAACTCCGGCAACCTGACGGCCATTACCAGCACGGCGAATACGTTTGGCTCGGGAGTGAACACGACTCTCGCCACCACATCCTTTGGCCTTCCCACGACCGGCACCACCCAAAGTCTCAGGTTTGACGGTGCCACCACCTTGACTCTTCCCAGCGCGTTTACCGTCCAGTCGGGCGGCATTTTGGCGACTTGGAATGTGGTCGCACCGATCACGATCACCGGCGGCACCCTCACGACAGGGCTTGCCGGCGGCGACTTGTGGATCGTGCAGAGCTCAGCAGCCAGCGCGATCACCGGGATGGTCCTCAAATCCCAGATCGTTGACAACAGCAATTCGAGCCTCACCAAGGTCGGCGCACGCGCCCTCTACCTGAAGAACACTAGCAACACCTACGCCGGCGGCACCTACCTCGCGGACGGAATCCTCAATGTCGCATCGGAAGGGAGCCTGGGCATCGGCGCGCTCAATTTCACCGGTGCCGCCACCCTCCAGGCCGCAGGCAACGTGACGCTGGGCACACGCGCCGTCGCCATCGGCCAGGGCGTGACCGCCACGTTCGACACCAACGGCAACGCGATCACGGTCGGCGGCCTCGTCAGCGGCGTCAACTCGGGCCTGACCAAAACCGGGTTTGGGATGCTCACGCTCACCGGCAACAACACCTACACCGGCATCACGACGGTGAATAACGGCACCCTCAAACTCGACTTCAGCGCTGTCGGCGCCCCGACGGAGAACATCATCAACCCCAACAGCCTCCTCGCTCTCGGCGTTAACGGATATAGTGACACCCTCATCATTCAGGGCGCGGCAGGCGTCGCCAACACCCAGACCTTTGGCGCCACCCCCAGCCCCAATAATTTGACTGGCGCGACGACGTTCTACGGGGGCATGACCAACATGGTGTTTCATGCCGGTGCCGGCGGCTCACTCACCGTGAACCTGGGCAACATCATCGGTGGGCCCGCGGGCGGCGGCGCATACTTGGACGTCTCCACCAGCGGCAACGTCACCGTGGCTGGCGTCAACGCCACCACGGGGCAGGGGAGTTACCTCGACAAGAGTTTTCTGAATGGCGGTGGCAATTTGAACGTGTGGGCCACGGTCAACAAATCCACTTGGGCAACCGTCAATTCGTCGGGCAACCTCGTTGGCTTTGCCGACTCGGCCTACACAACGAACTACACAGCAGCCAATCTCAGTGGGGCAATGGTGGATGTCACCACCAGTGGCACCCTTTCCCCCACGAATCAAGCCGCGGCCACCACGTTGCGTTTTAACGACACTCTGAACACCGGCGTCGGGAAGACCTTGTCCCTCGTCGGCACCAAAGTGTACCAACTCTCCATGGGGGGCATCCTGGTGACCTCCAACGTGGGCGCACAAGACTCGACGATCAACGGCGGCTTCCTCACTGGCGCCAACCTGACCAGACTGGGAATTTTCCAAAACAACACGCTCGGCAACCTGGTCATCAATTCGCAGCTCGTGGACCAAGCGGGTGCGTGCCCTGTGATCAAGAATGGAGCCGGCACCGTGATTCTCAACGGCGTGAATGTAAACACCGGCGGGTTAACCGTGAACGAAGGCACGGTCATCGCGACCGGCGATTACATGCCGAGCTCGGTGAAAACCATCACCACCACCGCCGGCTCGAACGTGGTGGCCATGTCCGACACCACGGGACTCTTCGTTGGCCAGCAGCTTATTGGCAGCACCCCCGGACTGGCGGTGACAAACGGGCAACTCCCCAACGTCGTCACGGCGATTAATCCAGGCGTCAGCGTGACGATCTCCAACAACGCCACGGCCAGCAACACGCTGAGTGCCACCTTCCAAAGCGGCGGTGCCATCGGTAGTAGCGCGTCGATTGCCAACGGCGCGACCCTCCAGATCGGCAGCACCGCCACCGGCAACCACGGCGGGATCGACCCCACCCTGACGATCACCAACCTCGGCGCGCTCATCCTCAACCACAGCGGCAACTACACCTTCGGCAACACCCTCAGCGGCTCGGTCGCCATCAATAGCCTGAGTGCCACCAACGCCACAAACACCCTCGAAATCACGGGCGGCGGCAATACCACCCTCGGCGCCTACGGCGTTGTCAATGGATCCGGTGCAGGCGGTCAGAATTATTACACTCTCGCGACCGCCGGAAATGTCTATGCCGGACAGCTTGTCACGGGCACCAATCTCCCGGGGGGAACGTATGTTAACACCGTGGATGGGTTGAATGTGTATCTTAGCAAAAGCATTTCGACCGGCGGGGCGACGAACCTCACCTTCCAAACCATCAACACATTCAACGGCAACACCCGGATCACCGACGGCAGCACGCTGACCCTCGCCTCCGCACGGTCTCTTGATACCAGCACGCTCCTCTACAATAACAGCGACAGCGGCACGTTGTCCTTCGGCAGCTTGACCGCTGTCACTCTCGGCGGGCTTGGCGGCGATAAGAACCTCGCCCTCACCAACGCCTCGTCCGCCGCCGTCGCCCTCACCGTGGGCGGAAACCACTTCGACACCACCTACTCGGGCAACCTCACCGGCACGGGCAGTTCATTAGCCAAAACCGGCATCGGCACCCTCACGCTCACCGGCACAAACTCCTACACCGGCGGCACCAGCATCGCCGCAGGCGGAACCTTGATGGGCAACTCTGCGAGCCTGCAGGGCAACATCTCCGTGGCCTCCGGCGCGACCGTGGCATTCAACCAGACCTCGGATGGCACGTATTCGGGAGTCGTCAGCGGCGCGAGCGGCGTCACGTTCATCAAGTCCGGTGCTGCCAAGCTCACCCTCGGTGCCACACAAGCCTTCTCCGGTCTCGTCGATGTCCAGGCTGGTACCCTCGCCGTCTCCGCAAACACTACACTGACCGACACCCAGATCTCCGGCGGCACGTTCGATACGGCTACCTTCATCACAAGCGTCGGCGTGCTCACCATGAGCAGCGGCTCCATCACCGGCACTGGCGTAGGCCAAGTGAACGCTTCGAGCTACAGTTTCACTGATTCCGGTTCAGTGAGCGCCAAGCTTGGCGGCAACGTCGCCCTCACCAAGTCGGGTGCAGGAACGGTTACGCTCACAGGAGCGAACACCTACTCAGGGATCACGACGATCTCCGGCGGCACCCTGCAGCTCGGCGACGGTGGCTTTACGGGAAGCAGCGGTGGTGGCGCCATAGTTAACAACGCGAACTTCGCCATCAACCGCAGCACCACCGCCTCCCAGGGCGCCGACTTCAGCGCCGCCGCCATCACCGGCAACGGCACCTTCACCCAGGCCGGTACCGGGAACACGACCCTCAACGCCGCCAATGCCTACACCGGCAAGACGATTGTCCAGAACGGCACCTTGGCCTTCACCACCGGCAATGCCTCGTCTACCGGGGCCCAGTCGCTGGGCGCAAACGCCGACCTCGACCTCGGCGTCGCCTCGACAAGCTCGGGCATCCTGAACTACACCGGCACCGGTGCCGCCACCCTGGCCAAAAATATCAACGCTCTCGGCAATGGCACCGACACGATCCAGAACAGCGGCACCGGCCTGCTGACGCTCTCCGGCACGCTCACCAAGAACAGCACAACACTCACCCTCAAGGGCGGCAGCAGCGGGATCAATGTCACAGGGGCCATCGCGGGCTCGGGCGCAAACTCGGACCTGATCGTGGACGGCGGCAATACGACGCTCTCCACAGCGAACACCTACAACGGCCCGACCTCGATCATCAATGGGGCGACACTCACAGCGAACGCCACTGGTGCCCTGCCCACGGCGATCCGCTCGGCAGTGAGCATCGACCAGACCGGCTCTGGCACCTCGACGCTCGCCCTCGGTGCAAGCCAGTCGGCCGCTTCCCTCACCGGCACCTCGACTTCGAAGGTCACCCTCGGCGCCAACACCCTGACCCTCGGCATGACCGGCAACGCGACAACCACCTTCTCGGGCGTCATCTCCGGCACGAACGGCAACGTGATCAAGGACGGCACCTCGACCCAGGTCTTCTCCGGCAACAATACCTTCACCGGCACGACCGCCGTGAACGAGGGCACGCTTGAAGCGGCCGCAGCGGGGGCACTCGGCGGCACCACAGCCATCACCGTCACCAACACCGGCACGCTCCTGCTCAGCGCAAATGCGGCAACAAGCAATTCGACAACCCTGACGCTGTCCGGCGGAACCGTGGAGATCAAATCCGGCCCCTCAGTATCCACCTCGCTCGGCGCCCTGACCCTGACCGACAACTCGATCATTGATTTCGGACTCTCCTCAGGCACCAACATCCTCACCCTCGGCGCCGTGACATCGTGGACAGCCACGAAAACCATCGAAATCTGGAACTGGTCCGGAACCCCGTTCACGCCCGGCGGCACCGACCGGCTCATGGTCAGCGACCAGACCGGATGGACAACAAATCTCGGCAGCATCAATTTCTTCACGGACAGCGGCACAACGCTGATCGGCGCCGCAACGTTTGCCGGATACGAGCTGGTGGCCGTCCCCGAGCCCGCCACATGGAGCTACATGGCCGCCATCGCCCTCGGCGGCGCAGTCCTACTCATCCGCCGCCGCCGCGATTCCTAATTCCTACAAGATATTCTTGCTAATTAGAAATTATATTCCAGGAACCGTGAACCAAAAAATCATGAAGAAACAAATCCTAGCCCTCGCACTTAGCATCGCGGCTCTGAACCTTGTCGCTCAGGAAGCGCCGCTGCCCAACCCGGCCGCGCCCTTCCAGGCGCTCAAAGGCTCGCAGTTAGACCCCGTGTTGAAAGTCGGCGCCTTCGTTCGCGACGAAAAAACCTATCTCCAGCCGAGCCTCTGGATCGGCAACAAGCGCATCGGCGTTCGGGAAAAAATCTCGGGTCCCGCTACGGAGTGGGGCCAGTCAATTAACTTGCTGGTGGATAACCGCGAAATCCTCCGCTTCACCTTCTGGGGAGCCTACGACGAAAGCGGCGTCGGCTATCCCTTCAAGCTCAAAGAGGGAACCCAACCGGAACTCAAAGCGGACGAGGCCTCAAAATCCATCACCTATTCCAAGCCCTACGTGTTGCCGGGCGGCAAAGGGGCGACGTTCACCTACACCTTGAAAGCGCTGACCGGGAGTAAGGTCGAGTTGAGTTGGGATCTGGGAATCAGCCAGGAAAAACTCGAATCGCTGCCCAAGGACTTTGGCGTCGGACTCTGGATGGTTTCGCCTAAAAATGACGATTTTCTGACATTTCTCATCAACAAACAGCCGCTTCCGTTGGCCGACATCGGGAAGCTCCCCAAAAAGGAGCGAGAAATCCTGAGCGGGGACGGGCTCGAATTCGTTTACGCCCCGGAGAAACCGCTCCAAGGGTTTTCCTTGGCGCTGCCCGACGATCACAGCTTTTCCTTGGCGTCCGAGGCTCCCAGCCCTGGTGGCAAAAAACAAGCTGGGTTCATCATCCGGGCAAGCTCCAAAGCGCGCCTAAGCCACGACAAACTTGTCATCGACTTCGGCGAAGCCGCCGAGAAAGACGCCGCCGCGCCCGCGCCGGTAGCCGGAATCGACTTCTGGGGACGCGACAGGACGTGTGTGCCCGCGCCCTCCACCCGCAACATCATGCCCAACCCGAGCTTTGAACAAGGGCTGCGCTACTGGGCGTGGTGGTGGGGCGGCGGCAGATACGTTCCCTCGGAAATCCCCGCCTACTCCATTGTGGATGGTGGAAAATTCGGCCGCAAATGTCTGCTTATCCAGCGCAGCCAGGGAGGGCTTCCGATGCAGAGTTTTTCCATTCCGGTCGTCAAAGATAAAACCTACACTCTGAGCTTTTACGCCAAAGCCGAGAAACCCAACGCCGACATCGTGGTGGGCATCCAATGCCCGGTGCAGCACAGCCAGTTTCTTTGGCGCCCAGCTCTGGCCACCACCCACAAGCTCAACACGGAGTGGGAGCGCAAATCCATCACCTTCACCGCTGACCGCCCCGCGATCTCCGTTCTGATCGCCGCCCGCAGCATCGCGTGGCTTGACGGTTTCCAACTCGAAGAGGGAATCGCGCCCACCGAATTTGTCGCTCCGGAAATCGAGGGCGTCCTGCGCACCTCCGACCCCGACAACGCGCTCGCCGTCGGAGCGCCCCTTCAAGCCGCCTTTGAGATGTATGGCAAACCGGGAGCCAAAGGCGAAGTCGGGCTGGTAGTTAGGAATTATTATCGGGAGAAGCTCTACGATACGAAGGTTAAGTTTTCCTTGGATAAGGAGGGTGTGGGGCGGATCGAGCTTCCTTGGGAGAGTGCAAAGCTCGGCACCGGCGTTTTTGTCGTCCAGGCCGACTACCACCTCGATAGCGGAGCGGTCTTGCGCGACTATTACCGACTCTCCATCATGGACTTTCTGGAGAATAAACACGCCACCAAAGACATCTTTGGCAACCTCTGCATGGCTTCTCGGCTCACGCGTGGCGACGATATGGCCCGCAATTTCATGCATTGGGGGTTCGGCTCGACGACCTACAACCTTGATCTTAAAGAGGAGGCGGATCTCATTGATAAATACAGGATCACCAATTACCTGCTGATCGTCGCCGACCTTGCCGACGCCCCGGAGGACCGCGTCCTCGTGAAAGAAGCCCAAAGCAAGTGGACTGAGGTGACGCCTGAGCGCGAAAAGCAAATCGAGGATTTCTCCTATCGGATCGCAGCAAGCCATCCGTGGGGGAAGTCGTGGGCCTTTTCAACCGAAACCGAGACCCGCTGCCCGATGGTCCAGAAAGGGAATTTCGCGGAATGGGCCAAGATCCAACTTTCCTGCCAGCGCGGCGTAAAGCGGGCCAACCCCGACGCCATCGTCCTGCCGGACGGCGGCACCTCCGGCTTCAACGCCCTGCGCGGGATCCGGGAAACCGAAGGCTACCTTGCCGCAACCCAGGGCAAGGTCAAATGGGACGCCATCGCCACCCATCCCTACTGCAACCTCGACGGCGTCAGGGGTGGGCCAGACCTCGACGTGGAGACGCAACGGCTGCTCGACCTGATGAAAAAATACGGCTACGGAGCCGAAACCCATATCGATTACACCGAAGGCTTCAACTACAGCGACTTGGTGCTGCCTGAATGGGGGCTCACCAATAATGATGACAACAACGACGCCTACTTCTGCGGCCGCCCGAGTTATGACACCGGTTGGCGGGAATTTCTCCACGCCGCTTGGGCTGCTCGCACCTACATCATCTGCCTGAAATACTGGCCCCAAGTCCGTTCCTTCAACATCTGGGTTAGCCGCCCCTACCTGGACCAGTATTTCGCGCCGCTCTACACTTGCAAGGTTCCCAACACACTGGGGCACTTGCTGGGCAATCCGAAATTCAAGGCCAACATCCAGCCCGCAGCCGGGATTCGCGGCTACGTCTTTGAAGACGAGCAGGGTCGCGGCGTGGCGGCCCTCTGGTGCGCCATCGACAAGGTCGAGGAAGGCTTGGAACGCGGACCGGTCGTCCAGGTCCAATTCAAAGGCAAGATGCCGCAATTTATCGACTTGATGGGCAACCCCCGCAAGGTGGAATCCAAGAAAGGAACCGTGGCAATCCAGCTGACATCCGCGCCGCTCTTCCTGCGCACTGAAAAGGGTGGTGCCGACCAGCTGGTGGCGGCCTTGAACCAGGCGGAAGTCGAGGGAGCTGGGTTAGCGCTCAAAGTAAACATCCTCCCCACGCTTAGCGGCGGTATCGAGGCTGGCCTGACCAATCAGACCAATCGCCTCTTGCATGGCGACATGAACGTGAACGAAACCAAGACCCCCTTCGAGATACCCGCCCAAGGCAGCGCGGTCTGTTCGATTCAGCCCAGCCAGGGGAACGAGCCGGGCAAACTCTATCCGTGGAAACAGTCGATCAGCTTCCAATTCGCGGGCGGCCGCATGGATAAAGTGGACTGGAACATGGCCTGCTTCTACGTGCCGCATACCGCTGCGCCGCTGCCGCTCGACTCCTTCGCAAAGGAGTGGGAAGCAATTCCCTCGATCCCGGTCAACAACTGGCACGTCAATCCGCCCAAGGCGGGTCAGCCTCCCGTGAAAGCGGGCTATCCTGGCGATCTGGACGCGAAATTCCAACTCGCATGGGACAAGGAGAATCTTTACCTTCGGATTAGCGCCACGGATGATCACTTTGTCCTCACTGAAGCTTCCAAATGGAAGGACCGCGTCCTTTACATGCACGACGGTTGCGCGGAGGTCTACTTTGACACCGGAGCCAACGGACGGAGCAACTCGGTCAAGGGGTATGACCTCGACGACTACCGCTACGACTTCTCAATGGGCAATTCCGAAGGGGCAACTGGCCCCGGAAAAGTCTATCGCTTTGCCGAAGCCTACCATCAGTTGGCGGGCGGCATCGTCATGCCGACCAAGGATAACGCGGCCCAGAATGTCAAATGCCAGTTCCAGCGCACGGCGGACGGCTACGCATACGTAATGATTTTCCCACAACGCTACATCGAGCCGTTGCGCCTGGAGAAAGGAACCCGGGCCGGATTCGGCCTCTATCTGCACGACAAGGACGACCCGAAAATGGATTGCCCTGGCAAGGGCGTTGGGCTCACCACCGAGCCTGGCGTGCCCCCAGACCGCCGTCCCGACCTCTGGCCCATCCTGATCCTCAAGGACTGATTGACAAAACGGAGCATGCCATCACAGAAATCCAATAGATACCGATGTTATTAATGTCGAATTTCCCATCAGTCTCTGTCCCGATTCTTCGGGATGCCGATATCTTAGTCCTTGGCTCCTCCTGCGCTGCGGTCGCCGCAGCTCTTGAAGTTCAATGTTCAGGCCGTTCCGTTATGCTGGTGGGCGATTTAAGCTATTTCGGAAGCGATCTTGCAGGTAAATTCCAGTTGTGGTCAGGCGGATGGTGCATCGAAAATCCAATTTTAAAAGCGGCCTTTGCGGAAAGGTCCTGTTTGCCCGCACGCCCCGGGGCGATTAAGCGGGCAATGGAAGAAGCTCTCATGGCCGCCTCGATCCCTTTTCTGTTTTCGGCCCGTCCGGTTTCGTTGCTGCGGAGCGAAACCGGCGAAATCGCGGGAGCCGTTCTAGCCACTCGAACCTCATTGATTGGACTAACCTGCCGAGCCATCGTTGACGCAACGGATTTCGGTCTTGGCGCCCGATTGGCCGGACTGCCACTTTGCACGCGCGAAGACGTGCCATCCCGGGTCGAATGGACGGTCCTCGCTAAGAACCCTCCAACGGCCTGGCCGGGAGAGATCGAAGAGCTTCCGCAAACATTTGATCAAACTTTCCGCGAGGGTGACGAAACCTTATCGGCATTCCGCCTCAGTATTGACCGCGCCGCACTTGGAGCCGATCCGATGGCGGCGGAACATGTCGCGCGCTCCTTCCTTGTTGACGATAATATTTTGGTTGCGGCAGATCTCCTGGTTGATCCGCCCTGTGAGATGACCTCTACCGGTTCCGTTTTGAAGAACTGTTTAGCCGATCTGGGTGATGCGGATATCCAACCCGCTCCAAACCTTTGGCTACTCAATGGAATGCTGCCGCTCTCAGGAACAGGGCTTCGCGATTTGAGCAGTCCAGACAAAGCGACGGCTTTCGGGTATCGGATCGGTGCGTCCGCCGCAGCAGCGGTACCGTGTCGACAGCAATCCTCTGCTTTCAATCTACAAAGCTGCGGTGAAGAGTCCGGCCCGTTTCGTTTCGCGACGGCCTTTCTCCGGGAAACGCAAGGGATTCTGGAACTGGCGAATTGGTCGTTTCCGATTCTCGGCAAATTCGATGTTGTGGTTGCTGGAGGCGGAACCGGCGGGGCTCCGGCGGGAATCGCCGCAGCACGTGCCGGAGCCAACACGTTAGTTCTTGAAAACCAGCACGGCTTAGGAGGGGTAGGCACCCTCGGGTTAATCAATAATTACTGGTTTGGAAATCGAGTTGGGTTCACCGCAGAGCTGGACGAAACCGTAAAACACTTCGATGCGCTGAGTCGTTCTAAGGATGGCCAATCATGGAGCCCGGAAGTGAAGTCCGCCATCTATCACCAAATGCTACAAGCCGCAGGCGGGCGGGCCTGGACTGCCAGCTTTGCCTTTGGTGTGAAAATGGAAAGTGGAAAGGTCGGCGGATTGTTGGTATCGACTCCTTTCGGAAGCGGGTTTGTGGAAGCTGGCGGCATTATCGACGCAACCGGCAATGCAGATGTGGCCGCCGCAGCCGGCGCCCCCTGCCGCGTGATCGACGCGTGTCATGTCGCAGTACAAGGCGCTGGCATATCGCCTCGCTTCCACCCTAACGTGCGAGGTCAGAATTCGGACCACACCTTCGTGGATGAGACAGACCCGGTTGGCATCACCAGCGCTTATGTGCAAGCCAGGGCAAAATACCCCCACGCCTTTGATACTGCAGCCCTGGTAGACACGCGAGAAAGACGACAGATCGTGGGGGACTTGGAATTATCACCGATCGATCTCCTTGCCTGTCGTACTTTTCCCGATACGGTAGTCACCGCATCCAGCAATTTCGACACGCACGGCTTTACCATCCATCCGGTATTTATGGTGGCGGCTCCGGATCATGATCCCCTCCAGGCACACGTGCCCTTTCGTTGTATGCTGCCGCGCGGAATCGATGGAGTGTTAGTAACCGGGCTTGGCATGAGCGCTCATCGCGATGCACTGCCTGTCATTCGCATGCAGGCCGACGTTCAGAATCAAGGGTACGCTGCGGGGTTGGCTGTTGCTGAGTCTGTAGCGAAGAAGGTGAGCCTTCGTCAGCTCGACATTCACGAGTTGCAAGGCAAGCTTGTCGCGCTCGGCATTCTTGCCCCCGGTGTCTTGGAGCACCAGGATTCCTTTCCGATGAGTTCGGAGTCCATCCGTGAGGCGGCCGATGGTGATTTAGGCAAACTATTAAATGTCGCCATTCTTTTCGCCCATCCTGAGGAGAGCAGGAATGCATTGTTGGCCGTAATGGCGAATGATCCCACGCCGCAACGACGGCATGATGCCGCGCTTATCCTCGGTTTGATGGGAGTAAGCGAGGCTGCATCCACTCTCGAAGAAATTGTACGATGCTCTTCTTGGGATCACGGATGGAATTATTGTGGAATGGGCCAATTTGGCCGAAGCATGAGCCGGCTTGACGCGATCATCATTGCGCTGTCGAGGACACGCAATCCCATCGGCATTGAGGCCATCGAAGAAAAAATTCTGGCTCTCGATGGGAACGCTCAATTTTCTCACTGCCGGGCTGCTTCACTTGCCGCAGCGGCACTCCCTCACCCTCGGCTTGCAAGCGCTTTGGCCTGCCTGATTGGGAAACCGGGCGTTCGCGGCCATGCATTGCTGAGTGTCGAAACGCTCCGGGCGCGGGCGAATGCCAATCTTGTCGAAACGGAACCAAGGAATCTTTCTTTGCGCGAAATTTATCTCGGGATGGGACTTTTCCTAACAGGTGATTTCAATGGTATTGGACGCAAAGTTCTCGAAGCCTACGCGACCGATCTTCGGGGACATTTTGCGCGTCACGCCCTGGACCTGCTTGCCCACAAGGACCATGATCGCTTGCGTTTCAATCTCGCTTGATTAAAAAGGAAGAGGATCTCTATGAAATACTGCGATATTAAAGGTTTCAACTACCAGCCAAGCTATGGAACATCTGGCCTGGAGTTGTGGATGAAATTCCATGCCGAAACCATCAAGCTGGAACTTGGAAGGGGGAAAAGGCATTTTCCTTGGATGAACACAGTCCGCCTATGGCTCTCCTGGGATGCGTACCAACGCGACGAAAAGCGCTTTGTTGCCAATTTTGAAACCGCGCTTGCCATTGCCGATTTCTACGGTTTAAAGGTGATGCCTGTGCTTTTCAACCGCTGGCACACCAATTCGATAGATTACGGTGGCGTCTATATTGACCATTTCCTCCCGGGTTCCAGAAACAATGTCCAAAGGCTCTTTGAACCCTATATGGAAGACATTGTGGGAGGCCATGCAAATGACGCGCGCATTTCCGCATGGGATCTCTGCAACGAACCTCTTTTTTACCGCAACTCTGAAATTCCTCAGGTGGTTGTCGATGCGGAAATAAAGTGGCTGGAATACTTATATTCAGACTGCAAACGCCTCAAGGCGGAAGCTCCTGTCACCGTATGTCCCATGCGTCATTTTGATGAACTGATGCACTTAAGCGACTTTCTCAGTTGTCATCCCTATTACAATTTGGGAGACGCTAAAGAAGACTTTGAGAGAGCGCTCGACTCTCTTGTTGAAAAAGCTGCAAAGGCCCAAAAATCGTTGGTTGCCACGGAAACCTGTTGGGGCTCCTACGATGATGCCGAACGAGCAGAGATCATTCGCTATACGTTGGGGGAATTAAACAAACGAAAGATTGGTTGGCTGGCGTATGTTCTCCATAATAGCGGCGTGGCCGATGCCCATGCAAAGGACGAAGGCGCGTTCAGCAACGCCGGAAACCTTGCGTTTATTGCGGCGAACGGGGAATTGCGACCCGGACATCAAGTGGTCAATGAATTTGGATCAAGCGTACGAGAAGATTAGGCTAAATCGACATTCATCGTGCCCTCTTGTTGCCAAAACCCAGCTTTGACTGCTCTGCTGCGCAAGCGAAGCGCACAATGCACAACCCACACGGATAAATGCAAGATCCCCAAGACTCCAGCCTCTCAAACCTTGGAAGGCCTGACGGATGCTCGCATTAACCACGCCGCCCCGGGAAGTTGAAGTTTCCAAGAAAAAAGCGTGCCCACGCTCAGCGTGGGCACGACATCCCTCGAAGTTGAATGTCGATTCGGCCTGGTCTATTTGACGCTGTCGTGCAGGACTTCGGTAATGTAGGCGTCGACTTCTTTGCCTGATGCTTTCGCTGCGGTCCTCAACTTCGCGTAAGTGTTGTTGGAAACCGACGGTGGAAATTCGAGGGGCCACGCCTGACGGCAGGCAGCGACTTCCTGGTCGCTGTACCCGAGCACGCGCAATATTTCACCGGTTAACATTTGATTGACCACGGCTCTCGCCATGAGGCTTCTGTCGAAGGGGACAATTTTCTTTTCATTGTCGACGACTTTTACGAAGTCGATCAGTGGCAGTCCGTGCTCCTTGGCCATAGACCGGATGGCGTCGTTATGCTCGGCAACATTCTGATTTGGAATAAATGCCAGATTGCTATTGCACGCATAGCTTGTGACGAGGACGGTTTTAATACTGGCTGCATGGAGTTTCCCAATGATGGCGTCGAGGTTGTTTTTGAACGACTCGGAAACGGTTTTTTCAGCCCAAGGATTGTAGTCCTCCGTGCCGGGAATGATTAGTGCGACCACGGGCTTTTTCGCAATCACCTCGTCATCGAGCCGCGCAAGCATCTGCTCGGTTTTTTTGCCTTCAAGAGCGATTAAACGGGGTTCTTGTTTGATCCCGGCCTTTGTGAATTCATTCAGCAGGAGGCGAATGTAACCGGAGGGACCACAACTCCAGATTTCAAAATTCTGTCCGCTCAAAACAGCGATCTGGTCTCCGTCTTTCAAATCCAACGCATTAGCGAAGAGCGGAGCGCCAATGAACAATGCCAGGAGAGCCAGTTTTCTAAAAATAGGTTTCATGATTTATCTCCTTACTTCACGTTAGCTGTTAAAATTTCCGACACCTGCTCGTCGATGGTCATCCCGTTCTTTTCGGCGAGAGCTTTAAGCTTTATATAGTCGCCGACGGATACTATCGGCTTGGCCACCGCGAAGGGATAGTTATCCCAACGCTTCCGCAATGCGGCGAGGTCCGGTTCGGAAACGCCCAGCGTGCGGAGGATTTCCGCCGCCACGATCTGGTTTCCCAGGCCGTTTAGATGCACCCCGTCGCTGAGAAGTATGGGTCCATTGACACCGTCTTGTCTACGTTTTATCAGCTCCCGGGTCATCGCCGTGTTCAAATTGACGAGGATCAAGTTCCGCTTCTTGGCGAGTTCTTTGAACTCCTCGCAAAATTGAAGACGCTTCAGGCTGTCGGAACAGTCGAGTTTTTCAGCGGCCGAGATTGTGGTGTTCATGAGAATGACTTTGATCCCCGCGGCGGTTGCCTGGTCGACGATTTTGGCGAGGTTCGCGCCGAACTCCTCGACGGTGAACACGGAAGTATCGTTGACGCCGCTGTTCAAGGTCATCCATGTCGGTTTCTTAGCGATGACATCCTTGTCGAGCCGGCCCAGCATGGTGCCGGTGTTGTCGCCGCCCACCCCTGCGGGAATTGGGGTCGCATTGACACCCGCCGTTTTGAGTCCCTCGATGACGAGGTGGATATAGCCGTTGGGCTTGTCGTTGCCCAGGTAGGTGATAGAGTCGCCTAAGAAGGCGATGGATTCTCCATCTTTGATGACGACTGCATCGGCCCCGAGACAGGTGGCCAGCATTAAGGCCAATGACGATGTTGCGAGTATTTTCATTTTCACAGGCATTCTATAGCGGGCGAGGAAAACTGTCAATAAATACGGCTTGGGAAAGTTGGTTGACCCTGCCACTCGGCAGGGATGAAAAAGAAAACCATTCCAAGCCGCAGTCAGTATTCAGTATTGCGGTAGATTTGCAATTTGATTCTGTCGTATCTGGTGCCAAAGATGGCGAAGGAGACCGGCGCGGACAAGGAGGCGCGGACCTTCAGCCCCGCATTGCCCGTGGCAACCGGGGCAAGGGCGTCGCCTGGCGCGTCATTCATGCGGTTGATTCCACCATCACAAAATGGTCCACTCCTGCATGGACTGGGCCAAACACCGGCGGCGCAAGGTGGCTTCCATTTGCGCTTGGACCTTCACAGTTTTCTGCCCCGCTTCGCCATTATTGATGTGGCGCATCACGGCGCTGGTGGAAGTGGACGGGGGCGAACAGGGAATGGTATTCCTCGCCAACAAGATGGAGTGGAGTCCGGCCGGTGTCCTGGAACCGCTCGGTCTCGAAGCCGACAACGAAACAGCGATACGGATCTTTCCAATCGCTGCGCGCAATCGTGAGATCCCCTTCGACATGCCACAGCAGGGCACCGCGCGTGACTGAGGTGGCTGATAAGCAGGCGTTAATCTGGGAAGAATGAATGTCGTTCGATTGCATGCACGCGCAGGCGAGTGTCCCTCGTGGTTCCTGGTAGTCGTCTTCTCGGAAATTCCGTTTGACAAAATTCGCCGATGAAGGAAGCTGCTTTCCAACGATAATTTTTATGTTCCTCCCATTCCACCGGTATCAGACTCGCTTCTTTTCTCTCGCTGCGGCGTTTCGGGTGGTGCCCGCTCTGGCTATTTTTCTGTGGACAGCCGGTCTCTTTGCGGCGGGCCCTTCCGCGCTCACCGTCGAACCGGATACGGTTATCCTGTGGGGGCTGAACGAGGGGGAAGGAATGGTATTCGGGGATCAAGTGGGGGGAGTCGAACTCAAAGTCACTTCGCCAGATGGGAAAGAGCCGACATGGGTAGAGGGAAAATTCGGGAAGGCGCTGAGTTTTCCTGGCGGGGTGTCCCTTGGGGCGAGTTCCACAAAAAGTCCTGTCCCTGAACTCTCCACAGGTGAGGTGACGGTCGAGGCGTGGCTCAAACCATCGGAGGAGGGAGCGGGAAAGCCAATGGGGATTTTGCAAATGAGCGGCTTCCGTGCGGTGATCGGCCCGAATGGCACGGTCACTTGGTTGGTTGCGGCTGACGGACAGACAAATAACGAAGTGGGCGCGACAACGAAGGGGAAGCTGCCATATGGCGAGTGGTCCCATGTGGCGATGACCTATAACGGATCTGTCTTGCGGGTGTTTATCAACGGGGAGATCGCTGCCGAGCATGAGTTTGCAGGCGCCAATATCCAGCCTGCTACTATGAGTGGTGTGATCATCGGATACTTCGGGGGCGCAGAGAAACCATATTTTATCGGCGATATCAACGGCATCCGGATTTCCAATAAAGCCCGTTCCGAGTTCCCTGTGCCGTAAGCGCCCCTTGTTTCCGCGAGCGAAAAAAAGGGGGCGGCCGGGGAAATGGCACTAAGTTCAGGCGGTTTTAGGATGGTAGAGCGACCGTCCCGGTTGCTGTACTGCCGGGGAAAACAAGCGGGACGCTTGTTCTACTCTGGCTTAACTTAGAGTGCCATTCGGGCCGGCGGAGGACAGACAATCAGATCGTCTGCTACCTTCAGAGTTGCTTTTCCACACAGCTTTCCTTCCTGCGATACTCCAGGGGAGTGAGCCCGATCTGCAATTTGAAGGCGCTGCAAAATGAGGAGGTGTTGGTGAACCCGCATTCTGCGGAGATTTTCTTGATCGGGTCGTTGGTTAGGCTCAACTGCTCTTGTGCCAACCGCATTCGCCGACGGAGAATGAATTGGTAGGGCGTGACGCCGAGGTGCTTCTGGAATACCTCGTGGAGGTGGGGTGCCGACCAACCGATCTCCCGTGCCAGTTGCCGGATGGCGATCCGGCCGTCCGGGTGCTTTTCCATGAGTGCCAGGGCCTGCACCAATTTGGGTGGAAGGTCGGGTTTTTCTTTGGTCGTGTGCTGCCACATCTGCGATTGAAAAAGCAGTCGTCCGTAGGCGTAATGGAGCAGGGCCTTGCGATCGAACCCCTCGTCCAAATGCGCGCGGATGATCTCATGGCTGAAGCGTTCCACTTCCTCGGAATCATGCCACCAGGTCAGGCGCGGGGTGCGCCGGATGCCAAGGAACCGCTCGGTCTCGAAGCCGACAACGAAGCACCGATACGGATCATTCCAATCGCTGCGCGCAATCGTAAGATCCCCTTCGACATGCCACAGCAGGGCACCGCGCGTGACTTCCACCCATTTAGTTCCGATCTTCACCCACCCGCGACCGCCTCTCACCACTTCCACAAATTCGATCCCTCTCTGGATGGTTGCAAATTTCGGGTGGCATCCCCGAGATTGATGCCACATGCCCGCCCGGTAGATGGCATTGGGCATTTTCACCGGGGAATCCGACTTTTTCATAACAAATACTACTTTTGAGATATTGTTTGGTGTTGAATTGAGGGTTGCCTCAGGAGTATGCTGCCCAGATCTGACAATTCAATATATTCGTTAAATCTCCATGAATGCAAAAAATTCATTTGTCCGTCTTCTGCAACAATCTTTCGCAAACGTAAACATGTGCGCCAGTGCCGTGGCACTGACGGGGGCGACCTGTCTGTGCGGGTCAATCCAAGGCGCTGAAACTGAGACCTCACGCGTGCCGCAGACCTACTTTGTCGCGCCCGCCGGTTCCGACGACAATGCCGGGACCACACAAGCGAAGCCGTGGCAGACAATCAGCAAGGTGAACAAGGCTGCGCTGCAACCCGGTGACAGCGTGTTGCTGGAGGGCGGAAAGTCGTTCGCCGGCAACCTGCTGATCACCGCCTCAGGCAACAAAAATGCGTTCATTACGATCAGTTCGTATGGCACCGGGCCAGCGACCATTCAGGCCGGCGATTCCTTCGGCATCCGTCTGCTGAATTGCCAGTATATCAAGGTCCACGACCTGATCCTGGAAGGTTCCGGCGTGAAACCCGACGGCACGAGCACCAACAAGGAACCGGGCTTGGACATCTTCAGTAATGCCAAAGAAGGGCGGCCGTGGCAGAGCATCTACGTCGAGAAAATCGCCGTCTCCGGATTCCACGACGGGATTTTCCTGCACACCCCGATTGGCACACAGGACGTGGTCGGGTACGACGATGTGCGCATCATCAACTGCTCGGTTAAGGAGTGCCTGTTTTGGGGTTTCGGCTGCTATGGGTCAAAGCGTACGACTGGCAAGCCGTTTAACTGCGCGGCTGGCGCAGGCGTGTTCACGAACTGCTACCTTGGGGACTGCACGTTTCACGACATTATAGGCACTATGATTACCGGCGATAAATATTGTGGCGGGGCCTCGCCGGTTGGGATCAGCAACGCCACCTCGTTTCTGATGGAACGTTGCACGATCTCCAACTGCGGCCAGGCTTTGCAGAGCAAGGGCCTTCCGGGCGGGATCGGGGGAATGGTTTTTCTCGAATGCGAGAAGTGCGTCGCCCAGTTTAACGAATGCTATGGGATCGAGACGAAGATGCCTAAGGACGGATGCGCTTTTGACATCGATGGCGGCTGCTCGAACTGCATCCTGCAATATAACTATTCTCATGACAACGAAGGTTCGGGCTTTCAGACCGGATGCATGCCCGGCGGCGGGCCGGTGCGCGACAACATCATCCGTTACAACATCAGCCAAAACGACGCGAAGAAGAATCCCGACAAGTCGGGAGGCATTTCGACTTGGGGCACTCATGGTTCAACTTATGTCTATAACAATACGGTCTTCATCAGCGCCGGGATTGATGGCAAGAAGCCTGCCGCGTTTCTGGCCACAGGGGAGGGATTAACCGTGTTTAACAACATCTTCGTGGTCGCCCACGATGGCGACATTGTCTGCAGTAAGGGAGGCAACATATTCAGGAATAACTGCTACTATCGCGTCAAGGGGGATTTCAGTATCAAGGACGTCGGCAAGAGCTACACAACTCTGGCGGCGTGGCAGGACGCTACGGGACAGGAGCAGCTCGACGGTGCCGCCGTGGGGGTCAGCGTGGATCCGCAGCTGAAGGCTCCCGGTAGTGGCGGAGCCATCGGCGATGCGAGCAAACTCGCCTCACTCAAAGCCTACGATTTGTTGCCAGGCTCGCCGTTAATCGGAAAAGCGCTTGACCTCAATGCACAGTTCCATCTTGCCCCGAGCCCGCATGATTTCCGCGGTACACCATTACCCGCGGATGCGATGCCTGACCTCGGTGCTATACAGCACCAGTGAGTTCTGAATCGCTTGATCCGTTGATCCTTAACAATCCATTGAAATAATCGAATGAAAAAAACAAACAAAAACATGTGCGCTCGCGCCATGGCAGTGACACTGGCAGGGGCGACCTGTCCGTGCGGGGCAATCCAAGGTGCTGAACCTGAGACTTCACGCGCCCCGCAGACGTACTACGTCGCCCCCACGGGATCCGACGGCAACCCCGGGACCACACAAGCGAAGCCGTGGCAGACGATCAGCAAGGTGAGCAAGGCTGCGCTGCAACCCGGGGACAGCGTGTTGCTGGAGGGCGGAAAGTCGTTTGCCGGCAACCTGCTGATCACCGCATCGGGTAATGCAAAAGCGTTCATTACGATCGGTTCGTATGGCGCAGGTCCAGCGACCATTCAGGCCGGCGATTCCTTCGGTATTCGTCTGCTGAATTGCCAGTATATCAAGGTCCACGACCTGATCCTGGAAGGTTCCGGCGTGAAACCCGACGGCACGACAACCAACAAGGAACAGGGTCTGGATATCTACAGTGATGCCAAAGAAGGGGCGCCCTGGCAGAGCATATACGTCGAGAAAATAGCCGTCTCCGGATTCCACGACGGGATTGTTCTGCACACACCCATTGGCACACAAAAAGTGGTCGGTTACAACGATGTCCGCATTAGCAACTGCACGGTCAAGGAGTGCCTGTATAGCGGTATCCTTTGCTGGGGGTCGGAAAAGGCGAGCGGAAAACCGTGGTTTTTTCCTCTCGGCAGCGGGCTATTCACCAATTGCTACCTCGGCGGCTGCACGGTTCACGACATCTACGGCGACCCTAATGGAAACCCGGGCTACTGCGTGCCGGTGCAGATCACCAACGCCACATCCTTTCTGGTGGAGCACTGCACGATTTACGACTGCGGCCAGGCCGGGCGAGATAATGGCCAGCCGGGCGGCGTGGGCGGACTGGTTTTTCTCGAATGCGAGAAGTCCGTCGGCCAGTTCAACGAATGCTACCGGATTGTGACGAATCAGCGCATGGACGGCTGCGCGTTTGACATCGATGGCGGCTGCTCGAACTGCATCCTGCAATATAACTATTCGCACGACAACGAAGGTTCGGGGTTTCAGACCGGATTTATGATTGGCGCCGGGCCGGTGCGCGACAACATCATCCGTTACAACATCAGCCAGAACGACGCGAAGAAGAATCCCAGCGCTTCGGGCGGGATCATGACGTGGGGCGTGCAGAGCGGCTATGTTTACAACAACACGGTATTCGTCAGCGCCGGTATTGGCGGCACGAAGCCTGCCGCGTTTCTGGGCAACACTTTTGGCGGACAAAATGGAGTCACCGTGTTTAACAACATCTTCGTGGCCAATCACGACGGCGACATTATCAACAGCAACGCCCGCAGCACGTTCCGAAACAACTGCTACTATCGCGTCAAAGGAGATTTTCGCGTCACGTATGCCGGCAAGGGCTACACAACTCTGGAGGAGTGGCAGGACGCCACAGAGCAGGAGAAGCTCGACGGTGCCGCCGTGGGGTTCAGCGTGGACCCGCTGCTGAAAGCGCCCGGTAGTGGCGGGGATCTCGGAGACGCGGGCAAACTCGCCGCACTCAAGGCGTACGATTTGCTGCCAGGCTCGCCGCTAATTGGAAAATCGATTGACGTGAATGCCGTATTTCCTCTGGATCCGAGCCTTCGCGATGTTCGGGATTTTCGCGGCACTCCCTTGCCCTCGGGCGCGAAGCCGGACCTCGGTGCCGTGCAGCATACGACCAACAATCGAGCCGTTTACAACCAAGGCCGCTGCGGACAGAACAGCGGTATCCTTCGCTCTAAGTTTGACGCCGACGTGCTTAAACTTACCCCGAAGCCTGACTGCGTGTTGATCTTCATCGGGATGAACGATGTCATTAACGACAAGTTTTTCACGCCTCTGGACAAGTACCTCGAGAACATGACGTGGATGATCGAGCAGGCGCGAAAGGAGGGGATCACGCCGGTGATTTGCACCATGCACCACGTCGTCGAGGACGAGGTATACAAGCACCACTCACGCGATAAATTCGGCACGGAGACGGTCAACGGCAAGATGGATCGCTACAACGCTGCCCTGATGAAGCTTGCCACCGAACAGAAGGTGGATTTGGCGGATTTCAGCGCCGTCACCGCCAAATTAGCGCCTTCCGAGTTTCTTAGCGACGGCGTTCACCTGACTCTTTCCGGCAACAAGCTGCTGGCTAAGACGTTCTTCGACATCATCACACCGCACCTCCGCGGACAGGAGACGATCGTTTGTGTCGGAGACAGTCTCACTTATGGTTACCTTAACAAAGGGGCAGGCACCTCCGAAGGCGAAACCTATCCTTCAATGCTTCGGTTGCTTCTGATGACCTCCGGCATTTCCGTTGAACCTTAACATCCTATCCAAATAAACCATACAATCATAATGTAATTGGGTCGAGTCGAACCCCATTAAAGGGTTCAATTCGCTAACTCTTACAATTCAATAAGATCATCCCTGTAGCCCTCTCAATTTTATGAATGCTAATAAATATCTCCACCAGTTTTATCAACAATCTCTCGACGGCGTCTGGAAGGCGACGTGGTTTGACGGTCAGCGGGGAGGCGACCGCAAGGATGTCGCTGCGGAGCATCCCGATCTTTCCAGCTATATCGACGCGGTGGTGCCGGGCGAAATCCATTTGGATCTTATGCGGGCGGGCATGCTCGAGGATCCCGCGCTCGATGCCAATTGCCTCGCGGCCCGTTGGGTTGAGGAATGCATCTGGAGCTACCGTCGCAACTTTGATGTCGTTCCGGAAGCGGTCGCCGCGCAGTCCTGGCTTGTGTTTGAGGGGCTCGACTATGCCGCCGAAATCCTGCTCAACGGCGAGATCATTGGCACCCACGCCAACTTTTTTTCCCCGTGCCGGATCGAGACGACCGGCAAGCTGCGCGCTGGTGCAAACTGGATTACCATCCATCTTGATAGCGGGCTCTTCGCGGTGAGCGAGAAGCCGGTCGAGGGCTACGGGCTTCCGCTCGACGCCAAGCTTCACAAGCGCCATTGGCTCAGGAAACCGCAATCCCAGTTTTCCTGGGACTGGTCGCCACGGCTCATTAATGTGGGGGTTTACAAATCCGTGCATCTCGACTGGACGACGGATCCAGTGCGTCTGGACCGTATGGTGCCAATCGTCCAGCTCGCAGAAGGGCTGCAAAAGGCGGTCGTCAAGGCTCGGGTATTTGTCGAATGTCTGACAAAAGAACCGGTCGCCGGCGTTGTAAAAATCACGATGCCGGGCTTGAATTGTTCGGTTTCGAAGAAGGTTCTTATTCAGCCCGGGCTGGCGGCTTACGAAGTGGAGATGGAGGTGAGCGGTTACGAGCTTTGGTGGCCGATCGGACACGGGGATCAGCCGCTCTATGCCCTTCAGGCCAGCTTGGAAGCGGGCGGCCGCACGATTGGCGGGACGGATTCCCGGATCGGATTCCGCAGCGTCCGAATCGATCAATCCGCACATCCGGAGACCGGGAATTATTTTATTCTGGAGGTCAACGGTCGGAAGATCTTTTCCAAGGGCGCAAACTTTGTTCCTGCCGATCTGATTTTTGCGAGGCTCGATAAGGATCGCTATACGAAGCTGGTAGATCTTGCCATCGAGGCCAATTTTAATTTGCTGCGCGTGTGGGGCGGCGGGCTTTACGAGTCGGACGATTTTTACGATTTATGCGATGAGCGGGGAATTCTCGTCTGGCAGGAATTTATCTTTGCCTGTGCGCGATATCCGGGGAATGACCCAGTATTTCTGACGTCGGTAGCGGATGAAGCGACCTATCAAATCCGCCGTCTCGCTTCTCATGCGAGCCTGGTGGTGTGGTGTGGCAATAATGAGATGCAATGGCAGCAGACCAGCAAAGGATCTTGGACGAAGGGTGTGACGCTGCCGGATTACGGGATATTTCATCTCGTTCTGCCCAAGCTGCTGGCGGAGGAAGACCCCGGCCGGTATTACCAGCCGAGCTCACCGTATTCGCCGGATATCACGAAGCATCCCAACGAGGACGAGAGCGGGGATCAGCATCCGTGGGGAATCGGGTTTGGAGACACCGATTTTAGAAAATACCGGGAGATGGTGTGCCGGTTTCCCAATGAGGGAGGGATCCTCGGGCCGACATCGCTCCCAACGATGCTCGCCTGTTTGCCTGAGGGTCAGCGCCACTATAACTCGCTCGCTTGGATGGTTCACGAGAACTCCATCGCTCCGGCTCATTGGGTGAATCCGCATTCTGACAACATTTACAAACAATGGCTGGATCGTGATATCCATGAGATGATGATCGAAGATTACGCCTACTGGGGCGGGCTGCTCCAAGGTGAAGGGCTCAAGGAATATTGCGAAAACTTCCGCCGACGGATGTTCAGCAGCGCGGCCGCTATCTTCTGGATGTATAACGACTGCTGGCCCGCCGTGCGATCCTGGACGATCGTCGATTATTACCTGCGTCGGACCCCCTCCTTTCATTTTGTGCGCCGCGCGATGCAACCGATCCATGTCGTGATCACTGAGGATGCCCAGAAAGGGACGATCACGATTCACGGGGTCAACGATACGCCTGGCGAGTTTGCGGGCAGTCTGCGCTCCGGGATTTTCCGTCTGGATGGGGATTACCTGATCGATGGCAGCAAGGGCGTCGTGCTTCCGGCCAATTCTTCCGTGGTCTTGGCGGCGTTCGAATCCAGCTCATGGAGTCAGCGATCCGACTCCATGCCATTTGCCATCCTCTCGGATGCTGAAGGCAGCTTGGTTTCCCGCAACCGCTTCTACGATCAGTTCCTCAAGGAAATCAACTGGCCGCAGCCGCGGATCCGCGTCACATTGGAAAATGGGAACGCGGTGTTTCAGAGCGACGTCTTCGCCCTTGCGGTTTGTATCGATTTGGACGGCGAAGAACCGCTCGCAGACAATTTCTTTGATCTGATGCCCTCGATTCCCTACTCGATCCCATGGAGTAAGCCGACCCCGCCAGTTATCAAACAAGTCGGATGGAATAACTAAACCTAAATCCGGCATGAGGAGTTCACCACGAAGCGCACGAAGAGCGGAACTTGCAAAGATTCTTTATGATTACCGAAAACAAGCAACTGGGCTGGGGGATACTGGGCGCTGGTAAGATTGCTCAGGCTTTTGCGCTGGGAGTCGCGGCGTCGCGGACTGGCCGGCTCGTGGCGATTGGAAGCCGGACGGCGCAAAAGGCGCAAGCCTTCCAGGAAGCTGTTGGCGTGCCGCATGCTCACGGCAGCTATGAGTCCCTCTTGGCTGATCCGGACGTCCATGCTGTCTACATCGCCACTCCCCACCCCATGCACGCTGAATGGGCGATCAAAGCTGCCGAGGCAGGCAAGCACATTCTCTGCGAGAAGCCGCTGACTCTCAATCACGCACAGGCCATGTCGGTGCTGGAAGCGGCCAAGCAAGCAGGGGTCTTCCTGATGGAGGCATTCATGTACCGATGCCATCCGCAGACTGCAAAAATCCTTGAGATCATCCGCTCCGGTCTTATCGGCGAGATTCGGGTGATCCAGGCTTCGTTTGGTTACGGCTCCGGCTCGCGATGCGACCCCGCCATCCGCTCATTCGCCAATGAACTGGGCGGTGGCGGGATTCTGGATGTCGGTTGCTACCCGGTTTCGATGGCCCGCCTGATCGCCGGAGCGGCTCAGGGCAAAGATTTTCTGGATCCCATTGAGGTGCGGGGGATGGCACATCTCGGCGAAACCGGCGTTGATGAATGGGCAGTCGGGCTCTTGCGATTTCCTGGAGACATGATGGCAGAAGTGGCCACCGGGGTGCGGCAGAATTTTGAAAATGGCGTTCGTATCTTTGGCTCAGCCGGCAGCCTTTGGGCAGCCCAGCCCTGGACACATAACCGCCATGAGGCCGTGAGCAATGAGCTCGTCGTCACGGTCAATGCGGAGAAAGAGCCGCGTCTCGTGACGGTTGCATCAGAGATGACCGCCTATGGCTATGAAGTTGACGCGTTTGGCGACGCTCTCGCTGCTGGCCGCTGCGAGGCGGTTCCTCCAGCCATGACTTGGGCCGACACCCTGGGCAATATGAAAACGCTCGATCGCTGGCGTGAGGCTGTCGGCCTCACTTACGAAATGGAAAAGCCCCGCCCTGAGCCAGATCCGAAACTCCCGACTTAAATAGCAAGGCATCCTGCCTGTTCCAACCAACCGAACTCACTAAATCCTATGTCACAGAATATCCTGAACCTGGCTTCCCTCGCGCTTCTGCTTGGAACCTGCCATGCCAAAGAGAGTGTGCTGCCTCCGCTGACGGTGGAAAATCCGCGTACCGAGTATACCACCAACCCGTTGGGAATCGACGCGGTTCCGCCGCATCTCGATTGGGAACTGAAATCGACGCAGCGGGGATGCCTGCAAACGGCCTATCAAATCCAAGCCGCCTCCACGGCGGAGAAGCTCGCTGCTGGCGATTGCGACCTCTGGGACAGCGGAAAGGTATCCTCCGACAACTCGACCCAAATCGCCTATGCCGGCAAGCCACTGGCTTCGGGAGCGCGTGCTTACTGGCGGGTGCGGGCATGGGACAATCAAAACCATGTGAGCGAATACAGCGCCCCGGCGTATTTTGAAATGGGGCTTCCGAAAAAAGATGACTGGCAGCCGGGTTATTGGATCGGGGCCTCGGAACTGCCGTTGCTCCCGTTTGTCCCCGGCAACCCCTGGCAGCCAACGCATGGCGAGAACGGCGACGCGCCCGTGAATCCCGCCATCATGCTGCGCACGGAATTCAAGTTGCCGGGCAAGATCAAAAGCGCGCGGGCCTATGTTTGCGGCCTCGGGTATTTCGAGCTTTATCTCAACGGGGTCAGGGTGGGGGATCATGTGCTCGATCCGGGATACACCGATTTTGACAAGCGGGTTCTCTACGTCACCCATGATGTGACGGCAAATTTGAAAGAAGGCGACAATGCGATCGGCGTGGTCCTGGGAGGCGGATGGTATGACATGCCGACCCCCGATATTTGGGACGGACAAAAAGCTCCCTGGCGACGCTCGCCGAGGGCGTTGATCCAACTGAATGTGGAAATGGCCGACGGCTCACGACAGACTCTCCAGAGTGACGAGAGCTGGCGCGTCACGACCGGTGGCCCGGTTGTCTTCAACTCCGTGCGGGGCGGCGAGATTTACGACGCCCGCAAGGAACAAAAAGGATGGGACCGGCCGGGGTTCAGGGACGAGCAGTGGAAAAAAGCTCTCGTTGTCGAGGCACCCAAGGGGACCCTTAGCGCCCAATATGGCCCGCCGATCAAGGTCATGCAAACCGTCGATCCGGTCAAACTCACCACGCCGCGCCCGGGCGTGTATGTTTTCAACATGGGCCAGAATCTTGCCGGCTGGGTCCGTTTGAAAATCCGGGCCGACGCGGGGACGACGGTCAAGATGAAGTATGGCGAACGCCTGAGCCCGGAGGGAATGGTCATCCAAAACGGATTGAACCGATTCAATTTCGGGAGGTTTCAGACGGACACTTATATTGCGAAGGGCGGCGGCGAAGAAGTCTGGGAGCCGGGGTTTAACTACCATGCCTTCCGCTACGTGGAAGTCACCGGGCTGAAGGTGCCTCCGACGCTGGACATGTTGCAGGGCCGGGTGGTTTACAGTTCGGTCGAGCCGGGCGGATCGTTCACCTGCTCGAACGAGCTTCTCAACCGCGTCCAGGAAGCCTGCCGCTCGACGCTGCTGAGCAACATCCACAGCATCCCCACCGACTGCCCCAGCCGCGAGAAACAGGGCTGGACTGCCGACGGCCTCGCGGCGGCCACGGCGGCCGTTTACAATTTCGACATGGTCAACTTCTACCGGAAGTGGCTCGACGACATGCGGGACGCCCAGACCCCCAATCACGGCGGGATGCCTTGCGTGATCCCCTGGAACGGCTGGAGCGCGGGCGCGGACAACGGAGCGCCTTCGCCATGGAGCTGCCCGTGCTGGGGCGGCGCGTGCGTGGTCCTCCCGTGGATGCTTTACCAGCAGACGGGCGATATTGGGATTCTGGAAAATAACTACCAGATGATGAAAGACTACACGATGAGTCTCGAACACCGCTCGAAGGATCATATCATCTCCTGGGGAACCGGGGATTGGCTCGAGGTCGGCTCGACCAACTGGCCGAAACGCACCCCCAAGCCGCTAACCTCCACCGCATTTTTCTATGACACCGCCCGCATCGTTGCCCAGGCAGCCACGGTGCTCGGAAAAAAGGAGGACGCCGGGGCGTTCAACGCGCTCGCGGAACAAATCAAGGACGCCTTCAACAAAGCATTCTACAACGAAAAATGGGGCGGCTATGGCGAGGACAGCCAGACCGCCAACGCGTTCCCGCTGGCCATCGGGCTCGTCCCTGCCGAACGCGAAAAGGAAGTTCTTGCGAGCCTTGTCAACAATATCGTCGAAACCCGCAAGAACCACATCAGCAGCGGGATCGTCGGCACGCGCTTTGTCATGGATGTCCTTTCCGAACGGGGACGCACGGACGTGGCCTATGCGATGGCTGCGCAGAAAGATTTCCCGGGATGGGGCAACATGCTCGAGGACGGAAACACGACCTTCACCGAGGAATGGACGGGCAACGATTCCCGGAACCACCCCGCCTTTACTACCGTGAGTGGGTGGTTCTACCGTTCGCTCGCGGGCATCAACATCGATCCTGCAGCGCCGGGGTATAAAAACATCCTCATCAAGCCGGCGGTCGTGGGAGATCTGACCCATGCCAAGGCGAGCCTCCAAACGGTTCGCGGACTTGTGACCTCCGAATGGACGAAAACAGAGAACGAGATCAAGTTTCACGTGGTGATTCCGGCGAACTCGACGGCCCAACTGACGTTGCCTGCCTCCGAGAAGTCCGAGATCACCGAGAGCGGTCAGCCCCTGAAATCGGCCAGAGCCGTTACCCTTATTCGCCGCGAGGCAGGGCAAGCGGTTTTTAACCTCGGTTCCGGCAGCTACGAATTTAAGGTTTGCAATGCAAAATAGACAGACTCACTCCTGCGATATCCTCAAGCGCATTAGACATCGTTCTTCTGGCGTTTTTTCGAAAAGCTCCTGTGGCATGGGCATCCTGCCCATGCGTCACAACCCATCAAGACATGGGCAGGATGCCCATGCCACGGCAAGTTTTCTACGGCTTAACTGACTTTGCCTGCCTCCGAAAAATCCGAGATCACAGAGAGCGGTCAGCCCGTGAAATCGGCCAAGGGAGTCGTTCAGGAACATCGCGACGCCACCCGGGCCGTTTACAAAATCGGATCGGGCGATTATGACTTCGAAGTGCGCGGCACTGAGGCGCACTGATCCTTTCGCTTTTTTATTTGTGTCAAACTCCATTCTCCTTCTCACTATAGCCGCCATGATGATTTCTCCGCTTTGCGCCGAACCTGACACGACAACCAACGGACCTGATGCCGCCCGCCCCTTACGGGAAAGGCTTTCCCTGGACGCGGGGTGGCGGTTCCATCCCGGGGATATTCCTTTTCCTGTAGTGAAGGGGCATAACGATTCCTACACCAATGCAAAGGCAGGGCGAGCGGGAGGGGCGGCAGCCTGGGTTTATGACGACACGGGATGGCGCGAAGTCACCCTTCCGCACGACTGGGCGGTCGAGGGGCCGTTCGACAAGGAGGCGAATCTCTCGCAGGGATTTCGCCCGCGCGGACTCGCATGGTATCGCCGTTCGTTCAGGCTCGACCCCGCCGACAAAGGGAAACATCTGGAGTTGCGGTTCGACGGCATCTCGACCCGCGCCACGGTGTGGCTCAACGGGACGGAAGTGCACCACAACTATTGCGGCTACACGGGCTTCAAGATCGACCTCACGCCGTTTGCGAAATTCGGCGATGAGCTGAACACGATCGCCGTGCGCGTGGACGCCGAGTCGCAGGAGGGCTGGTGGTATGAGGGGGCCGGGATCTACCGCCACACCTGGCTCATCAAGAGTGCCCCCGTGCATCTGACCAGCGACGGAGTCTTTGCCAATCCGGTGAAGCAGCCGGACGGAAAATGGATCGTTCCCGTCGAGGCCACGCTCGGAAATTCCGGAAAGGAACCGGCCGCGGTCCAAGTGGAGACAACGCTCCGCGATGCCTCCGGCAATCCCATCGCCCGGGGATCATGCGACGCGCAAGTGGCCCCGCTCGATGAGACGACCGTCAAATTTTCCATTCCCGTTGATGCGCCGCGCCTCTGGTCGGTGAATGACCCCGTGCTTTACGAGGTGGAGACCGTCGTGAAGCGCGCCGGTGCACCGGTCGATTCCCTCACGACCCATTGCGGGTTCCGGACCATCCGGTTCGACCCCGACCACGGCTTCTTCCTGAACGACGAACCGCTCAAACTGCAAGGCACATGCAACCACCAGGACCACGCAGGGGTCGGGGTCGCGGTGCCCGATTCGCTGTGGGATTTCCGGATCCGCAAACTCAAGGAAATGGGATCGAACGCCTACCGCTGCGCGCACAATCCGCCCGCCGCCGAATTCCTCGACGCCTGCGACCGGCTCGGGATGCTGGTGATGGATGAAAACCGGAACTTCAACTGTTCGCCCGATTACATGGCGCAGTTGGAATGGCTGGTACGTCGCGACCGCAACCACCCGAGCGTGATCCTCTGGTCGGTCTTCAATGAGGAAAGCATGCAGGGGACAGAAACCGGCTACGAGATGGTCCGCCGGATGTCCGCCGCCGTGAAAAAACTCGACAAGACCCGCCCGGTCACCGCCGCCATGAGCGGGGGTCACAACACGCCGCTCAATGTCTCCCACGCGGTGGACGTTGTCGGTTTCAATTACTGCCAGAACAGCTACGACGACTTCCACAAGGCGCACCCGGAAAAACCGCTCACCAGCTCGGAGGACACTTCCGCGTTCATGACCCGCGGCGAGTATGAGACCGACCATTCGCGCAACATCATTGCCTCCTACGATGACGAACGCGCTCAATGGGGCGCGACGCATCGCGATGCGTGGAAAGCCATCGCCGAGCGCCCGTTCCTGGCGGGCGGCTTCGTCTGGACCGGCTTCGATTATCGCGGCGAGCCGACACCTCACGGATGGCCCAGCGCCGGATCCTTCTTCGGCTGCTTGGATCTCTGCGGGTTCCCGAAGATGGCATTCTTTCTTCACCAGGCCCAGTGGATCAAAGACCGCCCGATCCTCAACATCGTGCCGCACTGGAACTGGCCGGGCAGCGAAGGCAAGCCGGTCAAAGTCATGGCCCTCACCAATGCCGAGACCGTCGCGTTGAGCCTGAACGGAAAATCGTTGGGCGAAAAACCGGTGGATCCCTTCACGATGGTCACCTGGGAAGTTCCCTACGTGCCCGGCCGCCTGGAAGCCGTCGCTAAGAATTCCGGTAAAGAAGTCGCACGGTGCGCCGTGGAAACCACCGGCGAGCCCGTGGCGTTACAGTTGACGCCCGACAGACCAACCCTCAATGGCGACGGGCTCGATGCCCAACCCGTGACGGTGAGGGCAATCGACGCGAAGGGCCGCCCGGTGCCGACCGCCAACCTCGCTGTCGATTTCGAGCTCGCCGGCCCCGGCGCCATCATCGGCCTCGGCAACGGGAACCCCAACTCGCACGAACCCGAGAAAGGCAACCGCCGCAGCCTCTTCAACGGCCTCGCGCAGGTGATCCTGCAAAGCCGTTCCGGCGGATCGGGCCCGATGACGCTCAGCGCCTCGGCCGCTGGACTCCAGCCCGCCTCCGCCACGATTGCGGTCGAAGCCGCCCCAGAAATCCCCTCCGTCGCGGCTGCCGCACCCACGCTGCAACTGCGGCAATGGCGCATGCTGCCCGCCTCCACGACGAAACCGGACCCCTGCGCGCAGGTTGCCGACAACGACATGAATACCTGGGCAAATGTCTCGCCGGGACATCTCGAAAAATTCGGCGGTGGGGCCTGGGCGGTTTTTCGCTGCG
>Ga0194039_1000205_pt1 | contig 38060 bp, 20 predicted proteins | sample JunL228m_MetaG_FD_148679 | JGI IMG/M metagenome (GOLD analysis project Ga0194039, IMG submission 148679) | Anoxic zone freshwater microbial communities from boreal shield lake in IISD Experimental Lakes Area, Ontario, Canada - Jun2016-L227-8m | ecosystem: Environmental > Aquatic > Freshwater >...
CGGGCCTTCCCCCTACTATCCGGGAAGCGGCTTCGCTACAGCCGAAAAATGTAGTGCCACAGCCCTGACGGGCTTTTGCAATCCGTTGACCGTCAACTCCTCCGTTTTTCAAACTGTAGAAGATGGGCTAGGGACAAGATGGCGCCGACTAAAAATGAGGCCGCAGAAAGCAGGAGTGGTTTATTCATAGAGAATGGAAAATGGGGGGCGGAATAGAATGCCGCAGGTTATTCCGCTAGGGAAATGCCGGATTACTGGCAGGCTCCAGCTTGACGTAATCCAGACAGAATTCAAAACGACCAAACCGCTCGGCCTTGGCATTCGCATGGTTGCCGACGAGCACGATCGTCAGGACATGATCCCCGGCGGCAAGATCAACCTTGCCGATCTCAACGATGGTATCTGAGGACATCGCGCTTTCCTGAATGCCTCTGGCAGCATAGAGGTCCACAGGATTTCCAACGAGAATGCCGTCGACTGAAAACTGGTAAATCCCCGACTGCGCAATCTTGAAAATTCGGGCGTTAAGATTGTATTCCCCTGCCTTCTCAACTTTGAGGCCACTAAATTCCACTTTCGATCCGATATCTTTAATCATAACCCTACGGAAGGAGTCGTTGCTGGCGACATCACTTGGTAGATCCCAGCCTGCCCCTCCATAAATATCGGCGGTGCCTCTATTCGGAGCTGCCGGGTCAGAGCATCTTGTGGGGTTGAGCCATGTGAGCTCTGCGGCCTCGATCACTCCCACCGCATGATAAACCGGTGGGCGGACACAATACCCGACCCGCTCGCTCACAGGAACGATGGGATACGGGTCAGTCTCCGCAGGATCGAGATACCAATAAGCCACGGCCGCATAGAAGGTACTGCGATCGTTCGTGACGTATTTTTCAATGGCTCCCTCGAAGCTGGTTTGGAAGGGAACATTATCGGTGATATGCCAGCGGAAATTTGAGACATGACCGCCATCTCTGCAAGGACATCGGAATTTAGAAATGTCATATTCCTTATACGGCTGGCCGTGGAACGGTTTGGAAAAGAGTTCCGGATTCCCCCAGGCATATCCGAAATAGTCTTCCGAACCGGTGCCAAACGTGGAGGGAAACTTCTCTCCATCGACGAAGAATTTCTCATCCCCTTCCCCCCACCATTCGCCGCGTGCATTATAGATATGGAGTTGGGTGCCGACAAAGCGGCCTTTTCCTTGGGTTGTGAGCAGAGTCCAGTCGGGGTTCCGATCAGCACGTTCCGGCAAAAAGGCATCACGATGCCATTTGGCGTGGAAGCGGAGCAGTCTATCAGGATCTTGAGTTAATTGCGAACGAGTGATCTCCCAATCCATTGGCAAGGCAGTCGCCCCATCGTTATCGATGCTCACAGCGGCATGAGTTCCAAATGGCATATACCAATAGCTGTACCAATAACCATCCTTGCCCAATCCCGTAGGCAAACTGTCGAACGGAACGGCACCGGCTGGAGTCCCAAAATAATCGCCCAGCGGAGACCAGACCGCAGGCTGACTTTTGTTGTCCCAGGTGATTCGCAAGGCCAGCTGCCGTAGCAGAGCCCGCTGCACCACGATATCGGTCGGAAGGTCGAACTTAACCCGGAGTCCGGTGATCGCGCCAGCGCCGACGCCATCATAAACTACGGTTGATTTTCCGGGTTCCGCCGTGATGTGTTGACGGATCACTTCATCCGTTGGGGATTTCAGGTTTGGGTTCTGGCCAGAATAAAGGAGGAGATCATTCGCGTGGTCGAGAGCGTCTGTATCCGCTGGAGAGAGCGGAAGTTGGAAGGTTGGGACGACGGTATTGGGCGGAAATTGGGTGTAATTAAAGTGGTAATAGTCGCCCCAATCTTTTTCAGCGACGATCTTGCACGACTTTTGAAATGGGATCGGCGTGTAGTTATTCCATCCTTCGGCGTTCGTTGTGTACACCAAAGCCGGGCGATTGAACGGCTCCTGGGTGCCGTCAAAGTAAGCGGTGAAGGGCAAGTCCACTGCGGGAGAGGTGTTCCCATCCAGATAAATCTTTACGTGACCGTTCAGAAGCCGAGCCGACCAGATTCGCCAAATGCAGCCCGGCCCCTGAATATCAGCCATCACCGCGTTGTCACCTTCCATCCGGATGATGCCGGTACCGTCCCCATTTGCCCCCCAGTCGATGTATTGGTCATTTGTCGCATCGTATTGGCTCCTGCGGTCAGTGCTGGAGGCAAGGGCGCATTTTTCTCCGTCTGACGGCGGGGTTGCAAGCGCTTTGAGGTCAGTCAAGCGACCGACGAGATCCGCATAGCTGAACGTTTCGGCTTTTACCGGGCGGGGATCGCAAAACATATTGCCGATCATCTCGTGCTGCTTGGCTGCGACTTCATGGTTTGTATCCGACATGGGGATGCTATTTGGAGTTTTTGTTATTGAAATGATGGCACGAACTCAAACGAGTTGCTTTTCCGGCTCAGCGTTCAAAAAGCATTCGATGACCGGGATCGGCATGTTCTCGGGTGCTGTCATCAGGCGCAGGCCGATCGCATCGGCCGGAATTCGCGGGTTGAGGTTCTCGTTGCTCCAGTTTTCTCCCTGGACGAGCGTCATGCGGGTGCCGTCGCAAAGGAGTTGGGCGTATTTGACTTTGCCTGCAAGGCCATGGAGGACGAGCGTCCCGGTGGGCCAGCGCATCAGGTGGACATAGAGCCGGTTGAGCTCGCTGTTGTAGGTGTAGCGGCAATCGGCAGGAGGCGGCGGAAGTTCCTTGGGAGGCGCTCCGCAGCCGTAGATCGAGCGCGAGTTGTGCTTCATCCAATGGGCGTAATACTCGAGGATTTCGACCTCGCGGTCACAGATATACCCGCGGCTGGTTGGCCCGATGTTCATCAGGGTATTTCCGTTCATGCTCGTCTGGGTGATGAGGATTTCCAGGCAGCGGAAAGGCGTTTTAAAATATGATTTCTCATCGCGGTTGTACCCCCATGCCGCCGTGAGGCAATGGCATCCCTCCCACGGCACGCTGTTACCCTTTTCGTCTACACAATCGGAATCCCGCACATAGCCCTCGGGGGTGAGGATGTCGTGGGAGTTCGGGATCGAAAGCCGGTTGTTCAGGATGACATCCGGCTGAAGCGAGCGGATCATCTTCAGCATCTCCGCCGATTCGCAGGCGACCGGACAGATTTTCCCGCTGACATCAAACCAGAACTCCACGATCTCGCCGAATTCCGTGAGAAGTTCGCGGACCTGATCGCGCATGTATTTGGCGTATCGCTTCATGTCGCGCCCCTCGTTCAGCTTGGCAATCTCTTCGGGCGGGAGGTGATCCAGCGCGTGGTTGGACCCTTCTGTGATCAGGTAGTCCGGGTGGTGCCAGTCGTTGATGGAATAATAAAGCCCGATCTTGATCCCCTCGGCGCGGAATGCGGCGACGATCTCTTTGAGCAGGTCGCGGCCCGCAGGAGAGTTCGTCACCTTATAGTCGGTGAACTTGGAGTCCCACATGCAGAAGCCGTCATGGTGCTTGGTCGTAAACACCACGTATTTCATGCCTGCCTTCTTGGCTGATTTCGCCCATTCGGCCGGGTCAAAGAGATCCGGGTCGAAATGGTCGATGAGGAACTGGTAGTCCTCCTCAGAAATCCGTTCCCGGAGCCGGCACCACTCGTTAATGCCAATCATCGAGTAGATGCCCCAGTGAATGAACATTCCAAACCGATCTTTCTGCCAGAGTTTAATAGGATTCATGAAATAATAGTAAAAATATTCAAATAAGCCTCCGCATAGCGCAGGCCGAAGGAGCGAATGGCTTCCGTATTGAAATGCACTCCTTCGCAGACCAGATCCTCACTGGTCGCGAATGCCGCATTTTTCAGCGAAGTGATCGCCGCCTTTGTCTGGCTGACGACCGTAGCACATTCACGGCAATGCGGATTAAATAACAATGAACGTCCGAGCTCCCCGGCGACGACGGGCGCGCCTGGCGCGCCCAGCCTTTCCCTAAACCCGTTGATGGTCCTCAGAAATCGCTCGCTATAGGTCGTGGCGGTTTCGGCCGTTCCCGAGTCGCTTTCGCCCTGGTGCCATAAAATCCCTCCGACCTCAACGTCCGGATGGTTTTTTGCAGCCCGCTCGAAAAGCCACATCGCCCGTTCGAAGTTCTCGTTTCCCGGCTGCCACTGGTCAAGCGAGGATCCGCCGCGTGCGGCAGGGATGAAACCAATCCGGATGTCTGGATAGGCTTTTAATATCTCAAGTGCAAACGGCATGGCCAGCCCAAGCCCGATTCCATCCGGCATATAGGGATGTTCAGCCCAGTGATGAAGCGGCTCAACGGCGACTTCAGCGTTGCCTGTCGCCAGATTGAAGATGCGCGGATCGTGCAGAACCGGGTGCCCGGCAATTTCACCGAACCCCTGCATGTTTGATTGGCCCGCCAACAGAAAGACTTTCATGGTTGTTCTTATTTATTTCTGGTTGCCGAGCATCTCCCCATGCTTTTCAGGAAGGACCTTTTCGATTTCTTTGATGATCTCGTCTGCCATCTGGCCGCAGACCTCCTTGGGCCAGTGAACCGAGTCCTTGCTTCCCTCGGGAATCGTATCGAACTTCCTCTCGCACAGTGCGTAAAGATCCACTTCGGGGATGCCGTGTTTCACCATGATCTCGTCGGTCAGTTTGTTGAGCCGGATGATCGGGTCGTTTTTCTCTTTAAGAAACATTGGCCTGCCAGTGTCCGGCGTGGTTCGCCAAGGGGTGCATCTTATCCAGATGAACTTGGTAGCGGGGACGGCGTTCTGCAGGTGTTCGACCACCTTGGTCATGCTGGCCGGATATTTTTCCTCAGTACATCTTCCCGGCGAGCCATTCCACATGTGAAGCGTGCTTGCATTCCAGGTAACGACATCGTAAGGCCCGTTGGAGAGGACACCGTCCCATGCACGCAGGCCGGGAAAATTGTCCCCTTTAATGTCGAACTCAAACCACCCGCCCCCCACCCAATAGTCAACGTAAGCGCGACCCTTAAAATGCTCGGTGATGAACCCGCGATATCCCATGGAGATCGAATCGCCCACCACCAGGATGCGCGGCAGCGTGGGGTCTTTCAATTCCACCCTTTGCATGGTGTATTGATCTCCGCTGTAGAACCGCATCCGGTCGGCATTTTGGTCGAAGCCGCTGGGGAAGATCGCCGTATCGTAGAGCTTGATGTGGCCGACTTCGTAGGGCGTGGTCGCATCTTTTTGAAGGCAGCCGAAGGTGATCGGTAGAGCGCTGGGTTTTACCTCCCCGGTCATGGCAAGGATGAGGCCGTTCCGGAATAATGTCAGTTTTCGATCCTTGACCACAAGGGTAACCTTATCAAACTTCTCGCCGAGAAAGCCCCGCTGTTCGACGGTTTCGTTGGCGTTGATATAAAGTTTGATAGCATTATACGGTGGCGGAAAATATTTGAATTCGATTCCGCCCTTGTTCTGGGCGTCGGTGTTCGAGAAGACCGAGATGCCGCCTTTGGCATCGGGTGCCCGTTTCAGTTCAAACTCGATCGTGTAGTCGTTCTGGGCACCGAGTGCCGTCGCAGGGATCGCGAACGCGTTTTGGCCGTCGAGTTTGACGATCCCGTCAACGCATTCGATTTTCCCCTGAATCCAGGTGGGATCGATGGCGTTCTTGCCGAGTTCCCAAGTCGGCTGAGGATCTTGATTTTGAGAGTAGGCGGAGGCTGCAAGCATCAGCGCGAGTGCGGCGGGCAGTGTTTTTTTCATCGATGATAACAAGGGTAAGGTTTATTGCTTTACTGTCGCTTGGGGCGGCACCAACTTCTCCAATGCCTTGGTGAGTTGCTCGCTGGCCAAATCCTCGATGGAGCGGTTTTGCTTGGCGGCCATTTCACGCAATTGCTGGTATTGGCCGAAGGTCACGCCACCCTTGGCGTCGACTTTGCAAGCGATCTCCGGCATGGCGATCCAGTAATTCCGGGCCCTTAGAAGCTGGCTCTCATTCATCCCGAAAGCGCGCAGAACTCCGGTCGCCATGATTTGATCGCCCACGGGATTCATATGCACGCCGTCGACGGTGAGTTGGTTGCGGTCTTTGATCTCGGGGTTGAGCGCGGCGAACATGTCGGCGCTCAAGTCGGCCAGCAAACAACGTTTTTCCTTGGCCAGCTGCCGCAGGAAATCGTTGTAGGTCGCAATCTTCACATTGTTGGGGTTGGCCGGTTGCTCTCCAATCATCGTGGCGGTCAGGATCATGACTTTCACGCCCGCTGCCTGCGCTTGGTCGACGATGGCGGTCATGTTCACTTTGTATTGATCGAGCGGGATGCCTCTATCGCCCGCCCACACGTCGTTGACGCCGCAGCTCAAGGTCATCCAGGTCGGCTTCTTGCTCAGCACGTCCGCGTCAAGCCGCTCGAGCATTTGGTTGGACTTGTGGCCGCCGATGCCAGCGGGATATGGGGTGACAGTGATCCCGTTGGCTTGCAGGCCACTGATTACCAAGCAGACATAGCCGCCGGGCATTGCGGCCCCGTTCCGCGTGATGGAGTCACCCAGAAACGCCAAGGTTTCGTTGGATTGAATAGCCAGTCCTTCTTGCGCCGGTGGGGTGACGCGGGAAACGGGTGAGGTTTGGGCAAACGCCACGCTTCCGGTGGCGAGGGCGAGAATGGCAAGGAACGGGAGAAGTTTCATAGAATAGAATGAATATTTGGTTGAGTGCAAGATCATGGGCAAAATAAGGGGTCAGTTAAAGATATTTGACAAAACCATTTTTGCTTTCTCGTATTTTCTTTTTCGCAGCCCCTTTGCTGGTCGACTCGCTCATGCTCGACTTGAAACGTTTGCTGAGGTGGAATGCATCGCCGCTTTCCCATGCCCACGGCGTTACCACGGGCGGCTCCATCAATGATCGTCGGCTCGACATGGTGCAGATTTTCCATGGTTTAACTGCTTTGTTCCATGGCGCCAATGCCAGCTACCACGATGTAAGGCATGTCGTCCACGACGTGGGTTGCCACGAAGCGCAGGAACCGCGCCTTGATCGGCGCGTCCAGATGAACGAATTGTACGCAGGGGTCAACTTTAATGTCGGGAAATTCGCCTTTGGCCGCCAACGTCCACTCCTGCCCATCGAGGCTCAGATGGAACTCGCAGCGGTCCGGCATTCCGGAGGTGTCGTTATTAAAGTATTCGCTGATGAGGCGGGGGGTCATGGTCAGCGCGGAAACCATAAATTCGCGGCCCATGTCGAAGACGACTTCGTGCGGCGGGGCGCTGACTTTCTTGTCCTGGTGATAGGTTTGCCAGTAGGTGCCGGGGTTGTTGTCGAGGAGCTTCCCGACGCCGGCTTCGCCATTGTTGTTGTAGGGGCTGTCGAAGCTGAAGCTGACAATACGCCACGAGCGGCAGTCGCAGCCGCCGTCGCTCGGTTCCTGCTCAGACGTGGCTGCGTTTTCGGTGTCTGCCAATTTGGGAGTCAGATCCGTCGTGTAGGTCGCCGGCGTCCCGGTGTGCGCATGCGGCGCGATCCAGACCTGGAACGCGCTGGCATCGACCTTGAACTCACCCTTGCGGTCGAAATACCCGAGGACCTCGTCGCTGAGCGGAAAGCGGACGTCGGACGTCTCACCGGGATTGAGCGCGACGCGCTTGAACCCCCGGAGCTCCTGCCAGGGCCTGACGCCCTCATGGCAGTAGCACTGGCCGATATAGAGCTGAACCACTTCCTCGCCCGCACGCGATCCCACATTGGTGACCGTCGCCACGGCCTCTGCAGCCTTGCCCTCTGCCGCTGCAACGATGCGAACTTCGCCGTATTCGAATTGGGTATAGGTCAGTCCATACCCGAAACAGAATTTCGCCTGTTTGATGCCCGAGTCGCGGAAAGTCAGGGCGTCATTGTTTACCAACCCGGTGCGGTAGTGGTTGTAGTAGATCGGAACTTGTCCGATGTCGTGCGGAACCGACATGCTCAGCCGGGCGCTCGGCGAAACGTCTCCGGCGAGGAGATCGGCCAAGCCTGGACCTGCCTGGCAGCCTGGCTGCCACGCATAGAGAACGGCAGCCGACGCTTTCCAGAGCTCAGGTAGCACGAGCGGACGCCCGCTGAAAACGATGGAAACGATCGGCTTTCCAGCGGCGGCAACAGCATCGAAAAGCGCCTGCTGGTTGCCAGCGAGCGACAAGGACATTCGCGACCCGCCCTCGCCCGTCCAACCCCTTGGTTCACCGACGGCCATGATCACCAGGTCTGCGTCCTGCGCGGCGGCAAGCGCCTCGGGGATCGACAGGTCGTCGTTTTCCGGCGGAGCAGTGTCGTCAGGAACGACGCTGCCATCCTGCAGGGTCATGATGCGTGGAGTGGTGCTGAGGGCACAACCTTTCACCACGGCGATCGAGGCGTTGGCGAACCTCGTCTTCAGCCCGGTCGCGAGCGAGACGGCCCATTCGCCGTAGCCGTTCCAGGTGCCGAGCATTTCCTTGGCGTCGTCGCCCAGCGGCCCGATCAATGCGATTTTTTTGATTCCTTCTGAAATCGGCAATATCCCACCTTCGTTTTTGAGGAGGACGACGGATTTTGTCACGCACTCGCGGGCGATGGCGATCGCATCCGGGAGCAGTTGCGCGGGCGCGCTCGCCGCTTCATCGGTGTAGGGCTGGTCGAAAAGCCCAAGCTGAAATTTGACGCGCAGCACGCGCCGCACCGCTTCATCAAGAACCTCCAGGGAAACCTTCCCCTCCCCCACCAAGGACGGCAGATGCTTGACATATGCCTTGGAACACATGTCCATGTCATTGCCAGCGGGGAAGGCGAGGAAAGAGGCATCCTTAAGGTCCTTTGCGTAGCCCCATGCAAGCAATTGGCCGACGGCACCCCAATCGCTGACGACAAAGCCGTTGAATTTTAATTGGCCGCGGAGGATTTCATTCTGGGCATGGTGGCTTGCCACCGCCGGAATGCCGTCAATCTCATTAAAGGCGCTCATGACCGTCATGGCGCCGGCTTCGATCCCAGAACGGAATGGCGGGAGATGCATGTTTTGCAGGCTCCACTCATCGAGGTCGGTGCCGTTCTTGTCGCGTCCGCCAGTGACGGCGCTGTAGCCGACATAATGCTTGAGGCAGGCCGCGACTTTGTCCTTGGCCGAGAAGTCGTCGCCCTGGAGCCCCCGGACCTGGGCCGCATTGCAGAGCGCAGCCAAGAAAGGATCTTCACCGCAGGTTTCGACGACGCGACCCCAGCGCGGATCGCGCGCCAGGTCGCACATCGGCGCGAAAACCCAGTCAATCCCTTCGGCCCTGGCCTCGCGGGCGGCAATGGTCTGGGCGCGCTCGAAAAGCTGCGGCTCAAAGGAGCAGGCCAACCCGATGGCGCTCGGGAACACGGTGCTGGCACCATGGATGATGTCATGGCCAAACAGGATCGGAATTCCAAGACGGGATTCCTGCACGGCGACACGCTGCAGTTGGTTTCGCAGGCTGGCTGACCCCATCATCCACTGGTTGCGCAAGCTTGGACCCATGATCGACCAGATAAACGAGCTGATCTTGCCGGCACGGATGTCCGGGAAAATGCCGGGAAACTTATCAATCTGATTCCCTGTATAAAATAAGTTAAGTTGCCCGGCCTTCTCTTCCAAAGTCATCCGGCTCAGGAGATCGTCCACCCGCTTCTCAATCGGTTGCGTGGGATCTTCGTAAATGTCGCGGACGCCATTCTTATTGAAATCGATCCACCCGCGCATCTGGGTCTCAACCGGCTTCTTCCCGACTTGAAGCGGATCGGCAATGACCGCGAACGCGAGGCCGGAGAGAGCCCGAGGCCCTTGGCTGTCGCTGCGGATGGCGAGGGTAAAGATGTCCGAGATCGTAGCGTTCTCGATAACGAACTTGGTGCATTCGCAAGCGAAGTCCTTCTGGATTGTCGTATGGCGGACTGGCGTGCCGTTGTTGACGCGAAGCGACAAGTGGGTGTTCGCATGAAAATTTCTGCCGCGCGTGCTGTCGAGAATCCATACAGCAAAGGATGTGACCGTTGAATTCGTGATCCGAAAATTCAGGAAGTCGGTGTCGCCTTCGGAGTTCGCACCCTCGCAGATCAGGCAGCCGGTCTCGACGGTGGAACCGTCCGGCAGAAGGACAGGAGCAAACTGGTTCGTGCCTTCGCCCGAATGCACGGGGCGGATCGGGTTGAGACAATTCCTCCAGGAGACGCTGAAATCAGTGAGGCGCTCAACATCGGCGCGGCTGGCGGTATTAGCCGGCTCGCTGGCCGGGGGCGACCCCGCGCCGAACAGAATATATTGATCGCCCGGAATCCGGTCGCCACTTACAAACTGCTCCGCAAAAGCAATGGTGGCAGGCTTGGGTTTCAACGAGGCAATCCGGGTAGCCGACATATCGTTATTCATAGGTATATTAAGGACTTCTTAAAGTTGATGAGCTTTCATTCGGAATGTTTCCTGGCTTTTTCGGAAAGCTCATTTTCTCATTCTGCGAGGATCATGAGCGGCCAGAGATGCGGATTATAGTCCGCATGGGTGCCGGGCTCGGTCGCCGTGGAAAGCCCCTTGTGATTCTTGAAGTTGGGCGCGTCATGGTCATGCAGATAGAGCGCAAATCCCAATACGCTGCCTTTCTTCAAAACCGCCGGCATCAGGTAGCGTTCCGCTATCGTGATCGTATAGGAATACCCCTTTTCGGTGCGGCGGAAATCGGCTCCGATTTTCTCGGCGGATTCCTGTTTGGTCGGCATGTTCAAGCCGTCGGCAAACTGGTGGAACGCCTCCCTCATCCGGTAAACGCGTGCGGGTCCGTCCTTGCCGTCGTTGGCGACTGCGAAGTCAAAACGGTAATCGTCCAGGTCGAATCCTTTTTTGAGATTGCTTCGGCCGTTTCCGCCGGTATCGAAATAGAGCTCCAGACAGCCGTCGGCATTCCACAGCGCCGGATTGCCGACCAAGTTTGCCAGACTGGGCGCAAAGCAGAAGTTGTCATCCACGACGTCCACTTTCAGATAGATTTTTCCATTCCCCCACGCGATCTGATACTGGGCTTCATGATCTCCGGGCTTGATGATCGTGCCTCCTTTGACCTCATGCCGGTTTGTGATGGGGAAGACTGGGATCTTGGCCCAGTCGGGTTCCGCAGTGGTGACCTTGGGAATGTAGAAATAATCCATCTTCCATGTCCGATCCGTTTCGGGAGCGTTGTCCGGCAGGACCTGGTATTGCGTATCCCACTTATACATCTTTCCAACGACTGGAGGCTTGTCACCGCCCGGAATGGGCATGGTCTGTTCGCCCGACGGAGCGACCTTGTAGGAGAGGGTCCGCCCATCGACCACGACTCTGCCGGTGCGCTCGATGCCGGTGAGGTTCTTGATGCGGGTCATTACGGTCCCGTCTTCCTGCGGGAGGAACGACACCGCGACCGCGAGAGCGGAGTTCCCGGCCTTGGCCTGCATGAGTTCTTTTGCCAGAAGGTCCGCATCCTTCGCCTTGAGATACAACGGCGCCGGCGTGAGCTGGATGGCGGTCAGACCGTTCTTGTCAACCGATGCGATGCGCCGGTTCCCCATCATGTCATAGAACTCGACAGGCTGGGAGAACTTCGTGCTGAGCACAATGCCCTTCGCAACCGCATTATCGACATCCGGATTGATGCACCAGATCGGTGCGATCGCGGAACCGTCCTTTAGGGAAAAGACGAACCCGCGGACGCCGACATCCGGCATGACATCGGCTTTCCAGGTGACTTCCGGCATGAGATGGCCAAGCGTATTGACCGCCTTGCAGACCATCAGCGGAGTAAGTTGGGTATCCAGGAACGGCTCGGTCATCCAGATATTGGCGCTCTGGACCTGCGGCCAGAATTTCAGGCAGTGGATATAGAGGCGGGCGACCGTCGCCGCCTGCATAAACTCGCGGTTGCCGAGGTCATACGTCGGTTTTCCGCTCTGATAGGCGTCGTAGCTGCGGTCGGCACCCCATTCCGGGACATGCGTTTCCGGGATATTGAAACACTCCGTAAAGAAGATCGGCGTTTCCTTCCCGTAGCCGTATTTTTCCATCAGCGAGATCAGTTTCGGGGCCATCACGTTCATATCCCCGCCGCCGAGGGTGCCGCCGTCGATGATCCCGTATGGGTGGAGCGAGACCGCGTCATACTTGAAGCCCTTGTTCTGAGCGGCTTTCAAATACCCTTCGTAGGCGACAAGTTTTTCGTCGGTGAGGCTTGTGGTTCCCGAGGTCGGCGTGATCTTGAACTGGGGATTGGCGCGCTTCGCACCACGGGCGAGCGCGTGCTGCCATTTGAAGTATTCGTCATATTGCCCGGTGACGGGAAGACGCTGGCCTTCCTCTTCGTTTCCGAACGCAACATACGGCATCATGTCAACCGGGACCTCCTTCAGCACGTTACAGGCTTCCTCTTCAACGGACGCCTCCAGTTCCGGCGGCACCTTATCCATGCCATAGACCGTCTTCCAAAGCTCTTTCTGCTTGGAGAAGAGGCCCTGTCCGATTGATGTCTGCATGTTGGCAAATTTATATTTGCGCATCAGCTCGGCCATGAGCGGCTTCTTGGCATCGTCAACGTTGAACCACGAGGTGCTGCCCCAGCCCCATTCCATCAGCTTCCGGGCGCAATCTTCACCGCGCGGGATGCGTCCCCAGGTGAACAGCGTGCCAAAAATGTTCTTGGTCGGATGGATGTTGGCGAGCGGCTTCATGATCGAGAACCGGTAGAATTCGTAATATGGAACTTTCTCCTGAATCTCAAGTTTGACGATAAACACGCCCTCTCCGAGTTTCGCCGGATCGAGCGGAAGGGGCAGCGTCTGCGTGCCGTTCGCGCCAATGGCAACCGCGAATGTTTGCCTGGCGAGGACTTCGCGGTAGGTGTTATAAACCTCGGCAGTGGCTTTCACCTTGGTTCCGGCCTTCCCGGAAAAAATGAACTTTGCCTCGATCGGGCTCCCCGTGACCAGGTCGTTATCCGGATTGGCCGTAACGAGTTCGGCTTCGACCGGCGCGCTGACAAAGTCGGTGGGTTCTGTCCCGGGTTCAAGCTGCACGCCGTCGAGCAGGGCTTCCCCGTTGGCTGAGAAATGAATGAGCAAGCCTTTCGAATCGGCAACAAACGACCGAGAATACCGTTTCCAGTCTGTCCCGATCTGGAATTTGGCGTCCTTGTTGCTGATATCTCCCCAAGGTGCACCGGATAGAGTTCCTTCGCGGCCGGCATTGGAAAGCGCGGCGGTAAAAATGCACGGTTTTGCCGCTTTTGCGTAGAAACTCAGAACATAGGTTTTGCCGTTTTCAAGCGAAATCGGGAAGGAATGGATCGACTTTCCCGGAACCGCGTGAAAAGCCAGCGCATTCTGCCCGAACAGGCCCTCCTTCACGATCTCGTTCTTGGCGATGGCGGAGGGGGTGTAGGTCCCGCCGCCACCATCCCAGCGCCAAAAACGCAGGCCCTGCTCAAAGCTCGGGTTGGGCATGAGGTTTCTGACCGGCGAGCTCGGGACATGCGTCGCGTCATGGTTCCAAAAATCGATTCCGCCGACAGGCGGAGGCGTATTGGCGCTCTTGTTTCCGGGTTTCAGCAACGGAGCGGGGTTCGGCAATGGCAGCGGATCCGCAAAGGCCGGAAAGGCAAACGCACAGGCTGTCAGCAAGATGGTTGGTTTTATCATAATGATCGCTTTCTTGTTATCGGTTACTTCGTATTTGATTTGTGAGTCAACGTCTATTCCTGCACAGGTTCCGCGAGGATCATGAGCGGCCAGAGCTGCGGCTTCTCGTTGCAATCCGCTCCGGGCTCGGTGGCCAGGGACAGCCCCTTGCTTCCCGGCGTGCCGTCGTCCATCTTATCGTGCAGGTGAAGCCCGAATCCGGCGACCGCTCCTTTTTGCAGATGCAGGGGCTCGATGTATTTCTGCTCGAAGATGATCGTGTAGGCATACCGCGTGGGTGAGATGCGCTCAAACCCGCATTTGATCCCTTTGGCGGCGTCTTCCTTGCTTGGCATGCCGGGGCCGCCCGCGTATTCAATGTAGACTTCGTGGAACCGGTTGACGAGTCCCTCGCTGCTCTTGCCTTCCGGGTTGTTCACGCAGAAGTCGTAGCGGTAGTCGTCCATGTCCAACCCTCCTTTGCGCAGCCGCCCGTTGGCCCCGCAGTCGAGGTAGACTTCCAGGGCTCCATCGAGCATGTAGAGCGCCTTTTTCCGGGCCTCCGGTGAACTCCAGAATGTTTCATCGTTGGGATTGAAAACATCGTCTTCCGCTTCGACGCGGAGGTAGAAGTTCTTTTCGTCCCAGGCGGCTTTGAAGGTGGCTCCGATGTCACCCTTGTGCCCGCCGGGGGTCTGTTTCAAGTTGTGGATCGGGCGATACAGATTTGTGATCGGGATGGACGGGAGCTTATCCCAGTCCGGCGGGCCGTTGATGCGCGGGACGTAGAAGTAGTCCAGCTTCCACGACTTGTCGGGCTCCGGTTTGCCGTTGATCGTCAGGGCGTAGTTGTTGTTCCAATGGTAGATTTTTCCGAACTCCGGTTTTGCCGTTTCGTCGAGTGTCACCCTGCCGGTCTTCATCGGCTCCAACTTGAAGGGGGTCTTCTGTCCGTTGACCGCGAGTTCGCCGGCCTGTTTGCGACCGGTCAGGTTCTCCAGCTTGGCTGCGATTTTCCCGTCGAGAGTTGGCAGAAACGAGGTCGTGACGGTAGTTCCCGCGCCGCTCACTTCCGCGTCTTTCAGCGCGGCGATGAGCTTGTCGGGAGAGGCGGATCGGAAGAACAGTGGCGCGGGCGTGAGCCGGATGATCACGTAGCCGTCCTTGTCGGCAACCAGCGGGTGGCTTTTGCCCATCAGGTCAAACATCTCAGGTTTCTTGCCTTGGAATTTGACCCGCATTTCCGGGCCGCGCTCGAAGCCGAGCTCGACGTTGTCGAGCGTGCACCAGACGGCGGCGACCCCATGGCCTTTGTCATCTTTGAATGCGTAGCCGCGCATGCCGGGGGCCGGGCGGATGTCGGCAAGGAACGTCGGCTTGGCGAGCAGGTGTCCGAGCGTATTGATGCCCAGCATGGCCGGAGGAGGCGTCAGGTTCATATCGACGATCTCGCTGTAATCATCCTGCCAGCAGTTGAAATGCTCGACCTGCGGCCAGTATTTCATGCAGATGATGTATTGCCGCGCCATTTTGCAGGCGTGGAGGAATTCGCGCAATCCCCGGTCGTAAGAAGGCTGGCCGCCCCGGTAGCTCCAGTCGGGTCCGTCGCCCCAGCAGGAGATCGAACCCTGTCCGCCGCCTTCGTTCAGGAAGATCGGGGTTTCCTTGCCGTAGCCGTATTTGGCCATGCTCTCCTGGAGCATCTGGAGGTTGTCATCCAGATCGTCCAGGCCGAGAGTGCCGTCACAGGTACCATAGGGATGGATGGAGATGGCGTCCCATTTGAGCTCGCCCTGGGTCGCGGCGAGGTAACCTTCGATGGCATCTTTTCCCCGGATTTTTCCGTATCCGCTTGTGCCTCCCGAAGGCATGACGAGAGCATCGGGATTCGCACGCTTGACCCCACGGTAAACGGCCTTGGAAAGTTTGGCGAATTCCTTGTAGTCTTGGCGCTTGACGAGGGGAGGGAGAATGATTTCCTCCTCGGTTCCGAACGACCACACCCGCCCCTCGGGCAGGGCCTTCGCGCTCCGGAAGGCGATCTCTTCCACCCGCCGCACATCCTCATCGGTGTATTCTTCCTTGATGGGGATTTGTTTGGCGAGTTCGGGCCGGCGCCAGATCCGGGAGTCGATGGACATCAGGTAGAGATAATCCGGGTCCTCGAACCGGTCTTGCCCCGGCTCCAGCCACAAGCCGGACGCGATACAGTGGGTGTAGTCCGTGATGTTGAATTTTTTCCGGAGCTCGTAATTCATCGGATCGCTCCTGCCGGGTCCATAGCTGGTCGAGCCGGCGAATCCACACCGTCGCATCAAATCGTAAAGGTCCTCTGCGCGGCTGATCCGGGATTGAAACAATGCACCGTAGAGGTTTTTGGTGGCATGCGTGCCGTCGAGTGAGTCGATGAGCGTGAACCGGTAGAAATCGTAATATGGTTCGGTGCCGGGGACCGTGTATTTCACCCGCACGATGTAGGCACCCTTCGCCAGCTTCAAGCCGTCGAAGGGAAGTGCCAGCCGCTCGCCGGATTTGCCGGTCAAGGTCTGTTGCCAAAGCGTGTTCTTGAAAAAGTCCCAGAGTGTCACCTCGACCTTAGCCACGGTCTCTTCCTGCCCGTCGAGTTCAAAGGCTGCGTCGAGTTTTTCTCCATACTCGACGTTGTTGTCGGGGTTGGATGTTAGAAGGCGGCCTTCCATCGGTGCATTGACGAAGTCGGTCGCCTTGTCTCCGGCCTCGTATTGGATTCCATCCAGCCACACTTTTCCTCCGTTGTTATTCACGCCGAGAACGAGAGCGACCGGTGCGCCGTCGGAGACAAAGGTCTGCGAAAACCGCTGCCATTCCGGCGTCAGTTTTTCCATTTTTGTCTGGTTGGTGTGGCCGCGGTCGAACTGGCCGCCATCCTTGGTGCTGAACAGAGCGAGCTTCGCCTCCGCTCCTGTCTTTTCTGCCTTGGCGTGGAAGCTCACCGTGTAGCTCTGCCCCTTCCTGCCGGGCAGGGAAAAGCTCATCGGCCCGGCGCTGCCGGTTTGGGTCGGATTCACCAGGAGCGCACTTTTCCCGTGCAGCCCGGCGGTGGTGTCGATGGCAAAACGGGGAGTCTCGGAACGGGAGTATTTTGCACCGCCGCTCCACCAGCGCCAGTAGCGCAGGCCTTGCTCAAAGCTGGGGTTGGGAAAGAGGTTGCGGGTCGGAGGCAACGGGCGGTGCTGGGCGTCCTGCGCCCAGAAATCATACCCCTCCACGGCGGGCGGAGCGTCCGCTTTCGCAACGGATGTTTCTCCCAAATCGATGATCAGCTTCCCGCGAGCGGGCGGGCTGATGCGCAGCCCTTGGGTGTATCTTCCATAGGCGAACTTCTCGTTGCACACGCCGTCGATGGCATCAGGGAAAACCAGAGAGAATCCATCCAGCGGTTTTCCAGGATTGTAGGTCAGCTTTTCCAGCTTCCCCTTCCAGGCGCTGACATCTGTTCCCTCAGCCGCTTTGAGCGTCTCTTCAGCTTGCGGTTTGATTGGCTCTCCGTTGATCTCCAGCCCGGCTTTGCGATACGATTCCGGCATGGTCAGATACATCAGGATATTCTTGATGTTGTTCGCCGCCATCTGCTCATCCGTGCAGCCGGGATCCCAGCTCAGTTCCACCCGGCTGTCGCCGATCGGCTTGAGCTGGTAGCTGAAGGTACCTTCGGCTCCGCCGGGAAGCGCGTAGGTACGTTGCCAGCGGACCGTGTGGGCGGCGGGGTCGCTGATCAGTTTTACCTGTTCGGGTTGGTAGCCCTGCACGGAGCTGACGTGCGTTTTGTCCGCGCCGACATAGCCACCGGTGAACGTGATGCCAAATACCGGCTTGTTGTTCACGAAAATCGTCACGATGTTGTCGCTCTTGGAGGTGAGCTCTTTGAATGCCGGTTCCCGGACGGATATCCGCTTGTTGCCGACATCCAGCGAGGCTGCCTCAGCCGGTTGGTTTTTCTGGTTGCTGTCGATAAATGTTTTGACGGCAAGCACGGGCGCCTGACGTTTCGTTTGTTTGACCTCAAACGGCGGCGCGTAATCCGGACCGGCAACTTGCTCCGCCAACAACGGCGACGCCGATGCTACGAGCACAAGGAAGAAAATTACCGGGAAATGTTTCGGGTTTTGCATGGATTTCATGTTTTCAGATTTGGTTGGAAAACTCCCAGCGGGATTTCACTCAGTGTGCAAGGGCATCATCATACCAAAGAGGGCATTTCCTTTAGATACTTGTGCAGGATCTCCTGGGTGAACCCATTCTTTTCAATGATCTCCTTGAAGAAATAGGCACTAGGCTTGGGCGTGCGCTGAAATGTCTTGTAATCGACATCGACAATCCCAAAGCGCGGCACAAACGAGCTCCATTCGTAATTATCCATCAGCGACCAGTAGAGATAGCCCCGCACGTCAACCCCTCGTTTCAGCGCGTCATGGATCGCAGAGAGGTAGAGCGCGATATAGACAATCCGGAAACGATCATCGTCGCAGCTGCAACCGTTCTCGGTAATATAGACCGGACGATCATGAAAGCGCTCAAGGATCGCGGTGGTTCCCTCCGGATACATCTCTTCCAGATAGAAATCCATGTCGATCATGCGAAGCTTCTTATGCGGGAAGCGCGGCGCGGCGAGACTTTTGCTTCGTGAATCAACAATTTCCCGTGTATAGATATTAATCGCCCAGTAATCGACGGCTCCTTTTGCCTCTGGACAATCCTCGGAATCCCACATCGGCGTAATGAGTTCGCCGTGCTGGATCGCGTGCAAAAACACCCCGTTGGTCTGGAAATCCTTATAGGCTGCCATGGTCCGGTCCAGCTCGTCATAATACCGGTTCGGATAACATTGCAGTCCCATATGAGCCGAACTGACCGGTGCCTTGGTGAGGCTCTTGATCAGATGGTAGCACTGGGCGTGCGTGCGGATGGAATTAAATCCGACCTGAGCCCCGCTCAATGTATGGGTCTTCTCATTGAGGACCATCCAAAAATCCACAAGTCCCTCCAGAAACTTGACGGCCCTTTCGGAGTAGCGGAGGAAATGCGGGATATTTTCTTTTTTAGTAAACCCACCCAGCTCCTCAAACCACTGCGGAGTGGTCCAATGGCAGAGGGTGACAAATGTTTTGATGCCATGCCCCTTCAGCCGTTCCAGGAGCTCTTTGTAATGATCCAGCGCCGCCGGGTTCCAGCAGCCCTGCTCCGGCTCAATCCGGCTCCATTCCAGGGAGCAGCGATAGCTCTGGTGGCCGAGGGCCGCAATCATGTCGGCATCCTCGCGGAACAGTTCGTAATGGTTGCACGCCTTCCCCGATTTCTCCTTGTAATCCTGGGCTATTTCCCTGTGATAATATTGCGAGTTGACGTTATCCCCCTCAATCTGATGCCCCGCGCTGGCGCTGCCCCAAATGAAGCCATCGGGAAATTTAAAGTCCGGCAAACTGAATAGATCGTACATGATTATTTGGCACTGTCTTGTTTATGGGTCTTAGGAAGATTCTTTTCGATCTCCTTGATGATTTCATCCGCCATCAACTTGGAGGCTTCCGCGCCCCAGTGAACCCCATCTTTGGACGCCTTATCGAGATTCTTCTCGCAGAGGCTATAGAGGTCGATCTCGGGGATCCCGTATTTGACCATCACTTCGTCGGTGATCATGTTGAACTTAACCAGTCGCTCGCTCTTCGCCTCGTTGACGACGCTTGGCCCGTCGGCAACGGCAGTCGTGTAGGGAGTGCACCGGATCCAGATCAGCTTGCTGCCCGGAGACGTTTTTTTGATATGCTCAATGACTTCGGACACGTTGTCGGCATGGTTGCTCTCCAGGCATCTTCCTGGCTGGGCTGGCGTCCACATATGAAGCGTCATCGAGTTCCAGCTGATGACGTCGTAAGGACCGTTGGAGAGGATCCCAGTCCAAGAGTTTTTCACCTTGGAGTTCTCTCCCTTGACTGAATTCGGATCGAACCAGCCTCCGCCGACCCAATAGTCCACATAGGCCTTATGGCGGAAATACTCGGTGATGAACCCGCGGTACCCCATCGAGATCGAGTCCCCAATGACGAGGATGCGTGGAAGCGTGGGGTATTTTATGACTGCCCGCTGCATGTTAAACCCCTCGCCGGAGACGTTGCGCATCATCTCGGCGCTCCGGTCGAATCCGGTTGGAGACAACGCCTTGTCATAGATTTTCAGGCTCTGCAGCTCATAAGGCTCCGGCACGGGGATCGCTTCGCCTTTGCTTGGGAGCAGTTGGCCGCGCCAACCATTACCTCCGATGGCCAGCGGTTGCTGGCTCGGTTTGATTTCGCCCGTCATCGCCTGCAGAAGCCCGTTCCTGTAGATGGAGGCTAGCCGATCCTTGACCACGATCGAATATTTATTGAAGGCCTCGCCTTGGAGTCCAGCACACTCTCCGTTCCAATAGCCGTTCACCTCAATGCCGATTCTGTTGGAGACGCCGCCGTTCAAATCCCACTCGGGCGGAAAATAATTGAGGCAGAGTCCGGCATGCGCGGCTTCGTCCCGGTTGGAAAGCAGGCGGAGTGACCCAGCCATGTGCGGCAGCGTCTTGAAGTTGGGGGAGCGTCTCAACTCGAACTCGATCGTGTAATCATTCTGCGCGCCGAGCACGGAGGCGGGGATGGCGAACGAGTTCAAACCGTCCAGTTTGACGACGCCATCGACACATTCGATTTTGCCCTGAATCGAAGCCGGATCGATGGGGCTCTTCCCGAGTTCCCAGACCGGACGTGCCTCCTCGGCTTGAGCTGGGACAGGCTTCCGAATTTCCTCCGCAGGGGGTTCTTTGCCAGTCAGGGCCTTATAGGCGGCTTTGGCAATCACGCCTGCGCCTGCTGTGTTAGGATGTACGTAATCTGGAAACAGCTCCGGTTTGCCTTCCAAGGCCGAATGTACATCAATGACGTCGAGTTTCATTTCACGAGCCAGGCTGTCGATCTGCGTGAGCTCCGTGGAAAGGTTCGTTTCATTGATCCCCCAGTTTCCCGGTGGCGGCACCGGACAGGGACGGCAAACGAAAACCCGCGGCTGGCATTTAAGATCCTGAAAGGTTTTCACCAGGCTCTTGTAATCCGAGGAAAACTCATCGATGTGGATCCAGTTTTCCGGTTTGGTGTCATTCGTTCCGAGCATGATGATGACGACATCCGGCTTGAGGTCCTGAGCCTGTTTGAATGCCTTCTCATTGCAGTAAGGGTGATCCCCCTTTTGGAGCAGAGTCCGTGCGCCAACCCCGAAGTTTCGCACATCCCATTTGTCGCCAAGCAGGATCTGCAACTGGTCGGGATACGACATCCCCTTGTCCGCCCCCGACCCAAAGGTGATGCTGTCGCCAACGCATGCGACACGGATCGGCTGATCGTAGTTTGAAGGGTTGATCGAGGCGTGGTCGGCAGCAAAGCAGCGGGCCGCGAATAATGCTGAGAGGCAAAGATTCTTGATGAGGAATTTCATTTCTTTTGGTTTGGTTGTGGAACTTGTTTATGAGTCATAGGAAGGTTCTTTTCAATTTCCTTGATGATTTCCTCGGCCATCAGTTTGGATGCATCCCCGCCCCAGTGAACGCCATCCTTGGACGCCTTATCGAGATTTTTCTCACAAAGGGCATAGAGATCCACTTCTGGGATGCTGTATTTAGCCATGATCTCGTCGGTGACCTGGTTGAGATGGATGATCCGGTCGTTTTTCCACTTGTCGTCGCCCTGGCGCAGGACGTTAGGGGCCCCCTCGACGGGAGTCGTCACCGGGGTACAGCGAATCCAGATGAACTTGGTTTGCGGCGCGGCGGCTTTGAGATGGTCGAGCACGCGGGCCATCTGGGCGGGATACCGTTCCTCGCTCGTTCGCTTGACGTCGTTGTTGGCCCACATGTGGAGCGTCATCGAATTCCATGTGACCACATCGTAGGGACCGTTAGCAATGACCCCGCTCCACCCGCGAAGGAGAGGAAAATCGTCCCCCTTGACCGTCCAGTCGAACCACGCCCCGCCGACCCAGTAATCCACATAGGCCCGCCCCTTGAAATGCTCGGTGATAAACCCTCGGTAGCCCATGGAGATCGAGTCGCCCACGACGAGGATGCGAGGTAAAGTGGGATCGTTGATGACTGCACATTGAATGGAATACTGGTCGCCACAGCAATTGCGCATCACCGCCGAATTCGGGTCGGAGTTGGCAGGTGGCAACGCCTGATCGTAGATCTTCAGATTCCGTAGCTCATAGGGTTCCTGGACAGGATTCCCTTCGCCTTCCTTCGCGGGCGGCGAACCGCGCCAGCCTTTTCCGCCGATGGTCAGCGGCATCTGGGTCGGCTTGATGTCATCGGTCAAAGCCCACAGAAGCCCGTTCCGATACAGCGCCAGGCGCTTGTCTTTTACCACGAGAGAAAACTTATTGAAGTCCTCGCGGTCGAGGCCGGCCGACTCACCATTCCAATAGCCATTAATCTCAATGCCCGTTCTGTTCGAGATGCCTCCGTTCAAGTCCCATTCGGGAGGAAAATAAAGGAAGCTCAGGCCGGCATGAGCCTCTGCATCCCGGTTCGAAATAAGGCGGAGGGCACCCTCCGTACGCGGCAGCGTCTTGAAGTTGGGCGAACGCCTGAGCTCGAACTCAATCGTATAGTCGTTCTGTGCGCCAAGCGCGGAGGCAGGGATGGCAAACGAACTTTGTCCGTCGAGCTTGACGACACCATCGATGCATTCGATTTTTCCCAGAATGGAGGCCGGGTCGATCGCGTTCTTGCCAAGCTCCCAAGTCGGCCTGACATCTTGAGTTTGCGCGTGGGCAGAGGCGGCGAGCGCCAGTGAAAGCGCGGCGAGTGGTTTTTTCATATTGCGGAACGTAAAAGGAATTTGGCAACTATTCAGGTCGTTTGACCTAACCGTAACCGGAATGGAGCCAGAAGCCGGCCGGGATTGCAAGCGGTTTGTCAGAGCCAAAATATCCAGCGAGGCAAAGCCTCAGAATAGGCGAGATGGAGGGTAAATTTATAAGGTAGGTTTTGCGTGCGGCGCATCTCGCCCGGTCTGAGGCTTCGCCTCGTGTTTAAAAGGCAGTGTCCTCGACTTCTCTGACCCCTATACCTCTGCAATTATCGACGAAGGGAGTCTGCAGACGGCACAATTTTTCTCCGGCGAATCACTTCCTCCGTCGCCTTGCGGGCAATGTCGGCGACGTCCAGCCCTTCCTCCGCGGTGGCCAGCAGCCCGGAACCGCCCTGCAGAAGAGACCCTGCCCATTCCCGATACAGGCCGGAAAAATCTTTCTCGGGGTGGAAATCGAACACGTGGCTCCCTTTGTCGTTTTCCATGGTGAAACTTTGCGCCGCGCGGTCGTAGCGAAGCACTCCTTTGGTTCCGATCAGCTCATACACAAACTCGGACCGCGCATTGCGGGAAGTGTGGTGGTAGGAATAGCTGATCTCGACCGTTGTGTGCGCGCCATTGGCATGATCCAGGTGAAGCCACATGTGATCCGGGGCCTCGTAGTTTTCCACCCAGGCACCCTGGCCGGAATAGGCAACCACTTTCGAGCCCAACCAGAACACGGCGAGATCAATCTGGTGTGTCCCGCAATCCACCATCGGCCCCCCTTCGAGCATCCGGTCCTCGCGGCGTTGCTGGATGACGCTCGTGCCGCCCGCCTCCCGCTTGAACTTCCCGTGCACGTTCCAATTGTAAATCAACCTCAGCGAACGCACGTCGCCGATCGCTCCTGCCCTGACCAGCTCGCGGATCTTGAGCGCCGAAGGACTAAAACGATAGCAAAAGGCGGCATGCAGAGTTGCCCCGGCCTTCTTCATGGCGCTGATCATCACCCCGCCATCGGCGGCATTCATGGCGAGTGGCTTTTCACAGAGCGCAGGCAGACGATGCCGCGCGCAGGCGAGCACGTTGGCCAAATGACAGGGTGCCGGCGAAGTGATCGTCACCGCCTCGATCCCCGACTTGAAAAATGCGGTTTCATCGCTAAACGCGAGCGGGATATTCCATCGTTTCCGCATCTCCCTTGCGGATTCTTCATTCGGATCATACACGGCGAGCAGCTGCAGATCCCGCGTCTCAAGAATGGCAGGAATATGGCCATAACCTGCAACCATGCCGCATCCCATCAGTCCGGTTTTTATGCTCATAGGGAAAGGTTGACACGCGCTCCCTTGCGGTGCAATACCCAATTCAGCACCCTGATCCGCGCGTAACGGAATGAAAAGGAGCGGAGAGCGGCTTCCCATGAGGCTGCGAGCGCGGGCGCAACATCGAGAGGAAGGGGACAGCCCGGAATGGCACTAAGTTAAGCGAATGTAGAAGCCGCATCTTGCCGCTTCTACATCCCAAACCGCTCTTAACTTAGCGCCATTCCGGACTGACCTCGATGCGGATGACAGAATGTTTGTTTTTCATGCTGAGCAGAGCCGGGTGGGTTTTTCGTCTCGACCGCTGAACTTATTATTTGAATGTAACCCGACGTTGAACCGTCACCGGCCCAAAGAGTCCGGCGTCGAGGGCTTTTGCGTCAGGAGCCTTATACCAGTTCCACTTGTAATCATTATACTGGCTGATGGCGTTGAGAACCAGGTTGCCGACCCGGATGCGGACGGTGTTCGAGCCGGGACGCAGCCATTTTCCGATTTCAAATTGGAACGGTGCCCAGAGACGCCCGCCTGCAGGCTGGCCGTTGATCCAGACTTCCGCCATGTAGCTGACTTCACCCAAATTCAATGTTTCGCTCCCTTCGACGCGGTCGATCTCAAAAGTGGTGGCGTAGTCCACAAATCCCGAAAATTGCTGCAGTTCCCACGCGAGCCACGATTCGAGCGGGCGTTGTGAGCCGCCCTCCAGGAGCCACGCCGGGGCGGCAATTCTTTGCTGGTCCGTGATGGCCGGCTGGTCGGCGGCATCGACGCTCACCGTCCACAGCCCGTCCAGCGTGAGAACGGTCTGCTCGGACGGCTTTTCACCGCTGGGCGGTATGACGGGCTTGCTTGGATCGTGCACGAGCCAGAAGGCTTCGTAAGGTTCCAGCGTCAGCGTCACGCGGCTTTCTCCGGAGGGCAGATCTTCGGATGCGATGGGGGTCTTGGTTCCGGTTTCACAGTTCCATATAGAGGCCTCGCCCGAGGCGGCCCGGATGCGCACGACGCATTCCTGTCGGGCCGATTCGTTGTTGACCAACCAGGTAAAGCTGCGTCCATTGATAGTCCGCTGGGAAGAGAGCATCGGGAACGCCCCGGTTTCAAACACCACATTTTGCGGCAGATCGGGAGTGCCGATCCATGCCGCCAATCCCTCGTTGGCCTCGACAAATCCGGGAGCGGCACGCAGGACGTCCATAAGGCGCTTCATCCCGGGATCATACATGCCGTTTTCCACCGAACCCTCGGGCAAACGCCCCAGCGCGTAGACGCGCCCGCCCGATTGCGCGAATGCCACGGCTTTACGCGCGACTTCCAGCGGAATCAGGTAAAGCGGCGGCAACACGAGCGTCTGGAACGCGAACCCTCCATAAGTCAGCCTGCCTTCCACTGAGACGTCCATTTGTTCCAAGTAAACATGATCGGCAATGAGGTATTCGACACGCCCCGCGCTGAGGTTCGCCTGCGCTTGGGTGTAGGCCGCATCAATGTGCCGGATCTCGTCGGCATGGCGGGCATCGTCCAAGCCTTTCATATCCTCAAAATAGAAATGGTGCGGCTTGGCGGGATCAAAAATGCCGTCGCCAAGCAGCGCCCAGACGCTGTCCATCGGGCAAAACACGAGCACATCGGGTCGGAGCCGCCCGTGGTCGTTGACGTGGGCGGCCCGGCGGACAAAATCGGTCATGAGGTGCAGGTGGCGCCAGCAGGGGTTCCAGTTGAAGGAATCCGGCGGATACGACACCTTGAGCAAATCGGTGTTCGTGTTGATGCTGTGCATCGTGAGCTGGGTCAAACCCCAGGCAATGCCGCAATTCGCCGATTTCTTCAAGGTCGCCGGGGTGACGTGCCACCCCGCGATGGTCAGCATTTCTGAAAAACTCTGCCTCCCTTCAAATTCGCAGACCGACTGCGTCTCCTTGAAATGCCTCGGCTCGAGCACCTGCAAAAACAGGGCGTCGGTTCCAGGGAACGAATAGGAGCGCTGCATGTGAAAGAAACTCCCCGCCTGGATCGCCTGTTCGAAGAGGCTCGATTCCCAGAAATGGCACGTGACATACATGTTGCGGTCCCGGCACCACTGATCCATGGGGGCCATGAGGCACTCCGCGTAGAGCCGCGTGATCGTGTCGAACCAGTCCCAGCGCGCCTTGCCCCACTTGCCTTCGACATCCTCGTCGACCATGAGCGGCATCCAGAGCCGGATGTCGCGCCCTTTCTTCTCGCTATAATCTTTTGCCAAGTCATCCGACCAAGCGAGCTTGTAGCCATAGCAGCCTTCGTGGTCGATGAAGATACCACCCATGGTCTTGCCGAAGTGTTGGCCCACCCGCGCTTCATATTTGCTGTGCTCAACCTCAATCCAGGCGTCGCCCAAACGGCGGTCGAGAAAGTTCACGGGAGCCCCGGACGAGGTGACGTCATGATACTTGGTGAAAACGTAGAGCCGCCAGGTTGCGCCTTCCGGGGCTTCCCAGACAAATGGAGCCCCCTCCCCCACGATTTGGAGGCTGGAGCTGACGATCCTCCCGCCCTCGACCTTCGCGGCCACGGTGAAGAACGACTCGGGGACTTCATGGGACGCGTTGCCTTCGACATCAACGATTGCCGCGCCGACAGATTGCGCTTTCAACTCCGGGCATACGGCCAGAATTTGATGCTTAGGAATATTCGGCTCGCCTGTTGTGTAGGTCATGTGCATCCCGGCGGCGGCGGTCTTCTCCAGGGACGCTTCGAAGGCGTTGAACCACTCGTCAGAAATCCACCGACGCGCGATGATCTGCTTCCAACTCTCTTCATTCCAGGTCGCACGATCACCCTCCGGAGTGAACCGGGCGTGAACATAACCGGGATTGAGGCGTTGGCGACATATCTCGGCGGCCATGTCGGAAATGCGCTCCGGCGGCAATGTGCTGTTCCAGAGCCAGAACACCGACGGAGCGTAGGTGGTGTCCGGATCGGGAAATAAACGATCCGGCCGGGGTATGGGCTGGGTGTCGTTTTTTCCCGACCTCTTCGAGAAAGTCAGAACTGCCGAAGTTGGTGGCGGTGTGGTATTTTTCATTAGGAGTAGGTTGTAAAATGACGGGAGCACCCGTGAATCACCAGGGATGTGGCTAAAGCGGATGCTTTGGCTCTTGGGTGCTGATCGGGAAGTCGTCGGTGCGGAAGGGCGATGCCGGGAGCCCGGCTTTATTGTAAAGATTGCAGGTTGGGTTGTTGGCCCAGCCGTAGCGGACGGCCACAGGCTTGGGCACTCGGTCGCTCCAGACCAGTACGGTGTCGCCGTCGATCTTCGCATCGGCCCAGACCCACTTCTGATCTTCGCTGCAGATGGCAAACCCTTCCAGTTCGCTTCCGGGAGAGTTGCGCACGAGAGGCGCGCTTTCATTTTTAAACGAACTTTTCACGTAGCTCGCCGGAACGGGTTGCGCAACCAGCCCGCCCACGATATGGGCGAAATTCAAACGGGCTTTGCCGTTCTCGATTTTCATCGACTGAAAAACGGGGCCGGAAAACGGGATCGTTTTGCCGTAATCGTTGGCCAAGGCCAGGACCGCCAGCCGGTCGCCCACGTCCATTTTGTTGCGCGGGTGGACGTCGTCGGACTCGCCGAGGTCAATCAAGACGGCCTGTCCGGTGTGAGGGGTTTTTAAGGTCGCCGATTGCGCTTCCCGCAACTCCGCCCAGTTGTCTTCCGACGGAGTGGCGCTCTTGGCTTTAAAGTTGGCCAGTTGGCAGAAATAGAACGGGAAATCGCCCTGGTTCCAATGCGATCGCCAATCCTGGATCATTAACGGGAAGGCGGTGCGGTATTGCCACGCGCGCGGAACATTGGATTCACCTTGATACCAAATGACACCCTTGATGGCGTAGGGGATAATCGGCGCGATCATCCCGCCAAAGAGCGAGGTGGGGATGAGTTGCGGGAACTGACGCTCGGGAAAGGCGGCTGGTGCGGCGGCGACTTGCTTGGCATCAATCTCGGGAAACACAACCTCGGCTTTGGCCAGCCATTCGCCGCTGATACATGCTTCGCTGCTATTCTTAAAGCCGCACAAAAATTTCGGGGCGGAAATCGGGGCGTAGACCCGGAGGGTAAGGACAGCATTGCCTTCCTTGACCAGATCTGCGGGAATGTCGACCGAGCGGTAGCAAGACTTCTCTTGCAGATCCTTGATGCTGGAACTGGAGGATTGGATGAGTTGCCCATTCCAATAGACCGACTCGAAGTAATCCAATGCGGCATGAAATTTCAGGCCTGTTAGCTGTTTGGCCTCCTGCGCCGTGATGGTAAGTTCCTTGCGCAGCCAAAAGATTCCGCCGCCGGTGGGCAGGCCGGGACTGGTGAGCCAGGGAAGCGTGACCTTGAGCCAGCCTTCGGTGGAGACGCCAACCCCGGCATAGGCGGCGGCGTCCGGGGTTGGCCGGTCTTCGCGGGCGTTATCCGCGGCCCATTTCCCGAAGGCGGCGGCATAGGCGGCTTTTTTCTCTGAATATTCTTGGTAGGTCGTGATGTCTCGATCCGCGACGGCCTTCAGTTCGGGGACCGTGTTGAGCGCCTCGCGGCTTGTCCATTCTTCCGAGGCCGTCATCCACCAGCATGAGTTGATGATGCCGACGGGCGTTTGCAGTTCTTTTTGCAGCCGCTTTCCAAAGTAGTAGCCGACGGCGCTGAATAGATAGGCCGATTCGGGCTTGGCCACAGCCCAGTATCCCTTGCATTGATCCAACGGCTCAAAGGAAGTTGCTTTTTCGACGGCGAACTGGCGCAACATCGGATTGGCCGAGGCCGCGATCTCCTCGGGGGCTCCGAGGGCTTCTTTAAGAGAAAATTCCATGTTGGATTGCCCGGAGGCGACCCAGACTTCCCCCACGACAACGTCGGCCACGGCGATGCGGTTCTTTCCCTGCACGGCCATCGCGAACGGGCCGGGCTTGCTCTCGCTCAAGTTCAACTCGACGGCCCATTTACCGTCCGCCCCGGCGGAAGACTTGCCGGTCGCCGCGTCGAGTGTGACAGTGACTTGCTCACCCGGATCGGCCTTGCCCCAGATCCGCGCCTTGGCGGTCTTTTGCAATACCATGTGGTCGGAAATGATGGACGGCAAGACGACATCAGCCCAAGCGGGGCTGCTGACGAGCGTGGCAGTGAGAAGAAGGTCAAGGAAACGCATTTCTCGCCTCCGCAGGGACAAATTTGCGCTTCGCGCCGCAGATCACAAACCCCTTGAGCGGGGTTCCTCGCTTGGCGACGAGCCAGCCGCCGGGATGCGAGAAATGCAGGCGGATGGCCGCGCCTTCCCTTTTGGCCGATTCAAACACCGGGCCGGAGCCTTCCACATCTTTGTGGCCGTTGGGGTTTTGCAGCGCGCTTCGCTGCGCCTCGCGAACGAGAGGCCAGGGAAACACCCCCACTGATGGATCAATGAGTGGACAAAAATTCATAATTTCCGCTCCCGACCTCGTAAACCGACGCGCCGGATTTCCAGCGCAGAAATTTGACGCCTTCAGCTTTGTCGGCGGGCTGTCCACCTTCGGTGACAAGGGCGTTTTCCCCTGCCGGAACATACACCGTCGCCGTGGTGTTCGGCGGAATGGTCACATTGAGTTGGAGCTTGCCCTCGTCCGCTTTCCATTCCGTCGCGATCTTGCCGTTGATGGAAATGTAACTCGTCTTGGCCCAGGTCAACCCTTCCTGGATCACCGGCTGGATGCGGATGCGCTTGTAGCCGGGCGCGTCGGTCTGAATCCCGCCGACCATGCCAAAGAGGTATTCGCCAACCGACCCGAAGGCATAGTGATTAAGCGAGCTGCCGCCCCACCAGGCTTCCGTCATGGTCGTCTGTCCGCTTTTGACCATGGCCAGCCACGAGGGGCTGGTTTCGGCGAGCAAGAGCCGATAGGCCAGATCATCCCGGCCCGCCAAGTGCAGGCCCGGCAGCAAACGCGGCGTGCCGATAAAACCGGTATCGAGATGCCAGTCGCAGCGCTTGATGTCGTCCGCGAAACGTTCCGTCATCTTCGCTCGCAACGCCTCGGGAACCAGGTCCATCGTGAAGGCCAGGGCGTAGCCGGTCTGGCTGCTCTCTTTGATCCGGCCCTCTGCGTCGATGTAGGCTTTGGCAAACGCCTCGGCATACTTGCCCGCCTGCTCCTGAAACGCGGCGGCATCTTCTTTTTCCCCGATGACTGCGGCCATTTCGGACATTAAGCGGAAGTCGAAGGCGCAATACGCCGTGCCGATGACTTCCTTGAGCGCGCCGCCTCCTTTTTCGCACAACCAATCGCCATGGCCCACGGGTCCGGTAAAGAGGCCGTCTTTGCTGTTGCGGCTCAACCAGTCCAAATACCGTTTCATCGGTGCATAATGCTCGCGGATGATGCGGGTGTCGCCGTAGACGCGGTAGATTTCGTAGGGGCAAATGATTCCCGCGTCGGCCCAGCCGATATTCGGCGGCGGATTGTCGGGCCGGTCACGCAGGTACGGTGCCCAATCGGCAAACGCCCCACCGGGGTATTGCGAGTCTTGGCAGACATCCGCGAGCCATTTGTTGAAAAATCCGGCAATGTCCATGTTATAGGGTGCCGTCCTCATAAAAAACTGGGCGTCTCCCGTATAGCCATACCGCTCGTTGCGCTGTGGACAGTCAGTCGGAACGCCCATGTAGTTGCTGCGTTGCGACCAACGGATGTTCTGAAAGAGCCGGTTCACAAGCGGGTTGGAACAGGCAAACTCGCCGACTTCCGGGCAGTCTGTGTTGAAGTTGATCGCGATGAGGCTTTCGAGGGTTGGCTTCTCCTTCAATCCCGTGAGTTCCACGTATCGGAATCCGTGATACGTGAAACGGGGCTCGAAGATTTGCTCCCCGTCGCTCTTTAGGGTGTAGCGGTCCAACTGGCTGTCGTGGTGTTTGCACTTGCAGGCGACGCGGAGACGCTTGGAGTCGATCCGTCCCTGCTCCAAAATCTCGCCGTGTTGCAACTCCACGCTGTCCCCCGCCGCGCCTTTAAATTTGAAGCGGCACCAACCTGCCATGTTCTGACCGAAGTCGAAGACGTAGACTCCAGGTTGTGGTTCGGTGATGGCCACGGGTGGGATCTCCCGCAAAGGGCGGATCGGCTCATTGCGTTGCCAGACGAGCTTGCCCGCTCCAGGGTTCTCCACCGTTTTGACCGCCTGCCAGCGCCCCGCCGCATCGAACCCGGGGGCGTCCCAGCCGGGCATCTCTTTGCGAGCGTCATAGGTCTCGCCCTCAAGGATTCCGGCAAAACGGATCGGACCGTCAAAGGTTCCCTGCCACGACACATCCGATACGACCGCTATTTTTTGGCCGTCGGCTAACTCGATTTCAAGCCGGACGAGCAACAATGGTTCATCCCCCCAGAACCGCATTCCACAGGGCCAATCGAGCCACAACCCGGAATACCAGCCGTTGGCGAGGATGCCGCCGATAACGTTGTCCCCGGGATGCAACATCGCGGTGACATCGCAGGTCTGATATTGAACACGTTTGCGGTAGTCCGTCCATTCGGGCGCCAGCAGGTGATCGCCGACTTTTTTTCCGTTAATCCGCAGTTCATAGATCCCCAGGGCCGTGGCATAAGCCGTGGCGCGGCGAATGGCGGATCCCACGGTGAACTCCTTGCGCAGATAGCGCGGGATGGCCAGATATTTGGGCTCGTTGAGCGAGCGATCCTCGGGTTTAGGCTCCAAGTGTTGTTCTACCCCGATCCATTGGGCCTGCCACAGCGATTGATCCGCTCTGGCATTCTCACCGGGCAGCAGCCCCATCGTCCACAAGGCGGGCGCGCTCCACTCCGAAGCTTTTCCGTCTTTGTCCCAAATGCGCACTTTCCAGTGGCAACGGAGCCGAGACTCCAACGGCTTGCCCGCATATTCCACTTGGTTCTGCTGGTCCGAGTCAACCTTGCCGCTGTCCCACAGGTCGCCCTGATCTTTGGCCAGCAGTTCCGGCGTCGAAGCCACAAGAATTTGGTAGGCGGTTTGCCTCTCCCCGCGGCGATCCGAGTTGATGACCCAACCCAACCGGGGCTTGTTAATATCCAAGCCAATCGGGTTGACGAGGGACTCACAGCGCAGGTATTCCACGGTTTTATGCGAGCAAATAAATCACCCGGGTGCGGAAATTCTTTTTGCCCGGCACATTTAGAACCTGACTTTCATGCCGACGATCCTGTAGATCTCCGGACGCAGATTTTGCAGGGGGTTTTCATCCGAACAGGTATAGCCTACGGAGATCTGGTTCTTGACGTCGACAATCGCCTCGGAGCCTCCTATTCCGCCTTGCCCGAAGACTTGGCCCAGGTCGTCTTGTGGCCCATACAGCACATAGCCGAGCCCGAACACCACCCAACGGCCTTCGGGATCGTCGGGAAGCGGGTCACCTTCCCAACGGCAGAGCATGGTGGCCTTTTTGATGGTCTCCGGCTTGAGCAGTGGCTCGCCGAGCTGGCCGGTCAGCCGCGCATAGAATTTGGCCAGCCCACGGGCGCTGGCCACGCAGTTTGTGGAGGGGATGCAGGCTCGGCGCATGGTTTCCTGGTTCATTGCGTAATAGCTGGGCGTCTGGTCGGCCCGCATATCTGGTTTGTAGAGTGGAAGCGTTCCAGGATAAAGTGTGGCCACGCGCTTTTCGGCCTCGTCGTCCGTCCCATAATAGATCAGCTTCTCGACGCCGGCCGGAATCAGCACCGTCTCCAGCATGACGTCCCTGAGCGGTTTCTTCATGACGCGGCTCATGGGTTCGCCCATGAACCATGCGTAGGATCTCGACTGATAACCGGTCTTTTCCCCGCTGAGTTCCACGGGCTTGGCGGCGGCAGCCTTTGACGTCATGTCGCTCCAATCGCAGTATTCCTCGAACGTCGCATAAGGGAACGTTGAGGGGAGCCCCGACCTATGGCTGAGGACATGCCAGAACTTGATGTCCTGCTTGCCGTTGCAACCGAACTCCGGCCAGACGTCGGCTATTTTCGTGTCGAGGCCGATCTTGCCCATCTCGATCAGCCGGTGAGCGGCGGTCGCGAACATCCCTTTGCCGGTCGAATACACCGAGAACAGAGTGTTGCCATCGATCTTGCGGCTGCCGCCTTTCTCATAGGTCCCGGCCCAGGCATCGACAACTTTCTCCCCTTTGATGTAAACACAGCACTGGACGCTGTTCTGATAACCATTGGCGACAGCGTCATCAAGGACCTTCTGGACGGCGGCATTCATCTCGCTTTTCTGGTAAACTTTCTGCGGCAAATCCTCGCCCACGCTTACCTCCAGCGGACCTGAGGCAAGGCAGGCCGCCATCAAAATCTTCATCTCTTTGTTTTTCATACCGGATCCTCCATTACTGATAAAGAATATTTTCGTATCTGGATACAGCTATTCTCCAGCTGGTGGTCTAAACCGAGCAGCAACCCGTTCGACACCCCCGGCCGGGCCGTCAACCGGCTTGAAGCTGTCGCTTGCGGCATCCCAGCCAGTTTTCGCCGGATACGGGTAAAGAGGCATGTCCGTCCAGGTCTTGCCATGAGCGATGCGCAGCCCATGAATCACATCCGGCGCAATGCCTTTTTCGCGCCACTTGACGATAAGATCCAGCATCTCCGGCATCCCAAACGGCACTCCATGGCTCATGCCGGGAACAACATAGAGCCTGTAGAACTGTCGAACCTTTTCGATTCCGCCAAGACTCTCGATCACCCGTTCGTAATAGTCGACCGTCGAGTGAAACGGCACGCACGAATCCGCGGTTCCGACAAGCGTAATCATCTTGCCTCCGTGTTTTTCGAACGGGCTCAAATCGGAGTTCTCCGCGTTCAGATAAGGTCCAAGCGCAGCGATATATCGATCGATATCTTCACCGAAATTCATCGCATCGAGGTTTTTCCCTGCGCCAAAGACCCAATGGAAAAGGTAAAGATGCCCGCGTGCCATGTCGAAGGAAGAGCCAAGCGGGATGCCACCGAAAATGCGTTCTCCGGTAACGGCATGGCTTGGGCCGTCGAAGAGTTTGCGGAGCGCCTCCGCATGTTCCTTCGTCAGCGTCGGGTCTTTTTGCATTGCGAGCGCGATAACCCCGTCAATGTCTTTACTGTCGTGTCGCGGGTCGGAAACCATTTTGCCGGCGGTCATGGGCGTCAGCTCTCGATACGCCATGTAATCTTTTCCGGCGGCTATGACATTGTCTTGCTGAGACTGCGTGAAAGGGCATTTGCGGAGAATTTGGTCATTCCACAGAAAATAAGCATGCAGAGGAACGCGGCAGTGCGCCGGGACATTGGCGACAATCCCATCGTAATCGTCCGGATACCGTTGCGCTTCCTGATACCCCTGTTGTCCGCCGGTGGAGCCGCCGACAAAATACGAATGATCAGGTTCCCTTCCATAATAAGCCTTGATGACTTGTTTGGCGACGACCGTCATGAGGTGCGTTGCGCGGAAACCGAAGTCCTTCCATACCTCCTGGTTTCCGATTCCAGCCTGCTCCGGGCTTTCGACTCCCATATGAGGGTTGGGAGCCGTCCCCATGTCCGTCGTTACGACGGCCCATCCGAAGGTCATCATCCAAAGTCCGTCAGTAATCCCTCCAGCCGGGCCCCCGTTGCCGGTTCCAAGGAGGCGGCCGCTCCAGTCCCCGGGGTCCGGCAGCGTGATTTCGACATTGATATGGGACCCGTTCGCCGGGTTGAGAACGGCCCTCACGATGGTTCGCGGCGGAACATGATTGTTGAGGTGTCCCCAAAAGGTTGCGGTTGGCGACGCGTCTCGTTCCACCTTGGTGATCGCTCCGCGGTCGATTTTCAGCGTCTTGAGCGCGGCAAGACCGGCAGCGATTGCCGGTGACGCCGTTTCTGAGAGCAGCTTTGAGCGGAAGGGTTCGGTAGGCAATCCTGCGCCATCGGAGAGATTGCAGTCCGGATTGTCGGCCCACGCATAGAACACTTCGGAAGGCGAGGAGATCCCTTCGGTCGAAACCAGGATGTCGTTGCTGTCGACGACAGCTTTGGCCTCATGGAGGGTGCCGTCGGAGCCTGAGACGGCGAAGCCTCTGACAGGAGCGCCGTCCTTGGTTTTCAAGCCTCCATTGACTCCGGAAAAGGAAATTCTTATGAACTTCCCTTCGTCCGCCGTGCTTTTGAAAATAGGGCCGCGTGCGACAGCCCCCTTGACGCCATATGTTTTCGACAAGGCCTCGGCGGCCAAACGTCTGCCGACCGGCATTTTGCTACTTGGATGAAGGCCACCGTCTCCAAGATCCAATGAGCAAATCATGCCGCAGCCAGGAAGCTGACCGGCCTTGGCCTCGGCTTCACGGACAATCGCCCATGGGCTGTCGGCCTTGGGGGCCTTCTCGCCGCAACCGGGAAGCTGCACGACGTGGAACGCCAGATCGTCGCGTTTCCAGTGCGCGCGCCAGTCTGCGACCAACGTTGAGAGGATGTCGTAGTAGTGCGAGCAAGCGGCATCCGCATTCGACTCGCCTTGATACCAGATGGCTCCGCGCAATGCGTAGGGCGCGAGCGGCGCGATCATTCCATTAAAAAGAAACGATGGATTAAAAAGTCCCCCATGCGTCGCGCTTTCCACGGCACAGCTCCACGTTCCATCGAGACGCAACGGCTGAGACTCGGGAAGCGACGGACAGCTGAGACTCATCAGCTCGGCGGGGCCGTAGAGGCCTGCGTCGAAAAATTCGCTGCGGGCTTGCGCGGCTATGACGTTCCGGCCTTTTTTAGCAAGCCCGGCGGGTATTTCGTAGACGCGTTTTTGGGCGTATGCGTCGCTATTGTCGGCGGTGAACTTTATCGAGCCGATTTTCACGCCGTTGAAGTAGGTGTTGTCCTCCTTGTCGATGGCTCCGAGAGAGACGCGCAGCGCGTGGCCTTCCCATCCCGCCGGGAGGTCGATCTCCTTCCTGAACCACATGACGCCATTAAAATGATACCCGCGCTTCTGCCAATAACTCGGCAATTCGATAGGCTTCCAGTCGCCTGAGCTCGGATTCTCCATGCCGGCCCAGCCAAGATTGAAGCAGAGTTCGGTGGAATACGCACGGCGAGGAGTCACGCCTGCGGCTGCCGCGGCGGATTGAGGCAGTGGCTCGGAAAAAAGTTTTCTGAGCGCGGCGCTTTCCTTTTCAAGGCAGGGAAGGTTCTTCTCGATGGCTTGCTCGCTGAGCCAACATTCCGCCCTAGAGGCGCCGACCGAACTGTCAATGAGCCCTACCGGGACATTCAACTTGTCGCCAAGCTCGCAGCCAAAGAAATAGGCCACAGCCGAAAAGCTCCTGGCCGTTTCTGGCGTGCATTCCGTCCAATGCGTTCCACAGAGCTCGTCGGATTCGCTCTCGGAGATTGATTTGGGAATTGAAAGCAGGCGAATGGACGTGCGATTCGCCTTCGGAATCTCCGTTTGGGCTTCGCTGGACTTTTTCAACGACCACTCCATGTTCGACTGTCCGGACGCGACCCAAACTTCGCCGACCAGGACATTCGCGAACTTGACCGTAGTTTTCCCTGAGGAAACCGTCATGGTGCGCGGCTCGAACGACGCCTCCATGGGGTCGAGGTTGACCAGCCAGCGCCCGTCGGAGCCTGCCTTGGTGGTCTTTCGTTGTCCGGCGAACGAGACGGTGACGGTCTCGCCCGGAGCGGCCTTACCCCAGACGGGGACAGCCATGCTGCGTTGCAGCACCATGTTGTCGGTGAACATCGACGCTGGTGAAATATCCGCGAATGAGCTTGTGCTAAGTCCCAAGCTGGTCATGGCCAGGGCAATCTTTTTCATTCCTTTTATGTTTGGCATGTAGTTTATTTCTCCAAAGTCATGTATTTATTATCTTAAGATATTCCAGTTCCTTGATTATACCGCGACCTTTCTCCCCGCTGACGCACTGGACGATCTCATCCGGAGTTTTGTCAGCGAAATCCGAAAGCTCCATATGTTCGACCACACAGTCGTAATCGTTCTGATAGAGAAGCTTATAGTTTTCTGAGGAATTGTCAGGTGCCCCATAAGGACCTACCTTGATATGCGGAGCGGGTCCGCGCAGATCCTTGAAGGAAATGTGCCCGACATTCGCATGGAGCTGGACACAGCCATTGAAATTAAAATGCCCGTTATTGGTTTGCCAGTGTTCCAGAAACTCGATGTCCTCAATGTAGATCCAATCCATAAACCCCGCATGGTCCATTTCCCTGTATGTCTGCAGGGTATATTGGTTCGAACATGGCATCATTTTGAAGTCACGGGTGCCGGACACATGCTCTACCACGATATTCGTCAGGGGATACCAGCCCTCATGCCGCCCGGTGGAGGATGTCAGGCGCATGCCGCGGAAACCCCCTATCATCTTGAGGTTCGAGACCGAGGCGCAATCAAGGGGGCCGTAGCAGACCTCGTCGCACCATGAGTTCAGCGTGAAAAAATCGTCACCTGTCTGCCCGGTGAGATTTTTTATGATGATATTTTGGAACGGCCCTTCGACATGCGCCCCGTCGGTATGGCATTCGTCAAAGAGAATGTTGCGGACGAGGAGATTTTCACCATTCGCGCAGAGGAGCGCATAGGACGGCGAGCGCATCATTGTCAGATCTGTGAAAGCGATATTGGCAACGTTCAGAAACATAAACATCCCCTCCGCATACGGGATCTTCGAGTCGACCGCCTCGCGGCATTTTTTATGATTGCGCTTGAATTTCGCATGATCCCATATGCCGCCGGACACGGACATGTTAACATCATGCACGAAGTCTTTTTTCGGGGCCGGAATCTCCTGGATGACCTCCAGGTGGCGGTTGCGAACCATGCAGGTCTCCATGCCTTCAACGGCGCGGATCACCGCTCCCGGATCCGCCTTGATGTGCATGTTGCTGTCCAGAATGATCGGGCGGTCGATAAAATACGGCTCCTTGGCCGCCGGGAAATAAACGGACCCGGCCTCCGCAAGCGCCTTTTCGATTGCCTCCGACCAGATCGTGATCTTCCGGTCTTCCTGCACGGTTTTCCGCACAAGCCCGTCATAATTCAGGACAGAAGCGTATCTTGTTCCCTTGGTCATCTGATCAAGGTCATGTTCAACTCGCGTCAATTTTTGTATAATTTCCTCTTTTGTCATTTTTCACTCCTTTTATTGAATCGTCAATTAACTCACAAGATGAATCATCTTATTCTGCCAGGATCATGAGCGGCCA
>Ga0194039_1000208_pt1 | contig 37711 bp, 25 predicted proteins | sample JunL228m_MetaG_FD_148679 | JGI IMG/M metagenome (GOLD analysis project Ga0194039, IMG submission 148679) | Anoxic zone freshwater microbial communities from boreal shield lake in IISD Experimental Lakes Area, Ontario, Canada - Jun2016-L227-8m | ecosystem: Environmental > Aquatic > Freshwater >...
AATCCGAATTTTGGTAAGATCTATCGTAAACGGAGTAAATGCGAATCTATCCATGCCCATATCAAGGATACTGTAACTTTCAATGTGCGGGGTATCAGTTTCAGGAGCAAAGAGCTGTACGCCCTCGTGAATTTTATCTCATACCAGTTGCTCTTGCTGACGAATATCCAGAATAACGTCAAACCAGTGAATGCTTTCAGATTTTATTTCTAGGGTTTTCTTACTACTCATAGAGGCAGAATCGATCAGAAGGAATCTCGATCCCCCCCTTTAGCTTTGCCTCTCCATTTCTCTTCCGTAACTATATTTGGTGCTGTTTGTGCCATCAAATTAGAAACCGATTGATTTGGGCTAATTCGAATATCTCACGGAGATGCTGGGAATAAATTGGCAAGTTATTTATTAATTCCACTATCTTATTTATTCTGAATTGTTCAGACATCCTTTGTCATCTTTCTCTTTATTGCATGAAATAACGAAGTCATAAAATTTCTGTTTAGTAGGGACAATGGATGACACAAAACGTAGGATGAAAAGATCGACATTGCAGGGATAATCCTCTCACTCTTGAATAAAAAAAAAGAATATTCTAAAATTTTTAAATTTTGAGATTGGTACCAATCATTGGTGATACGATCTATCTCCTTGTCAGTGACGTTGGAATTGTGATAATTGATAAAAAAACACGTATATATCCCTTTAACTATTTTTTCAAAATTGTGTTGACAAATATTATCCTCTTTATTTTGAATATTCAGGGTAAAAATCTGGGAATAGATTTCATCGCAAGGTGTTGCATATCGATTTGAAAATAAAAAATTTGTATCCGTGAAATTCTCTGATTTTAAAATATTCCAGATTAATGCTGATATTACCACATTAAATTGTTCGAAAGATAGCGAATGAGATATTATTAACTTTTCATAGATAAGTAAAATATCTATAATGAATTGTTCACTTCTCGATACGGTTTTTGATTCAGAATGCAATCTGAATTTTGCAAGAGTATAGGGTATATATTGCAAATTGAAATGAAGCCCGATTCTCATCCAATAATCATAGTCCATTGCATAGTGTAACGACTCATCTAGATATCCTATTTTATCGAAAATCTCACTTCTAAAAAAAACAGATGGTTGAGGGATGGAGCATTCAATCAGCTTTTGTGAATCAAAATCAATCGATTGGTAGTGAAATAGATCTTCACCAATTTCATTAATAAAATTACAATCTCCATATATCATGCTAATATCTGGATTCTGGACGAAACAGTGTGCAATTTTGGAAAAGGCATCCTTTGCATAGAGGTCATCAGAATTTATCCATGCAACGATTTCACCAGTTGCTTGCTTAAACCCCTTATTAATTGCATCACTTTGGCCTTTATCGGGTTCACTATTCCATTTCGTTATGAATTGGGAATATTTTTTCAGAATAGATAGTGAATCATCGGAACTACCCCCATCTATTACAATATACTCATAATTTGGATAACCCTGGAGCAATACCGACCGGATAGTTTCTTCCAGGTAGTGTCCTTGATTATAACTCGGTGTAATTATCGAAATTTTTGGCCTTGGTCGCCCATCAATCATAAGATCTGGTAGCCGTTCTGAATCATCAGTCCATGGCCATCCTCTTTTTTCCGGAGGTGGTGGAGGTAAGTCTATAAGATTGGGAGATTTCATTATTCTTGACCTATTGAATTAAGAAGATTATGTAAGTTCTGTTCCGATTTTGTAAACGCAGATCCGATTTTGATCCCCCTCGTCGTTTCCTTTCTGACCCCCCGTATATAAAGAAACGCAGTTCTCCGATATAGATCAGCTGTTTCGAGAAAGCAAATATCCAGAATACAAGAAATTAAACTGTTAATTCGCTTGTATTTTAAAAAAGCCCTGAATATAGAAAATACTATTGACCAATCCAGCAAACATCCCCTGAATCGCCACCGGGGCGTCCTTCGGGGGCGGCGGAACTACCTGTAATGGGGTTTGGGGGGAGGCCCCTTCAACTCAAACATTTTATTTTATTACGGTCCCCCACTACTATATGCGAACGACCTATCATCTTGATAACCAAAGTCAACTATTTTATGAATAAGGGGGGTCAAATTCAGACTGGCGGAAGTGGTCAATTTCTGGCCGGCGAATACAGGTGCATATTACCGATGTGATTCTGTGGTAATCCGTTACCCATCTGCTTCTTATTGGGCCAGGTTTTTCATAAATCTTAATTCCATGTCATCGTTTACCATTGCGTAAGTCCTAATTACTTAAGAAGATTAAATTATATGGGAGGCGAGGATTATTGATTTTAGTATAATAATCGCACATTATGCACCAACTGAGTATTACCGGTCAATCCTTAAAAGAACAATAACCTCTATTCGAAATCAGGCATTCAATGGTGATATTGAAATAATTGTAACTGATGATGGTTCTGATTGGGCCAAAGAATTGAATGCACCAGATCGGGATTATACAATTTTAACAAAAAATGAAATTCTAAGTAATTCGTTAATCAATGATCTAGATATAGATTTACTTATTATGAAGAAAAGAGATAGTTTTTATAGCAAAGCAAAATTGTGGAATCTTGGAACGTCGCTTTCAAAATATGAACATCTCATTTTTCTAGATGATGACCACCCGTTTTCAAACAGGAAATCTCTTGAGATGTACAAAAATTATTTCCAGGATTACAAATTTATAGTAGGGCGACTTCAAGATCCATCAGGATTATATCGGCTGTATCGACATTTTACTGTTCAGGGAACTAATTTTGGAATAGAAAAACAACTCCTCATCGATGTTGGTGGGTTTGGTGAGTATACCTCACAATGGGGAATGGGTGAAGATTCCGATATTTTTTTCAAAATTTTTCAATATGCTCAAAAAAATCCAAATACCCCTCTAGCGTGTTATGCTGGGAATATTATAACAAAAGATCTGGCTTCAGGAAGGTGGAAAAAATGTGAAGGAAGCGAAGAAATTTACTTACAAGGCTTTCATAAATTATTTGGTGTCTCGGACGATATAATCTCCAATAAAAGTAGGGATAAAAAAATATGGATTAAACATACGTCAAAGCATGAACAATTGTCTGAATTATTTTTTGAAATACTAAATGTATTTTTCCGCTTCAGAATACTTATTAGATCTCCATTTTTATTAAAGAAAGGAATGCAAGATCTAAAATTAAAAATTATCAGGAAATATTATTCAAGGTAAAACGGAATAACGACTACATTAACAATAAAAGAATAAAAATAATGGATGATGATTAAGATGGCAGACCAAATAGAAAATCCTTCGAAATATCTCGGCAATGAACTAAAATACATAAAAATGGTGCTGGACTCAGAAAACTGGTCCGCAACGACAGGAAATTGGAACCAGACCCTTGAAGGAGCATTCGCAAAAAAAATCGGGACCAAATATGCCGTTGCAATGAACTCCGGGACATCAACTCTGCATGCTGCCCTGGAGGCAGTGGGTGTCGGACCTGGTGACGAAGTGATATCTCCTGCACTTACGGTAATAATGGATACCACTGCAACAATACATGCGAATGCGGTCCCTGTCTATGCTGATATCAATCCTGAAACATTTACCATCGATCCCAGGGATATCGAGGCGAAAATTACCGACAAGACAAAAGCAATAATTCCTGTCTCTCTGTACGGCCTTCCTCCGGATTATGATCCCATCATCAAAATTGCAAAAAAATATAATCTGGTGATAATTGAAGACAATGCACAATGTTTTTTAAGTACTTACAAAGGCAGGATGACAGGTACCATTGGTCATATGGCCAGTTATAGTTTTGAAAATACCAAACACCTTTCCTGTGGAGAAGGTGGAATTCTGATCACCAATGATGAACAGTATGCCGAAAATGCAAGAAAAATCGGGGGGCATGGGTTTAAAAATTTAAAAGCCAGTGAAGGCAGGGTAAGACTAAACCAGGATGTTTTCCAGAATCCTCATTATAAACGACATGATATGCTGGGCTGGAACTACCGGTTGTCAGAATTCAATGCTGCCATAGCAATGGCTCAGCTTGAACGTATCGACTATCTTGTACAAATGCGGATAAAATCAGCACAATTTTTTATCGATGTGATGAAAGAATGCGATTATTTAGTCCCGCAAAAAACACCAGATGGTTATACTAATTCTTATTATACTCTTGGAGTTGTTTATAAAGGGCTGGAAAGCATTGGCGTCACATGGGAGGAATTCAGGAAGACCTATATCAACGCTGGCGGCGACGGAATCTACGGGGCCTGGGCTGTGCCGTATTTGGAGCCGGTCATTGCAGAAAGAAAATTTGTCAGTCGATGCCCGTGGGTCTATGAGAATGTTCATTATCCTTCTGGATTATGTCCGGTTGCTGAACAGGTACAACCATTGTTGATGCAATTCAAAACAAATTATCGGGATTTGGATCTAGCAAAGAAGAAAGCAGAGATATTAGCCCGTGTTATAGAAAAATTTTCTTCGAGGTGACGCTGTTATGTTCGACATTAATTTTTACATGAAGGTACATGACATCCAGAGGAAAATTAATGCCGGTGAACAATTTGCGAGAGATGAATTGTTCAATATATTTGAAGAATTCCGAAACAAAGACCCGTTTGTCTATAATATTGAAACCACGAATGCCTGTAACATGCGCTGTGAGATGTGTCCCCGCACAACAATGATGACAAGGCCAGTAAAAACAATGAAAAAAGATACATTTGTAAAAATAATTGACCAGTTAACTCCATTTTCTGCAGATGAATGGAAAAATTGGGAGCAATTTTGCCATTCCGTCTACGGAATATCACGAGAGAATATGAGTGAAAATCATTTTTTCTTATATATCATCCCAAAAGTAATTCAGCTGCATGGGTATGGTGATCCCCTGTTAGACAGGAATATGGCAGAATATGTAAAATTATTGCACGATAAGGGTTTCTTTTCCTATTTCAGTTGCAATCCCGCAAATATTGATATCGAAACCACAAAGAAAATGTTTGAAAATCATCTGGATTACATTAAATATTCCCTTGAAAGTGTATCCGATACCACACAAAAAAAAATTCGTGGTAAGGCGTCGGATTTCTCAGAATCCTATAAAAAAATAATGGAATTGCTTGAAATAAAACAAGACCATGGTTACCAAACAACTATTATTATCACAATGTTAAATCTCAACCGACCGGATCAGATGGAAGATTTCAGACAATTAAAAGAAGCATTTTCAGGAAAGGATGTCTATCTCTATCTGAAAAGTGAAGACCAGCAATGGTATCGAAAAGACTATCATGGTACAGTATCGATACATTGGTCTGAAATTTGCAAACATCCCTGGATGTCCATGACAATTAAATCAAATGGGGAAGCGGCCATGTGCATGGAAGACTTTAATAATGAAATTATCTTGGGAGATGTCAATAAGGAATCATTGTCTGACATATGGAATGGTGAGAAATACCGGCAATTCAGGTGGGATCAATTTAATTTAACCTTGGGTATCAAATGCAGGGAACAATGTGATATGCATCTTATCGGGGAATTTTGCGTATAAATTGGAAGAATATCTGCATCAGAACCTCATAAAACAGTAAGAAAAAGAAAAATTGTAGATCTTGAAATCCAACCTATTTATCAGGATATTCGCAATTTTTCTCTAATTGGTATTTCACTTGGGGTCACTTCTTTTACGGTAGATCCGAGCATCTCCCAAATATCATTTGCCCTTTTTTTAAGCAAATCCATGGCATGAACTTCTAGACTGGATTTCTGATCGGTTCCCCATAAATTGTGGGATAGCGTGATATGTCGTTCGATAACCTGGGCACCAAGAGCAACTGCAATGACCGTTGGTTCCAGATCAAACTCATGACCTGAATACCCGATTGTACAATCATATCTTTCTTTTAAAATAGGTATTAGGTTCAGATTTAACTCGGAAGGAGGTGTTGGATAACTGGAATTTGTATGCATAAGGACTGGCTTGGCGCCATACTTTGTAATAAGATTCACTGCGGTATCTATTTCATCAAATGTGGACATTCCTGTGGAAACGATAAGTGTGATATTCGCTTTTGCCGCTTCTTTTAATAATTCGAGATTGGTTAGCAGCGCTGAGGGGATTTTTATGAACGGGACATCATATTTTAACAAAAAATTCAGACTGTCCATATCCCAAACAGAAGAGGTCCAATCAAGGGGTTTTTCTTTACAATAGGTGTCTACATAATCATATTCTTTTTTCCCGAATTCCACTTTATATTTATAATCCAGGTATGTCATCTTTCCCCAAGGAGTATCACGCATTACTTTTTTTTGTTTTTCCGGAACGCAGATATCGGGATTTCTTTTTTGAAATTTTACACAATTCCAATTGCATGCGAAAACCGCATCCATAAGTTTTTTAGCGATCTGAATATCTCCGTTGTGATTAATGCCAATTTCCCCGATAAAATAGGGTTCCTTAAGATGTTCAAAATTCATGCTAATGCCGACCTCCAACAAGAAGAGAGTACGCGATTTATATAATATAATTTTATGGTAACCATTTTTTCACGCCCTATTAAGATCCACTGCACCGTATTTCTCTTTGTAACGTTGTTCGTATATTGCCTGCATTTTATTATTAATTTCCATTATTTCAGGGTGTTCTTCCAGAAGATGTAAGATTGTCTTTAAAGAAAAAAAATCCCCCCCCTTCTCCAGATATGAAAATACTTTTTTGAAGAATTCGTAATCTTCAGGATAATCCAATGTCATCCTGGCATCGGGATTCATCAATTCGGGATCGGTGACTTCAATGTAATGAACCTTGAATAGTCCGGTTTTTGTAAAAAATCTTTCTTGGCCTTCAGTATCGTCTTCCTTTTTAAGAGAACAAATTTTTCGCAGTGCTTCAACCTTGATTCCTGTGGGTGTTACCCCGAACGGTAAACCCCTGCAGGCAATGTAATCATACATATTTTGTTGTAACTCCTGAATAATAATATCAATAAATTCCGGATCACAGAATACATCGTCCGCTTCAGCGCTGATAAAATATTGGACGCCAAAATGATCCGCCGCATTAAGCCAGCGTTTCAATATATCGGTTGGATTTCCCCGGAAAATGTTAATATTACAATGACTTGCGATTTCAGCAAATACATCATCTTCGGGAAATGATGTTGTACACAAGACAATGGATACAGGTAATCTGGCATGCTTAATCCTGGTAATCATTTGTTCAATGATTGGCTTCCCACAAATTTCCAGCAAATGTTTTCCAGGAAGTCGTGTTGATCCCATACGCGCTGTAATAAAAACCGGGATTTTAGTTTGATTTTTTTTTCCTATTGTTTTCATTTTTAGCACCTATTGTTTCTTGATATTACTAAATCACATAATTCCCGGACGGCTCCCTGTCCACCTTTATTTTTTAAAATAATTTTCGCAATCTTCTTCGCGTCGTTGTGCGCATCAGCAACGACTACACCACAACCCACAGAGATCAAACATTCAATATCATTGATATCATTTCCTAAATATATCACATTATTGGGGTTAATTGCTTTTTCTTCTAACCACGCTGCAAGAAATGTTTTTTTATCATCTATTCCCTGTACACTTGGTACTCCCAATTTTTCACACCTCTTTTGAACCACAGGATTTTTTTCTTTCGATAAAACAAGAAGTGAAATGCCGTATTTTTTTATTTCTGATATACCAAACCCATCGCTGCGGCTGCATATGACAGATTCCGTCCCGTCTTCATTGATAATTACTCGATTATCGGTAAACACTCCGTCGAAATCAAAGATGATTGCTTGAACTGTCGATGGAATCGGAGAATTAAGTTCCATACAGAATACTTTGATTTAATAAGAATAAATATTGAGACGTGTCGTCAATATTTACGGACTGAAAATATGTGAAGGTTAATGCGCTTGTCCCGGGAGTCAATAATAACCCACCTGCCGAATTTGTTAAAAAGTTTAAGGACCTTATTCCTATGGGAATGATGGCAAAAGTAGACGAATATCCGTTCGCCGCTATTTTTCTCGTAAATAATGAATCATCGTATATGAAAGTATCCAATATGAATATTGACTGCGGAAGAACCTGCTGGTGAAGCGGATGAGTGAAATAATTTATGACATTGAAAAAATCAACAATTGACCTGTATCGTCGTATAAGCTATTGGACTTTGCCCCCGGGATTCGATGCCGGATTACAACATTTGTATCAAAGGGTTTATACATACAATCTCCCTCCAGAGTTTCGCCGGACTTTTGCACGTAATAAAAAATTTCATAATATTCATACAGGTGAACGGTGTTTTATTCTTGCAACCGGTCCATCGATCAATAAGCAGGACCTCCGACCACTGAAGAATGAGCTATGTATTGCTGTCAGTGCGTTCTATTTACACAAGGATATCAGGGAAATATCCCCTTTGTATCATGTTGAAGCTCCCAATCATGCTCCTTTTCAGATGGAAGCGCCGAAACTGTGTTTTGAGGGATACCGTAAGTACTATTCCGAAAAGACTACTATTTTCCTCGGGCATACCCCCTACAAATATTCATACCTCAATTATCTCCAGCAAAATCCAGAGTTCAAAAGTGAAAATATTCATTTCCTCAACTACACGGCTTCGCCAGAATTGGACGAACATAACTATAAAAATCCTGAACTCTGGGACATTACGAAACAGTTGTTCGGTGTTAGAACAGTTATATACTGTGCTATCCAACTTGCCGTATATATGGGATTTAAGGAGATCTATCTTCTGGGTTGCGATGTTGATTATTTAACTAACCTCTCACAAGGAAGAAGTATGCATTTTTATCCGAATGGTGATGATAATATTGACGATTTAAATCTGAGGAAATATCTTAAGGCATCAACTGAGACATTTTTATTTGGATATTATATACTTTGGAAGCACTATAGGCTCATGCAGCAATATTTACATTCCCGAAATTGTTATATCTACAATTCAACAGAGGGTGGTTTACTGGATGTGTTTCCTCGGGTGAGTTTGGAAGATGCGCTTGCGAATAAATATTTAAAATAGTCTAATTTCTTGATATAATAACTCGGACTTGAAATTTAATACCTATCCCGATTGATAATTTTTTTAAATTTTCAATAAAAGATTCCAATCGATGAATAAAAATGTGATCAGGTTAAAAAATATTTACAACGAACTCTTGGGAATGTCATTCAAACAATATATTGGGCAGATTAAGACCGACGTGGAGGGATTAACGATATCGTTAATTGAATCCATTAATGACGAAATAATGAGTGATATATTCATTATTAATGGTAAAAAACCATGGTCAATCGGTTATAATTCCTATAAATGGAAAGGGATAAAAAGGTATCTCGAAAAAGATCAATTTAACGATGGAAATTTGTCTGAAGGATATGGTTTTAGAATTGATGAACGAATAATAGAATATCCATGGTTACTATCACGATTATCAAAAACAGAGGGGACGTTATTAGATGCAGGATCAATATTAAACTATGAAACGATTTTATCATGTTCACCGTTATTAAATAAAAAAATATTTATATCCACATTAGCACCTGAAAGAAAATGTTATTGGAGAAGAGGAGTATCTTATATTTTTGAGGATTTGAGAAATTGTTGTTATAGAGATAATTTTTTTGATTGTGTTGTTTGTATATCTACGTTGGAACATATTGGTTTGGATAACACAATGTTATACACAAATGATCCATCAAAAAAAGAAAATGAAAATTGTTCCCATTTATCTGCAGTAAAAGACTTTCATCGGATTCTAAAGCCTGGTGGAACATTATTTATTACAACACCTTATGGTCAATATATGAATCATGGATGGTTTCAAGTATTTGATGAAGAAATGGTCAATACCATCATTAATACTTTTAATCCTTCATCATATCTCGAAACTCATTTCAGATATTTACCTCAAGGTTGGCAGAAATCTTCGCGAATTCTTTCAAAGGATGCGACATTCTTTGATATCCATTCACAAAAAAATTATAATCGTGATTTTGCTGCTTGTTCAAGAGCCATTGTGTGCCTTGAGATGATTAAATGACACTTCTTGATCAATATATTAATTTTTAGAAAAAAAATACGAATAGATGTAATTTAAAAGAAAAATCCACAAATATCAAAGATGATGTATTGGTTGTGCCAAATCTATTATTCTCAAAAGCATTACCATTGGTAAAGGAGCAATTGTTGGCGTAGGGAGTGTTGTTACAAAAGATGTTCCCCAATACCCTCATGGCAGGTAACCCGGTTCGGATAATATGGAAGATTCCTGAAGATGAAAGATAAATTCAGAACGTGGAAAAAGTCTGGGCTTCACATGAGGAGACATTGAAATGTTTATTAAAATCAAAATTTAATCTGTGTATGAATAAATAAAAAAAAATATGGCAACTAGGAGCGATTATGGTAACAATATGTAATATCTGCGGAAATACAACAAAACCTATTTTCTCTGGCAAAATACTAAAAAAATATACCATCCAATATTTCCAATGTAACAATTGTGGGTATATTTGCACTGAAAATCCATATTGGTTACCTGAATCCTATAAACATTCGATAAATATTACAGATACTGGAATGCTATGGCGGAGTATCCATTTATCCAAAATTTCCTCGTGCATATTATTTCTATTTTTCAAACAAAATAAGAAGTATCTTGATTATGGCGGGGGCTATGGGGTGCTAACACGATTAATGCGGGATATTGGTTTCGATTTTTATTGGTACGATCCGTTCACACAAAATTTATTTGCACAAGGGTTTGAATATACGAAAAACTGCCATGAAATTGAATTAATAACCGCATTTGAAAATTTTGAACATTTTGTAAATCCTCTTGAAGACCTGGAAAAAATTTTTTCAATATCGCATAATGTCATTTTCTCAACAGAATTAGTGCCAGTTCCTCTACCCAAACCAAACGAATGGTTGTATTATGGCTTAGAACATGGGCAACATATCTCATTTTACTCTCCACAAACATTGAAAACAATCGCTGAAAAATTTGGTGTTAATTGTTACTCATACAATAATATACATTTTTTCACCCGGAAAAAAATTAGCAACACCTTTTGGAAGCTAGTATGTAAATTTGGTTTCCGATTTATATTTCCATTAGCAAAGTTCAAAATAAAGAGTAAAACTGTTGAAGACATGAATTTTCTTAATGGCAAGCTCGATATATCATGAAAGTCCTCTTTGATCATCAAATTTTTACCCAACAGAATTATGGGGGGATCTCCCTATATTTTTGTGAACTAATGAATCAATTCTCTAAAGATCCCTCTGTTAATTTATCGATTGCTCTTAAATACACCTATAATGAAAATTTACTCCGTATGCCTCAATTAAACAAATACTGGTCAAACAAAAGTGATTTTTTTTCCAATAATCAATTATTGTCCATCATTAAAAATATGTCAAATCGTAATATTCTTAATTTTTCCCTTAATAATAAATTTATACATATAAATCAACATGAATCGGAGCGGTCATTAAAACATCAAAATTTTGATATTTTTCATCCGACTTATTACAACCCTTATTTTTTAAAGTACCTTCAAAAAAAACCTTTTGTTTTAACCGTTTATGATATGATACATAATCTTTTTCCGCTGTATTTCCCCTCAAATGATCCCATAATAGAATGGAAAAAAAAACTTATTGAAAATGCCAGTTCAATTGTTGCGATTTCTGAATGTACAAAAAGGGATATTATAAAATTTTATCATGTCGATCCCGATATGATTCATGTTATTTATCTCGCAAATACGTTTGAAAATGAAAACGCAGTATCAAATGAAAATAGGCCTACTTCAATTTCAAAGGAAACATATCTCTTGTATATCGGGAACAGGAACGGCTATAAAAATTTTATTTTTATGATTCAATCTATAGCTCCGTTATTGCAAAAAAATAGTGAATTGCACCTATGCTGTGCAGGAGGGGGTGTTTTTACGTCACATGAGAACAAAGTTCTGAAAAATTTAAAAATCTCACATAAAGTGCATTATATCAAATCTGATGCATCAAAGATAAAAAATTTATATAAAGATGCATGTGCATTTATTTTTCCTTCACTTTACGAAGGATTTGGCCTGCCTGTGTTAGAAGCATTTTCCTGTGGCTGCCCTGTTTTGTTGAGCAATAAAAGTTCTTTAAAAGAAATCGGAGGTGACGCTACAGTCTCTTTTGATCCGGGGAATTCAACGTCTTTATTCGATGCTGTTGAACGGCTATTATATGATCATAAGCTTCGGATGCAGTTAATCGATAAAGGATATGAACGATTAAAATTATTCTCCTGGCGAAAAACCACAGAACAGACAAAAACAATTTATGAAAATATTATGAATGAGAATCCCCATAATTAATCAAAAGAAGTGATCCAATCTTATAAGGAAAGGGATCGAATGAAAATATCAATAATCTGTTGCGGATATGTTTGGGCGGTGATGGGTGCCTGCTTAGCTGAAGCGGTGAATGCTTTCTGCTTCATTGACATTGATTCCAGGAAATTTAACGAAATTAAATCTTGCCGATGTTCAATTTTTAAAACCTGTCTTGATGCACTGCTTGAACGAAATGCCCAATGTCCTGTCCTCCTCCTATGAGCAACTACTATCCCCTCGTCTCTGTGGTTACGCCCTCCTTCAACAAAGGCCCCTTTATCGAAGAGACAATTCTCTCGATCACTTCACAAGGATACCCCGAGATCGAATACATCATAATCGATGGAGCATCAACCGATGAAACTCCCGATATTCTCCAACGATATTCTGATGGTATCCTCACGATCTCCGAACCCGACAATGGCCAGACTGATGCCATCAACAAGGGCCTTGGCATGGCACATGGGGATATCCTTGCGTACCTCAACGCCGATGACCTCTACCTCCCGGATACCGTGGAGCGGGTCATCCAATACTTCGGGGAGCACCCGGACGTCGACCTCGTATATGGGGATATCATCCACATAGATGAGGGTGGTGGGAATGAATACCCCATCCGCACAGGCTCCCTCGATATCGACACATACCTCGGGTGCATGTACTACCTCCCCCAACCGACCGTCTTCTTCCGGCGAAAGGTGTACGAAACCCTGGGGGACTTTGACGCGAGCTTGCACCTTGCGATGGATCTTGACTATTGGCTCCGGGCGTCCTTCCGATTCACCTGGGGGTACCTACCCGAACCTCTTGCCAAGGCCCGGATTTACGGCGAAGCAAAGAGTGTCGCCCTGAACTACCGTTACCTTGAGGAGCGCCTCCACGTCCTCGAAAAAATCTCGCAGTACCTGACTCCTGGTCAGAAGTCGAGGGCTGTCGCACGCATCAACTACTATGGCGGGCTTGAATACCTTCGTATCGGGAAGATAAAGGAGGCATTACATCATATGGCCACCGCGATGCGTGGAGACCCAATGGTGGTCATTACCCCGGGGCTCTATTTTGCTTTCTTCAATTCATTTTTTGGGAGAAAAGTTGGGGATGCAATAAAAAGAAGATTGATTGGAAGTTAGGGTCTGAAATGGGGAAAGCAATTGGGATATTTGTATAACCTATCCTCATTTAATGGATCGGGAGATCGTTGGCATTAAGCCTCCAGTCCCGTGAACCCATAACGAGGCCAATCTAATCTCCTTGTATCTCATCTAAATTTCTAAACGGTCTATTATTATCAGACTTAAAGATATATCCTCGTTATGTGTTCTATGATACACATAACGAGGATCCAACTAACATGGCTGCAATAGTTTACCAAACTGACAAACGATCCGGGATCACCTATGCCTATCAATCAATCTCAAACAGGGACGAAGAAGAGAAGCAATCACTTTCTAAAAGTACCTTGGTTGGACTTCTATTGGATAAACTCGCTGTAATTGAATACTTCGAACAGCCTAGCAGTTCACTCCAGGTGGTTGAGATACTTGAACAGCAAAAACGGTTGTATGAGAATTTGGGCGTGAGCCCACCCGCCTCATTATGTGTGGGCGGGAATCCAGGATTAAGTATCGAATCCGTAATTTCTTCGTAGGCTAACGGTCGCAAAGGATTGATTTTACCCAATTTAAGATAAAAAAAGAGACATAAGTTGATTACATCCCAATCGGTTCCCAAAGGCCGGTACAAGCAATTCTAGGGGTTTCAGATTATAGAACCGGTCTATTGAAACTGGGAATTTCAGTTATCAGATTTTAAGAAATTAATTTATTTAACTGGGAAACGACCCTTTTCGTACTATCCTTGGCTTCACCAGGATTATATTCAGGGCATAAACCGTCTAATGCGTTAAATATTGAAGACACTGCCGGGCCGAGGGAAGGACCATAACCCCCCTCGAGGACTAGGGCGAGGGGAACTTTTACAGAATTGGCCGTGATATAGGTAAGAACCCCGAAATCATCCGGGGTTAATTTCATCCCTCCCATTGGATCATCAGAAAGGGCATCAAAGCCTGCAGAAATTATTACAACATCCGGTGCAAATTTTTTGATTGCCGGGAGGAAAATCCCATTGAATACATAGAGATAATCAGAGAGTGTTGAGCCTTCCCGTATTGGGGCATTGAGTGTGTATCCTTTCCCGTTCCCGGCACCGATTTCATCCACCCAGCCGGTCCTTGGGAAACTGTTCACTTGGTGAATGGAACAAAATAGTACCCGGTCACTTGAGTAAAACATCTTCTGGGTCCCGTTCCCATGGTGAAGGTCCCAGTCAATAATGGCTACTTTTTTACCCGTTTCAAGTGCATGGGCCGCGGCGATTGCAACATTGTTAAAAATACAAAATCCCATGGCCTTATCCGGCTCTGCATGGTGGCCGGGGGGACGGACAAATGCAAAGGAATTCTCTCCCTTTAGGGTTCTTTGCACCGCACCAATAGCCGACCCGGCAGCAAACGAGGCCACCTGAAACGTTTCTTCAGTAAGGTACGTGTTCATATCGATGTAACGTTTCCCGCCAATAGCACAGAGCTCCCGTATCATCCGTATATAATGAGGTTTATGGACCCGTTCGAGATCCGGCTCCGTCGCCGGGAACGGTTCTAACACCTCCGCCCAGTCTGGTACACCGGAAATTGCCATCATGAGGCGGGCATTGCACTCGCTATGCAGTTCCATCTCGTGGCAGGCAAATATTTCCCCGGTATAGGCAGAACATTTCCTTATCATCTTAGTTGATCTGTAACCCCTGCATGACCGCGTCTTCACTCACATCAAACTGCCGGTCAGTCCCGATGATGTGATATTTTCCGGTTGCCTTGACATCATACGGGTTTCCTGTCGTCGAATATGGCACAATAAATTCACCATTTGTGCTGGCCTGCCGGTAGACAAATGCCCTTCCCGTATTGGATACCAATGGAATTTCTATAACTCCTTCACCCCTGATTATGGCACCGGGCACAAATTCAAAGACCTTCACATATTTTATATCCGAGGGACTGCCGCTCAGCACATTCCGCGGGGACTCGTGGACCAGGCGGTAATGCTGAAGGGCAGGAATTGAAGATAAAGGCCTGAACATCGCATCGTTGAGAATTGCAGCATGCTGACCCACGGGGGCCATGCTGTTAAACTTCTCTACGTTCGCCTTTGCAGTTGCAATATCCATGTTTTCCGCTCTCGTAATCACCGGGTATGGCCTTCCTGAACTCCCTGGCTCGGAATATTCAACGTAATATGCCGTTGTCGGCTCAGTCATTGAGCCATCAAAGTTATGGAGCTTTGATACCATCGTCTGGTAATAGGGGATATCGTACAGGGTGACCGCACCATACTGTCCCGGGTTATCCGGACTGGGGACCAGGTAGGGTCGCTGGTAGGGGCCGGCCCCGGCACTATTGTTAAACCATGTTGCCATCGCCCAGAACTTTCCGGTATCCATCTCAATATCCGTGATAACGTACCGCGTCCCGTCATTTTTCAGGATGGCATTTGCCACCGTTTCAGACTGGGACATGAAATAGGCAGCTGCCCCATCGGGTCCTGCTACACCGGCCTGGAATGGGTTGGCATTCGGGATCCGCTTTGCGATATAGGTGATCATATGCCCGTAATCCCACCATGACATCACACCGTATGCCTGTGCGGGATACTTGAATGTTGCCTGGTCATAGATCTTGTAATAATCTACTCCTGTATCAGGAGTATGTGCCCCCATCCACTCTAGGGATTCCTTCCAGTCGGGGTTCATTCTTAATGCACCGGATGATGCTACAGCATACTCACCACCTACAGAAGATGAGACAAATAACAATGACAGGAGCAAAACGAGGACGATGGCACCGATATTTAAGTAGTTAGTGCCATTGGATGTCCGTGGAGGTTTTACTTTTTGTGGAGCCTTTTTTGCCTTCTGGGGGACTTCTTTTGGAGGTGAGGATTTACCGGGCTCGTCACTTTTTGCCGGTCTGACAATAGTGCAGAGGTCTTTCCATCCCAAATCCAAAACAAATCCCACACATATACCAGAAAGTACAGCGATGTTTACCGCAAGGTAATATTCGTACCTGATATGCTGCCAAGCCGCGATCAACATAAACCCGGACCAGATCAGTATCACGAGGAGATCGGGGCGCTCTTTCCGCCATATCCGGTAGAGAATGACTAATAAGCCCCCTGCCATCAGGAGAAGGGAATAATTGAAGGTGTCCCAGGCTTCGGCAAATGTCCATGACCTTGCTTCCTGGATAGTGAGGTATAGTGAACTCTGGCCGAAAAATTCAGTTATTGCCCCAATAAGCGTGTTGGATACGATTGGTGCAACTACAGTAGTAATTGCAATAATTATGATACCGAGTCCAATTACTGCAACCGGATAATAATACGCTTTTTTTCCATTCAGGAATTTTGCAAGAAGATAAAGGAATACAGTACCAATTATAAGGAGAATATATGATAACGGATGGGCAATGGTAAAAAAATTAAGTTGAAACCCTGCTGTCTGGATCCCCACGATGAAAAATGCCACGGTGGCAAACCCAAATGTTACAACGTTGGTAACCAGCAGATAGTCCGAGGACTGTATGCGATAGAAATCCCATATAAACTGTATTACCGTGAATACACCAATAATCAACGCAAAAAGGATCATTGTTGGCATGATAAAAAGCCCAAGGATGTATGCCGCACCTGCGAGGAGTGCCAGAATAATTGGCCTTATCAGGGTCTCTCTTTTGGATATGTCGACCGGATGCTCCTTCGCCCACCACATACAGTAGACATAAGATAAAATAAAGAGCGTCCCGAACAGCACTTCTGCAATGTGATGATCGAAGTAACCATACAGAGATCTGAAGAAATACTGGCCTCCTACGATCGCTACGAACCCTGATGCGAAAATAGCACACTTCCAGTCAGAAATTTTCCTGACCAGGAGGAATACCAGCGGTACCATGGTTGCGGCCATAATTGGTGGGATCATCAGCGCAAATTTAATAATTTCAGGACGAGTGGAGGCGCCTGCGATCATCACAAATGATGTGCTGATTATCGAAAACAGGGGACCCCAATGGACAACCTGCCCGGTAGGATATAGAGTCATTGCTTCAAACCACCCGTATCCGGGGAAATTCCTCGTCATCTGTTCTACCTGCCTGAGATTATACAGGGGGTCGTCGCTTCCTGCCAGAGAAAGTATGTCAACATTTCCTGCCTGCATCAGTGGGAGAAGTCTGAGCCAGAGTACAAACGCGGTTAAAACAGCCAAAATAGCAATAAGAATATAATTCCTGTATTTCGATAGACGCTGTATTATCATGAGATCATCCCTTTAAATTTAAACCTGATTATTAATAAGACAGGAGATATGATAAGATTTTGTGGCGGTTTTATCTACAAAACCAGGGATCAAATTGAGTTTCCTGACAAAAAAATTGGTGGCGATAGGTTACCTCTTCTGTATATTATGGTTCAAACTGGCAAACTTGGGATAAATATTTTTCAGATCGCCTGACCTGACAATGGTTCGTGATAGTCCAGTGCACCGAACAATGTCACAGCAATAACCTAGCGGGACCCCGGGCAATAACCGCAGAGTCCAGAATCCTAATAAAAAACGGCTGAAAACTGGTTTTAAATGCGAGGGATGGGATTCGAACCCAAGAACTCCTAAGAGAATAGGCCCTGAACCTATCGCCGTTGGCCAGGCTTGGCTACCCTCGCGCTTGATACACTACGGCTTCCGAGAAAATAAATGTAGTAGTTCTGTTCAATACTACCATCTGCATTATTGCCTGGTCCGGGGTAAGGAGTTTTCACCAATGCGGTTACGACTCCTGGCTGCCCAGTCCATTCTGGTATTTTTTAAATTCCGCTTCACGTAACTCCTTTCTTCTTATCTTCCCCGATATGGTCTTTGGTAGTGACTCAGTGAATTCTATCAATCTTGGATATTTGTACGGTGCAGTGACATGTTTGACATGATTTTGCAATTCCTTTACCAGTGAATCGGATGGTTTGTTACCGGGGGCCAGCACAATAAATGCCTTGACTATCATTCCCCTTATATCATCGGGAACTCCGACAACGGCAGCCTCCTGTACTGCGGGATGTTCGATAAGGGCACTCTCGACTTCAAACGGACCGATACGGTAACCTGATGCCTTAATTACATCGTCATCCCTGCCGATAAACCAGAAATATCCGTCCTCATCCATGTAGGCCTTGTCACCAGTATAGTAGAAACCGTTGACAAACACCTTTTTGTTCTCTTCCTCGTTGTAGAGATACCCGTCGAACATCCCAACCGGCCTTGGGTCTGTTTTAATGGCAATCCTGCCTTCCTGGTGCATGGCGACAGGTTTCCCCTCGTCGTCATGCAGCTCGATATGCCAACCCGGGGAAGGTTTTCCCATAGAACCGAATTTCGGTTTCATTGATGGGAATGTGCCGATGCAAAGTACCGTTTCAGTCTGACCGTACCCTTCGAATATCGTCAGCCCGGTGGAGTCTTTCCACGCCTTGATCACTTCCGGGTTCAGGGGTTCACCGGCACTTACACAATGGCGGAGTTCGGAAAAATCAAATTTGTCAAGGTCAGCAAGGATCAGCATGCGGTAGATGGTCGGAGGGCAACAGAAGGTGGTGATACCATATTTTTCAATTAACGGGAGGATCTCTGTTGCATTGAAACGGCTCCGGATATCATAGACAAAAATACAGGCCCCTTCAAGCCATTGCCCGTACAGTTTACCCCAGGCGCTTTTCGCCCACCCTGTGTCAGAAAGGGTAAAGTGTACATCGGTAGAACGGATATCATGCCAGAACCTTGCGGTGACAATATGGCCCAGGGGATAGCTGTGATCCTGCACTACCATCTTCGCCTCCCCTGTTGTCCCGGATGTGAAAAAAATTACCAGCGGGTCTGTTGATTTCGTCTTTTTCATACCGGGAAGTGAAATGAGTTTCGTTGAAACCGGTGCAGGATAATTAAGTTCTACCGGGTAGCTGATCCATCCGTCCCGCTTCCCGTCCATTACCATGCGGCCGCAAAGTGACGGGCATTCATCGAAGATCTCGTCCACCTTATCAGCATGTTCCATGCTGGTAATAATCATCTTGATATCGGCAGTATGGACGCGGTACTTCAGGTCCTTCGGGGTGAGCATCGTTGGTGCAGGGCAATAGACAACACCTCGTTTAATGAGTGCCAGGGTGAATATCCACCATTCCGGGACTCTTGGGAGCATGATCAGGACGCGGTCACCCTTCGATATGCCGTACTTGATGAACATATTCGCAACCTGGTTCGAGAGCCGGGACATGTCCCAGAAGGTATATTTTTTCTCTTCACCGTTCTGGTTCACCCATATCATGGCTATCTTGTTCCGGTCTTTCTTTGCCCATTCGTCGACGACATCAAAGCCGAAGTTAAAGTATTCCGGGACTTTTATCCTGAAATCTTCAAAGGTTTTATCATAATCTGTTATATTATGCAAATTCAGATTATCCTGCTTTTCTTCTTTTGCATGTTCTCCGGAAGGATGAACCCAGATATCCTGGTTACCACCACGTTGTAAGTACGTGGTGCATGCCTCACCGATCCATTCAGAACGAGAAATGCCCTGATTTTCTGACGAAGCATCTATTTTTTCCGTGAGCTGGTCATCCATCGTGACTGAGTAGCGCACCATACTGAATCGTTTCGTGGTGCACTAAAAGAGCCTTTCGGTGGGATCATGCTGCACAATGGTGGTCTTACAGTCTATGGAGTGAACCGTAATCAAAAAGATGAGTAACAATTTATTTACCATGACTATTTGCAAGGAGCACCCGCAATACCGCTGCAAACACTGTTGCAGGAATTAGGAATCCCTGGTTAATCTATCATGTTTCCATCAATGTCCTCCTTGTGCGGTCCATGAAAGTCCCGGACTCCCTGCATTCGACAGCAAAAAATTAACCGGTTCATAGTACAGTACCAACTAATTGCCGCTCACCAGGATTTTTTTCGAAGGCCCCCACAAGATCCGGTTATTTGTGTGCTGATCCACTAAGGACGCGAAATCATTTCAGTAAATTAATATTAATACATTTTCAAGAAGAGATCATGATTTCATCTTCATCACACCAGAGGATTAAGGGCCATGAACGGCAGAAGCCGGGATTGATAGTAATCCTTGCAGCCCTGATTGTAATCCTGTCACTATTCCTTCCCGCGGCAATGGCGGAAAATGCCAGCGGGACTTCATTAAATGTCACAAAAGCACTACCTGCAGTTGCATCGAACACATTGGTGCTACCACCCGTCACACAACAAGTCGCCAGTACTACAACTCCGGTGACTACTGTACCGACCACCGTTGCGGCACCGGCAGTAAAGCCACCTAAAACTAAGTTCATTGTAAATCCAATTGACGGCTTTGCACCACTGACCGTCATAGTATCCCCCTTCAATCCGGAGGGTGGTTCTCCGGAATATATACTGCTGGATTTTGATGATGGTCAGAAGTTGAATGATACACCGAAAGCCAGCTATCAGCATACGTATCAGATAGCAGGGAACTACACGATTACACTTACCTCGGTGAATGCTGGGGGCAGTAATGTGGAAACCATGCTGATTCCGGTAACTGTACGTATCCCTGTTTCTGAACCAAGCGCAGTACCAACTACCATACCCACACAGGCTTCGAATGCAACCACAACCGTCCCGGTTACCACGGTCACTACTCCTGGACCCCTCCAGAATGCATCTCTTGCAAATGCCACCATACCAACACCTGTTACAGGGACCGGTACCAATGTTTCGGCGAGTGATTCACCTTGTTTCTACCAGAATATGACACAGGCAGATTTTAGGGCAACTCAGGTAGAAGGACCCGCGCCCCTCCGGGTAGAATTCTTTGATAATTCAACCTGCGCCCCACCCCTTGCATGGCAATGGGACTTCGGCTCTCCGGTAAACCCGGGGATTAAAACAATGCGCGATCCGGTAGTGACCTATGCAGAACCGGGCACCTATAATGTAACACTGCTGGTGATCAATTCGTTCAATAACAACAGCACAAAAACCCTCAAGGGTTTCATTCATGTCCTGCCACCTGTTACGCCGACCCCGTTCCCGGTAGTAACACCTACTCCTGCCCCAATCCCTGTCATAGTCGCAAATTTTACTGCGAACCTGACAACGGGACCTGCACCGCTATCTGTTCAGTTTACTGACACTTCAACCGGGCCCGGGGCTGTCACATGGTTCTGGGATTTCGGTGATGGTACAAATGCTACCGAGAAGAACCCTGCACATCGCTATAACAACAGTGGAAATTATACAGTAACCTTGAAAACTGCCCCGTCAGGGGGCGCTCCTGCAACGAAAGTAAGGGAGAGCTATATCATAGTATCATCGGGATCTGCCGGGTTCCCGATGGACATTGTTTTCGTTATCGGGATCATCGTGGTCATTCTCATTATTGTCGGACTTTTCGTTATGAAGAGAAACGGTGGGTCGCATCATGCACATTCAGGCGGGCACCACGAAGAAACGACCATGTCAGATCATGAATCAGGTGAGTCAAAGCCCCCTCGTCGCGGCGGGGACCTCTGATAAACTGCCAATAATTTCTTTTTATTTTCTATCAGTGATAACGGAGTGTTCCTGATTCGCCGTTTCACTCAAGGATTAAATGATATAACTATCTATACCGGGATAAGGGCTGATTATCAAATCATTTTTTCATTGGGTATACAAGGGTTAAGAATTTTTAATCCTGCCAGGACCTTCGGATGGTCCCATTTTTTGCCCTGCATTACAAGTGAATTACCGGTTTATTTTCAGAAACAGCCTTGTCACGAGTGGTATAAAAAAAGATATGGGTCTATTGCGATTTTCAGGAATTTCCCAGGTACTTCCTGAGTTCTGCATCACGAAGCTCGTTCCGCTTAATTTTCCCTGATATGGTTTTAGGAAGTTCCAAAACGAATTCGATCTCACGGGGATACTTATATGGTGCCGTCGTCCGTTTGACGTAGGACTTCAACTCTTTCACCAGTGTTTCTGATGGTTCATACCCGTTATTGAGTACAACAAAAGCCTTAACGATTAACCCCCTGATCCGGTCGGGAGAACCCACAACAGCTGCCTCATGCACTGCCGGGTGTTCAATAAGCGCGCTCTCTACTTCAAACGGCCCGATCCTGTAGCCTGAACTCTTGATAACGTCATCGTCACGCCCGACAAACCAGAAATAACCCTCATCATCACAGCTCGCCTTATCGCCCGTGTAATAATAGCCCTTGATAAATGACTTATTATTTTCCTCAGGATTATCGATATATTCAACAAAAAGCCCGACGGGACGAGGGTCAAGCTTAATCGCAATCCGTCCCTCCTCACCCGCATCTACGGGTTTCCCGTTATCATCATGGAGTTCCACGATCCATCCCGGAGACGGTTTCCCCATAGACCCGAATTTTGGTTCCATGCAGGGGAACATCCCAATACAGCAGGCAGTTTCCGTCTGGCCGTATCCTTCGTAAATTGGAAGACCGGTCCCTTCCTTCCAGACCCTGATCACCTCGGGGTTTAAGGGTTCCCCTGCACTGCAGCAGTGCCGCAGTGTGGAAAGGTCGAACCTGCCGAGATCTGCGAGGATAAGCATCCGGTAGATCGTTGGCGGGCAGCAGAACGTCGTGACCTCATACTTCTCGAGGAGCGGGAGCAACTCTGTTGCTGCAAACTTTCCGGTAAAATGGTACACGAAGATACATGCCCCTTCTATCCATTGCCCGAAGATTTTTCCCCATGCACATTTCGCCCACCCGGTATCAGCAAGTGTGAAATGAAGGTCATTGTGATGAAGGTCCTGCCAGTACCGGGCAGTAACAATGTGACCGAGCGGGTAACTATGGTCATGGAGGACCATTTTCGGATCTCCCGTTGTCCCTGATGTGAAATAAATCAGGAGCGGGTCTGTACGCCGCGTACGTTTCATTTCAGGCATACTTACGGTATGGTGGGAAACCGGTGCCGGGTAGAGAAGTTCATACGGGTAGCCAGCCCACCCCTCCAGTTCTCCATCAACCAGGAACCTTGCCGTAAGCGTCGGGCACTGGTCGCATATCTCTTCAATTTTCGCTGAATTCTCGAGGTTGGTAATAACCATCCGGAATTTACCTGCATTGACACGGTATTTTATATCCTTTGGTGTCAGCATGGTCGTACAGGGGCAGATTACCGCTCCGAGCTTGATTAATGCAATCGAGAAAATCAACCATTCGGGGATCCTTGGGAGCATAATGAGCACTCGGTCCCCCTTGTTGATCCCGTACTTGAGGAGGATATTGGCGGCCTGGTTAGAGTGATTTTTCAGGTCCTGGAAGGTGTATTTCTTCTCTTCCCCCTTCTGGGAGACCCAGATCATTGCCAGTTTATTACGGTCTTTTTTTGCCCACTCATCGATCACATCGAAACCAAAATTATAGTGCTCAGGGACGGGTATGGAAAAGCGTGCATATTCTTCCGGGTAATTGGATAGGTTGATCCTTGAATCTGCCATCTTAATCGCATTAAAATATGTGTTTTGGACTTTTAAATGATCTTTTCCTTCCATGTTGGAACCCTTTTTTTAGAGGACATAAAGGTTCTCCATTAGTATTATGATGCAAAAGCAAGCATATACTAATCAATGGACGATAAGCAGTACGCATCATTAAAAATTGAGAATATCGTTGCTTCAGGGGCAATTGCGGATTCCATTGACCTTGCAGAGATCTCTAAAAAAATTGAGAACTGCGAACTCAATACGAAGCGGTTCCCCGGGGCTGTTTTTCGGATCGATAACCCGAAGATCGCCTCGCTGATTTTCTCATCCGGCAAAGTGGTGCTCACCGGGATCCGGGATAAACAGGCACTCCACGATGGCCTGGCACTGATAATCAAGTCCATGAAAGAGGCGGGGGTAAAAACCTATGATGAACCCCGGGTGGCGATTACGAATATTGTATGTTCGTACGATATCGGGAAATATATTAACCTCAACAAAGTCGTGATTACCTTAAACCTCGAGAATATTGAATACGAACCTGAGCAGTTCCCTGGACTTGTTTACCGGATAAAGGACCCAAAAATTGTTGCCTTGCTCTTCTCATCGGGAAAAATTATCCTGACGGGTGGAAAAAATCTCGAGGACATCAAGCGGGGCCTCGATTTCCTCGAGCAAAAACTCGGCAGTATAATGTAACCTGTGAATTTGTGTATTTTTCACAGATTTCACAACTACACTGTTTTTTTTAATTCCTGTAAAAACACTGATAATAAAATTGCTTCCGGTTTTCCCCGGATGTAGTACCCTCTTTTAAAGAATCTGCCGGGTCAGGGTGTGATTCTTCGGGATAGTATTCAGTCTCCGCCCGGAACAATTCCGTATTTAAGGCAGAGCGACTGCCATTTAGAATAGTCTGACCTGGCAAGCACAGGGCCGAGCGAATTCAGGCGGTCCCATTCGCGTGCATCATTCCATTCTTCACTCACAGAACCAAAGGTTTTCCCGTCTACAACGGGCAATACTTCTGGGAGTGACCTGATCCTGCCGAATGCAGGGTACTGACCGTTCCCATCAGAGATAATTAAGGGTGTGGTTGTTTCAATGAACGCGTACTCTGTATTTTTATATGCATATTCCGGGGCTGCACGGATTCCGACCGCGGTATGCTTCTCATCTTCAAAGTCAAATAATGCAACTCCATATCCGAGTTCCCCAAGGATGTAGGCGAGCAGCACAGATTTTTCGCAACAGACACCTTTGTTATCGAGCAGGGTCTGGTACGGGTACCTGATCTCAAGCGTTCCTTTATCGAGCATCTCCTGGTCATAGGGGATCTGCTGGACAAGGCTTACGGCGGTGCGTACCTGGTCATCCGGATCGTCCGTTTTTTCGCGTATGGCATCGACAAGGGGGACGAGAAACGGGTCCTGCACAGGCAGGTAGACAAATTTCTGGTACCGGTCTTTTTCCCCGACATAGCTGTAGGGGTCCTTTTTTGCTATCTCCTTAGAGACGCCCTGGTACATGGTGAGATTGACGGTCCCGGGTTCTCCCCTCAGGACATAGGGGAATGATTTTGAAACAGCCCCTGTTTTCAAAGCAAGGTATTGATCGGGGATATCGCCCGGATCCTGGCTTAAGGTTGTGACGGGTGAATGCCCGGGTTCCGGATTCTTTGCAATGACCTGCCCCTGCTGGCCTGCAGGAACCCGGTTATCTGCCCCGGTACTGCCAAAAAATGAGAATGTGCCGTAACCTGTTGTCCCTGTAACGCCCGGGAGTAATGCTCCCGCGGCAATAACCAGCACCAGGAGCAGGACAATGACTAGTGCCCACACCTTCGGAGCTTGTTTCTTTTTGCCGGGGTACCCCTCCATCTTGTACAGATTTTTCCTGGTATCAGGTAAACCCTGCCGGGGGGATTGCCGGTTTTCAGCAGAATATTGAGGAGGGATCTGCGATGTTATTTCCCCGCTACCTCCTGCCTGCCTATACTTTTTTGCTTTTTCAAAGCAGGTTACCGCTTCACCGGCATAGCCAAGGGCACGACAGGTCATACCCAGGTTGTACCATGCATCTGCGTACTGGGGGTCTATCTGCACCGCATTCAGGTAGCAACGCAGTGCATCTTCGAAGCGTTTCTGCCTGTAAAATTCGTTCCCTTTTTTCTTCCAGGTGTCTGCACCATTCTCCATTATTACCTGCGGATTTGATTAGCTGGTATTTCGTGCCGGGAAATTTAAACACGAGGATAGAGACAACCATTTGGACACAATCAAAAAATTACCAGTAACGGTGAGTCCTGATAAAATTCCGTTCAGCTTTCAGTATCTCCCGGTAAAAAGCATCACCTTCTGTCAATGTCGAAAGTATCCGCGATGCATGTTCAGGGCCGACACCTTTGCCCGCAAGAGCGATTACCGCCTTTTTCCCGCTTGAGAGGACAATATTAGCGTTCTTCATTAGTTTTATTTCGATTGCACGCTCCTCTGCTGTTTTTTTCTGCTTGTTTGCTAGTGCGTAGAGTTGTTCGTCCCACGGTTTGAGCAAGGCAATGAGGCGGGCATTACAGAGCGGGCATACCGGGTTGTCCGTCACTCTTTCAACGGTTGTCTTACTTTTCCATTTCCGGCAGTTCATACATGCAAGGAATACTTCCTGCTGCATGAGACGGCGTTTGAGGGTTGAAATAACTGCCTGGTCTGCAGTAGGCGGGGGTATCTGGTCCCTTGACGAGGTGAACAATGCCTCGGCCCCGATGATACTTATGGGTCCTGTATGGACCTGTATTTTTCCGGAACAGACTTCTTCAACGACAGCCGCGGCACTGTCCACGTCCATGTATACCGAGAACAATTCACGATAGGCCTCATCCTGGATTACCGTATCTTCGAACATCCCGGTAAGACGGTGAATTGAGATTCGTTCATAGTCTGCATCAGGGTCGATAGCTCCGAATTTTTTCGCTATCTGGACAAGTTTCCATTTGAACAGGGCTGTTCGTTTCAGAGCAAGCCCGAGTATGCCCCGGATGTGGGCAGGATCAAGCGCCATGAGGGCCTCTTTTACATCGGATGCCCGTATTGAGGAAGGTAACCTGAGTAGTGACCGGTATGCATCGATCTCTATCCCGACCGTTGTACCATACCGTGCTGAAATAAGGATAGATAGGACCCGGGCAAGTGCCTCGTTTGTTTTATGGCCTGCACAAAGGTTAATTACCACTCCTTCCGGGGCATTTTCAAGAGTAATGCACTCGTCGGTCGGTACAACAGACCTGTTCTTGTCCATCTCTGAAAGGAACCCCGAGACATAATGACCTACCGTGGGGTCACCGGAATATGGGCGCAGGTCGCGTGTCCTCCGGAGACGCCCCTGTTCACGTGCAACTTCAAAGGGAACGGGTATCTGCTCACCCTCCCACGAAGGTAATTCTCCTTTGGAAAATTTCGCAGGTTCAACGGTGATCCTTCCATCTTCACTATCCAGGACCCGCCAGAGCTGGCCCTTTGTAATAAATACCGCCCCGGTGTAGATCCATCCGACGACAAAAGACTCATCCAACGTACCGACCGTCTTCCGCGAGACCATGTCAAAGACCGGCATCTTCCGTTCGTCGTGGATCATCGAGAGGTTGCCGGACAGGTAGCGCCGGGCTCGGGAGGTTGTAATCACCCGGTCACCATCGAGCCTGATCAGCCGGTGGTCTTCCATCTGGTTACATACCCGTGAAAGGAAGTCAGGGACACCGGAAAAAACGGAACTCCTTCCGATAATCGTTCCGATTTTCGATTTCTGGATCTCGCCGTACTCCACTGCCATCGCAGCGACCTGGTTTGCAAGGACATCCGCAGCGTCTTTTGGGATGCGGACAGGTTCTATCTCGTTTGCCTTTGCCTTCCGGGCAATGACGAGCGACTCGAGCAGGTCATCAAAACCGGTGGCAAAGATCGTACCCCTGGATACTGTATTCAGCTGGTGACCGGCGCGGCCCACTCTCTGGACCAGTCGTGCAACTTCCCTGGGAGAACCGAATTGTATTACGTGACCTACATGCCCGATATCAATCCCTAGTTCCATCGAGGATGTACAGATAAGCGCCTTGATCCGGCCTGACTTGAATTTTTCCTCGGCCTCGATCCGGACTTCCCGGGAAAGTGAGCCGTGGTGGACTTCAACATCACCCCTTGCATACAGGACATGGCCAAGGGCCTCTGCTGTAACACGGGTATTGGTAAATACCAGGGTGGACCCATGTTCATCGATTGATTTACCCACAGATTCCGCCTGGCGTTCAAATTTATCCCCTATATATTCGACCCCGATCTCCAGGTGTTTCACGACCGGGACCTGCACCAGCGAGAACGGTCGCTGCCCGCAAAGGTACCGACCTACATCCTCCGGGTTTCCAACAGTCGCAGAAAGCCCCAGTCGCTGGAATTCCCCTGCATACTCCACAAGGCGTTCAAGTCCCACTGCGAGCTGTACTCCTCGTTTACTCCCTGCGAGCTCATGGATTTCATCTATTACTACAAAACGCACATTTTTCAGGTGGTTCCTGAGAATTTTTCCCATGAAAAGGGCCTGGAGGGTCTCAGGTGTCGTAATTAACAGGTCAGGGGGTGAGAGTGCCTGTTTTCTCCGGTCTGTGGCGGTTGTATCACCATGTCGTACACCTACGGAAAAACCAAGCTCTTTGCACCACCATTCAAGCCGCTGGAGCATGTCCCGGTTCAGCGAACGGAGGGGGGTGATGTAAAGGACCTGAAAACCACCACCGGGCAGGGATAGCATGCTGTTGAAGACCGGGAGCATTGCACTCTCAGTCTTCCCCGTACCCGTTGGCGCGATGAGGACCATGTGTTCGCCTGAAAGGACACGCGGGATGGCCTGGGTCTGCACATCGGAAAGGCCTGAAAAGCCCCTTTTCCGGATACATTCCCTGATCCGGGGGTCAAGAAGTCTGGCCGGGCTCATACTCCTCCACTGATGAAAGGGGCCCTATATACGTGCCATCCGCCAGGTAGATTTCACACGATTCCCTGTTCATGCACCGCGAAAGCGGTGAGGTTGGCGATCCGGCAATCTTCAGCACATCAAACCCCGACAATTCATTAAAAGCCGGCATGAACAAAACCCTTGTTCCCAAACGGCAATGGTCTCCTGCAGCCGTCCCCAGCGGTGGTTCAGGCCAGGCCATTCCTTCATAATGCTGTGGGTTAGGAACCATTCCCACCGGAAGGCAGGACCGGGCCGATGATGACCGGGGGGCGGGTCTCTCTCTTTGGGCAGTCTTTCTTTTCAGACCTCCACCAGGCGGGATATCGGAAAGAGGTTTTCCGCATACAGGTCCGCATTCCTCTCCCATGCGGCAGTGAGCCGTCCCCCTTATGAAGCATTCCTCCCCGACGTTCGCAAAAAGGTAGGCTGGCGCCCGTAGTGAACACCCGACCTCATCGCGGAGGCATACAAGCGGGTGGTGGTGACCGCAGATAATCAGGTGTCCCTGTAGGGAGGGATCCGGGTAGGTATGGCCATGCAGGTAACCGGTACCGTCAACCAGTGCCCCTTCTTTTGGTAGCAGTTCTTCCTCGTTAAGGAACCGTTCTATCCCGATATCATGGTTCCCCGGCACCAGCATCAGCCTGGATAAACCCCGGAGTGAAGAGAGCAGGTCCGGGAGCTCACGCAACTCCTGCCGGGTCGTCTGTGGAATACTGTGTTTTACGTCTCCAAGGAGAAGCACAATATCCGGATCAGTCTCCCTGATGCAGGTGATAGCTTTCTGCTGTCGCTGCCGGCTCCGGCTTTTAAAATGAATGCCATGACGTGCAAGATTGGACTCAATACCAAGGTGGAGATCTGCGATGACAAGCACGTCTTTTGTATTGCTGACGAGAAGCGCCGGACCGGACTCAATGAATTCAAGGTTCATAACAACTTTATCGCACCTGCTGCAGGCTGGTAACATTCATCTTCTTCCACGAGCTGCCGGACAGTGTTGACTACTGCATCTTCGCGGACCCCCTTACTGGCTGCAAGCGTGATAAGTTCTGGGATGCTGATACCCTTCGGCCCGCTATGGATTTTTATGAGTTCCAGCAGGACATCGCGAGGATCCGGTAATGTTATTGCACCTCCAGGGACATGATTTACTTTTAACAGGGCATCTTCCACCATGTCGACAAGCGATCTGAATTGACCGGCATCAAGGTGATAGTGTTGAACCGCCTGCCGGATTACCGGATCATTTGTCCCTTCCCCGATAGCCTGTTTCATTGTTTCAAGACGTGCCAGCGTTTGTTCTGCCGTGGTGATGACCCATGAGTCCCTGGTTAGCCGATCAACCATACTGATAGTCAGGGGCCTGATACTAACTCCTTTTTTACTTCCCCGTGGGACCTGTATTTCCCCGGTGGCTACAACAAAAACCGGGGGATCTGCCGTTTCAAGAACGGCAATAACTTCATCATCCTGTTTTCCGGCTGACAGGTTAAAAGTCCCGGTAGGGTCCGCTACCCATGCATGCAGGAATTCCCCCGGTACTTTATCCACGCGTGTCAGCGCACCTGCCAGTATGAGGCATGAACCACATGCACCGGTTGGCGTAATCATTGCAGCCTGGGACTGTTTTGATCCGGAAGATTTTTGCAGGGTGGTCCCTGATAATTCACCTGCGAATACCCTGATATGGGTCGTCATGTCCCGGATCTCCAGGGAAATATACCATTACAACGACCGCAGATACCAGGACGGAGAAATTGAAAGTGTTTTAGCCGTAAAAAGTTTAGTTCCGGAATATTTGTCGGGAGGGTCATGATATTCATTTTGTTCATAAATTTATGTAGTATCTTTGGCGTAAGCTGATATCCATTATGCTGGAGGCAATGTACAAGTCATAGAGTTGTATACACGTAAGGTACCAGTATGTTCAACGTTTCCGGTGTAATGGCAATCCCCGGCGAATATAATCTATCTATTAATATATATGTTGTAATCTATAATTAATAAATATTTACTACTTCCCCCTTAAGGCGATATATTGTCCCTTATTTTAATATTGAACACCGTATAGCCTAAATTATTGCCTGCTATTACATCTCTTCTGCATGGGGATTAAATGCAATTTCGGGGATATGGCGATGGTACCTGACCTGTGAATTTATAAAGTCGACATTACCCTTAAATACTTTCCTATTCAACCACAAAGCACTGTGGTTTTTATGCGAACGAAAGGGCTAAAGATTGCGTTTCTAACGGTAGTCATAATTCTCTGCATCCTCTCGCTGTCAGCAGCGACAGCAGATGATGTCAAGGCTACGAACTATCCCTTCCTTACGAAAGGGAATGTAAACGGAGGGACTATTGCACCTTCTCCGATGGACCTGCTACCAGGTACTGTTACGGGATCTGGTGAGGAACAAGGAAGCCTGGTTTCAGATGCGGATAATGCCAAGGCTCCGTCCGGAAGCTGGATAAAGCCATTGCCGGTGCAATTCATCAGGAATGCCGGGCAGGCAGGTGGAGGGGTACGGTTTGAGATCATATCTGAAACAGGTTCCATCTTCTTCACGGATCAGAAAACAGTATTTGCGGTCTCGTCACAAGATGACCCCAAGAAAAGTACTGAAATTTTCTCTCACCAGTTTGTCGGGGCAAATGCAACACCGGTAATTGAAGGCATTAATCCACTTTCCGGGAAGGTTAATTTCTTCATAGGGAATAACCAGGGGACATGGCTTACCAATATCGATACCTACCAGGGGATCCGGTATAAAGGCCTTTATCCGGGTATTGACCTGAAATACGAGGGTACGGAAGGTAACCTGAAAAGTGAATTTGTGCTTGCGCCAAATAGTAACCCGTCTCGCATACGGATAAAATATGATGGTGTTACGGGTATTGCCAAAGGGACTGATGGATCACTTATCATTACCACCCGCCTGGGTTCATTCAAGGAACTTGCGCCCGATGCTTACCAGATGATCAACGGCATTAAAGTGCCGATAACTGTCACCTATAACTTAATATCGCCCAACGAAGTGGGATTCAATGTGCCGGCTGATTATGACAAAAGTCAGCCCCTGGTAATCGATCCCGTGATGAAATACGGGATTTACCTTGCAGGGATCGGTGTCGCAGATGCAAAAGCAATCACTAAGGATTCTGATGGCGATGCCTATGTAGCCGGCAGGACCTATACCGGGTTTACACTCGCCGGTGAAGGGGAAGCTGCTGACAGCACTGGATCAGATGCAATTGTTGTAAAAATTAACCCTGACGGCTCTGCTCCTTTGTATATCACCTACCTCGGCGGTAGTGGAGAGGACGGTGCAGCAGGAATAGCCATCGATGAAAATAGGAATGTATTTATAACCGGTTCAACCAGTTCGACAGATTTCCCAACCGTTCAGCCAATTCAGAACACCTTGCGTGGGGACACAAATGCTTTTGTCCTTGAACTCGGTCCTTCCGGTGATGAGGTTATTTACTCGACCTACCTTGGCGGGACAAAGACCGATAACGGAAATGCCATTGCGATTGATTCGCAGAATAATGCCTACATCACAGGAACTACCACGTCTTTTGATTTCCCCACCATCAACCAGTTTCATACGTACCATCTTAACGGGGCCCAGGCGGCTTTTGCAACTAAAATAGAATCATCAGGATCACGTATCATATATTCAGGGTATATCGCTGGGAATGCACCGACCACCGGGTCCGGAATAGCCGTAGATAATGACGGGAGTGCATTTGTTACTGGTGAGACCTATGCATTAGCAGAATTTCCTATCGTTAACGCTTATCAGCCAAAAAACGGTGGAAATGCGGATGCATATCTCATAAAGATCGCACCAAACGGCGGTTCGGCAATTTATTCGACCTATATTGGGGGTTCCGGTTATGATGGCGGTGCTTCTATTGCAATTGACTCATTCGGAAATGCCTATATTACGGGTGCCACAAGTTCACCCAATTTTCCCACAAAAAACGCTGCCCAGCAGAAACAAGGTGGGACCTTGGATGCCTTTATATTAAAGATGAGCCCCGATGGTTCACAACTTGTATATTCAACCTACCTTGGTGGTTGGGCGACCGACAGGGGTAATGGTATTGCATTGAACGGCAATGGGAATGCCTATATCACAGGGTGGACCATGTCCACCAATTTCCCGCTTGTTAACCCTTACCAGTCTAAATACGGTGGTGGCGCATCTGATGCATTTGTGGCAAAGCTTGGCAATACCGGGGGATCATTTGATTATGTGACCTTCCTTGGAGGAAGTGGTCGCGACCCGGGTAACGCAATTGCAGCGGATGACTACGGTAATGCCTATATTGCTGGCAACACGAGTTCTACCAATTTCCCGATGGTTAACCCATATCCGATCCCACCAGGAGTACTTGGTGGATATGTTGTCGTTTTGGGCGACCAGCCAATCCCACCGGGACCTCCAGTTGCTGAATTCTCAGCAAACACTACCTTCGGTCTCAAACCTGCAACTATCCAGTTCACGGACATCTCAACCGGAAACCCGACCTCATGGTCCTGGGATTTCGGGGACGGGCTCACCGCAACGGATAAAAATCCGGTCCATACCTATACAGAACAGGGTATCTACACCGTGAGCCTGACCGCCACGAACGCACATGGATCTGATACTCTTGTCAAGGACGATTACATCACGGTTATGGGACCCATTGGTGGCGAAAAAGGTTACTACCTTGTCCATAGTAACGTCGAGGGTGCAACAGTCCTGTTTGACAGTGTTACCAAAGGGACCATCACCAACGGGACTCTTTTAGTCGAAGTATATGTGACCGGTGCACCGTTCAGGACGTTCACGGTACAAAAATGTGATTACTTCCCGCTGACCCAGAATATCACCTCGTACCCGGGCAAAGATCAGACGGTTAACCTGTACGCGAACCTGACCGCTCCCAAGGATCCGCTGATTGCAGATTTCACCGGAAGTCCATTATCGGGGGCCGCTCCCCTGATAGTTGGGTTTACCGATCTGAGTATTGGCCACCCGGAGACATGGGACTGGACATTTGGTGACGGGACTTCCTCAACCGATGAGAATCCGTTCCATGAATACACAAATCCCGGGACCTATAACATCAGTCTTCATGTGACGAACAGTGCCTGTTATACAGACACGAATGTTAAAACAGGCTATATTACTGTTTCGAATTCCCCTGTCCAGCCGGTAGCGAATTTCACCGCGGACAAGACAACCGGACCTGCCCCACTGGTCGTGAAGTTTAACGACACGTCAATCAACCTGCCAACTTCGTGGAGCTGGACCTTTGGCGACGGCAATACTTCAACTGAGCAGAACCCTTCGTACACCTACGGTAACCCTGGTTTCTACACGGTATCCCTTACCGTGACGAACACAGCAGGGACAAGCACGAAATCTATCCCCAATTTCATCCAGGTCGGTATTCCCCCCTGCACAGAGAAAGGTTACTTCCTTGTCCATTCGAATGTGGACGGAGCGGCGGTGCTGTTTGACCAGACCTCCGAGGGAGTTATCATTGACGGGACACTCCTCGTGGAAGTATGTATTACAGAGCCGCATTTCACAACCATAACTGTTGAAAAAGAAGGGTATTATCCCTTTAACCAGGACATTCCAACGTACCCGGTAAAAGACCAGACGATTGATGTATATGCAAACCTGACCCCCATTGTCCAGCCTGTTGCTAACTTTACCGGAGACCCGACAACCGGATATGCCCCACTGGTCGTGAAGTTTAATGACACGTCAACCAACCTGCCAACTTCGTGGAGCTGGACCTTTGGCGACGGTAACATCTCAACTGAACAGGACCCGGTCCACACCTATGGAGCAAACGGTCTGTACACGGTATCACTTACCGTATCCAACTCAGCAGGTACGAGCACGAAATCCGCTTACGATTATATCCATGTGAGCGGATCCCCACCCTGTACTGATAAGGGTTACTTCCTTGTCCATTCGAATGTGGATGGCGCTGAAGTGTGGTTTAACCAGACATTCAAGGGAGTAATCACGAACGGGACACTCCTTGTGGAAGTGTGTATCACGGATCCGCATTTCACAACCATAACGGTTGAGAAAGAAGGTTATTATCCATTTAACCAGGACATTCCAACGTACCCAGTAAAAGACCAGACGATTGATGTCTATGCAAACCTGACCCCTATTGTCCAACCGGTAGCGAACTTTACCGGAGACCCGACAGCCGGATATGCCCCGCTGGTTGTGAAGTTTAACGACACTTCAACGAACCTGCCAACTTCGTGGAGCTGGACCTTTGGCGACGGCAACATTTCAACTGAACAGGACCCGATCCATACCTACGGGGCAAATGGTCTCTACACGGTATCACTTACCGTATCCAACTCAGCAGGTACGAGCACGAAATCCGCATATGACTATATCCATGTGAGCGGATCCCCGCCCTGTACTGAGAAAGGTTATTTCTTTGTCCATTCGAATGTGGACGGGGCAGCAGTGCTGTTTGACCAGACTTCCGAAGGAGTTATCACGAACGGGACACTCCTTGTGGAAGTATGTATTACAGAGCCGCATTTCACTACGATAACTGTTGAAAAAGAAGGCTATTATCCATTTAACCAGGACATTCCAAAGTACCCGGTAAAAGACCAGACGATTGATGTCTATGCAAACCTGACCCCTATTGTCCAACCGGTAGCGAACTTTACCGGAGACCCGACAGCCGGATATGCCCCGCTGGTTGTGAAGTTTAACGATACTTCAACGAACCTGCCAACTTCGTGGAGCTGGACCTTTGGCGACGGTAACATTTCAACTGAACAGAACCCGGTGCACTCCTATGGTGTCAATGGACTCTACACCGTATCGCTTACCGTAATTAACACGGCAGGTACGAGCACGAAATCCGCATACAACTATATTAACGTCTCCGGAACCCCGCCCTGTACTGAAAAAGGTTACTTCCGTGTCCATTCGAATGTGGACGGGGCCGAAGTGTGGTTTGACCATACCTTCAAGGGAGTAATCACGAACGGGACACTTCTTGTGGAAGTATGTCTCACAGACACGCATTTCACTAACATAACTGTTGTGAAAGAGGGCTACAACCCTAATACGCAGAACATTCCAACATACCCGGTTAAAGACCAGACGATTGATATCTATGCACCCCTGACCCCGGTAGTAGTTCCCCCGGTAGCGCTTTTCAACGCCCACCCGAGGTCTGGAGGACCCCCGCTGATAGTCCAGTTCTCTGACCTTTCAACGGGAAACCCGTCATCAAGGTACTGGACTTTCGGAGATGGCAGTAGTTCTTTGGGACAGAGCCCTTCGCATACCTACTACGAAACGGGTAAGTTTGACGTTTCGCTGACCGTCCGGAATTCTGCTGGGAACAGCACGTTAGAGATCCAGGACTATATCGATACCTCCGGCGGCCCCACACCTCCACCCATATCTGACTTTACCTCAAATGTAACGAGAGGATTTATACCGCTTTCAGTACAGTTTACTGACAAATCAATCGGATACGTGGAGTTCAGGGAATGGAACTTCGGGGACGGGTCACCATTATCGACTGAACAAAACCCGGTACATACCTACACAACTGCAGGGCAGTATGATGTCACCCTGTATGTCCAGAACAGTGCGGGAAGCATGCAATGGACGCGACCTGGTTATATTACTGCGTCAGGACAGGTAAGCCCTGTTGCCAGTTTCACAACCAATAAGAAATCAGGGCCGATGCCTCTCGATGTCAGTTTCACCGATACATCAACAGGGTTCCCGACGTCGTGGCACTGGGATTTCGGGGATAACTCAGGTTCGTATGAACAAAACCCGGTCCACCGGTACGTATCACCTGGCACCTACACGGTTGCACTCTATGTCTACAATGGCTATGGCAGCGGGTATACCGTGAGCCCGGGCCTGATAAGTGTCCATGAAAACCCAATCCAGTACACCATTAACGCAACAGCAGGTCCGAATGGCAACATCAACCCATCCGGTGTCATCCATCTGTGGGAAGGGAGCAACCAGGTGTTTAGCATCATACCGGATACCACCTATACGGTAATGGACGTCCGGGTTGACGGTGTATCAAAGGGACCCCTTACCAGTTACACGTTTGGCGATATCCAGTCAGACCACCTGATAGAAGCGACATTCAGGAGCACTTCCGAGACGACATTTAGTATCGCGGCATCTGCCGGGGCAAACGGGGCTATTTCTCCTTCGGGACTTATTCCTGTCCTGGGCGGGACGAACCGCACATTTACCATCACACCGGTATCAGGCTACAGGGTTGCAGATGTGCTTGTAGATTCGGTATCAGTGGGTCCGCTGGCCACCTACAAGTTCACTGATGTTCAGGCGAACCATGTGATTACCGCCTTATTTACCGAAAATGTGTATGTGATCTCTGCCACATGGACCGGCCCCGGGTCAATAACCCCGGGAGGCAATGTCACGGTTCTTCCGGGATCAAACCAGGTTTTCCATATCGCACCTGTATACGGAATCCAGGGTATGAGGGTTGATGGAGCGTATGCAGATCCCGCGCTTTCAACAGAGTTCGATGATATTCAGGCGGACCATACCCTTGTCGTAGCGTTCACCACATCCGGCGGCGGAGG
>Ga0194039_1000209_pt1 | contig 37598 bp, 43 predicted proteins | sample JunL228m_MetaG_FD_148679 | JGI IMG/M metagenome (GOLD analysis project Ga0194039, IMG submission 148679) | Anoxic zone freshwater microbial communities from boreal shield lake in IISD Experimental Lakes Area, Ontario, Canada - Jun2016-L227-8m | ecosystem: Environmental > Aquatic > Freshwater >...
GAGATTGCCGATCAGCAGATCGTGCCGGCGGAGGCAAGAAAAAGAAAACAATGTCGCGCCTGCCTGCCGGCAGGCAGGAAGCGAGTCCGCATTTCATTCAAGGAAAAATCATTCAGGATTTTCGGCGAAAAAAGTTCGAACTTCAATCAAAAACGTCAGCAAGATTTTTTTATGCCTCTGTTAAGCCACTTTACAAATCAGAGAGTCTTGGACGATCGAACCTAGGTCTAAGACATAGATAAATGAGTTCATCATGCTGCGGATACTTACCCTCGAATTTCCCCCTTTCTCATTCTTCCTAGAATCTTGTCTATGTCATGAATGGCACAGAGCATCTGGAAGATCATCTCTTGCATGTCATTCATGCGCCAAATGATATGAGGAGGGAGAGGGTATATAGGTACCTTCTCTTCCTTATGTTTCATCGGAGTATCCGTTACCCACTCATGGTGCACCATGAACAAAGCCTGTGGTTGTTAATGAGCTTTGTGTGAGAAGAATGTTCCTATTGGCGAGTCTATAAAAGACGTCAATCTTTGCCAGATTGGAAAGAATTCAGACTCTTGACAAAAGCCGTTTCGGGAGTACAATACTGGTGTATCAATACGAAAAGGGACCCGAAAGGTGAAATACCTAAGGGGCCCTTTTCATTTACGCTGATAGGATATCTTTGCTCGGACGTCAGCACTTTCTAGATAGTCATAGAATTCGCTTCCCAGAGATTTGTATAGTGAAGAAGCGAACTGTTTGTTAGGGAAGAGCATCTTGCCGAATTTGTCTTTCTTGATGAGATAGTCGACGACTCTTTTATAATCACCGTCTCCTGAAACGATGAAGAACTTGCTAATAGGTTCACCATCCGCCAACTTTTTCATCATCTCAAAGATAATGTCGGAATCAACATTTCCTTTCTTCGCACCTCGGAGGGCTGATGAATGATCTCGGAATGAAAGCACGAATCCAGCTTTCTGAAGCTTGTTGTACAGGTCTTGTTCATCGTCGGAGATGAAGCCGAGGAAATAATACGCCTCGGTTATTCCATACTTTTCCAATAGATAGGTTCTGAAACGGGCATGATCAATAGCCCAGCCACTTTCTTTTGTGCCGAGGTGTAGGTTTTGACCATCTATGAAAGCGATATTTGGTTCCTTTGCTGATTCCATCAGTGGTAATGATATCATCTAGAAACACTGATACACAATAGTATCTTGCCGCCGACGGCAACCTTTGACGTCTGTTTCTGAGCGTCCATTCATCTACATTAACCTCACACCATAACAATTAGTTTCGCGCACTAGGCTTCCGATACTCTCCAAACTCTTTTCTGAAGTGGGTATATATGAGTGCGGCTACTCTAGCTGCTTTGTACCCGTAGGTTCGAACATCGTCTATGTCTCCCAGCAGTGAAATGTACCCCATAAAGTAGAGCGCCGCTCAAGTCGCGTCAATGTAATAGATTTATAGGTTTGCATAGTTACATCGCATATAGAATATTGATATAATTTATCTATATGGAAAAGCAACCTGTGACCAATCAGTAAACTGAAGAGACTTTGAAAACAGATTTTTCGCTAGATGATGTAAAGCATGAGACTGTACAAAAATACGAGCCAAAATTTTTAGCGAAGGGCGGAGAACAAATAGTATATGATACGCGTAGCGGATTTCCTCGCGGCTCTGCCGCGATGACAATATAGGAAAGCTTGGAAACCCTTGGTTTCCATACTAGACTAGAGGGATGGCCGTCACCAAGACTTACCACAATGCATACGATACTCACTACCACATCGTCTTTCCGGTTAAATACCGTAAAGCCCTGTTGAAGGATGAGATACCGCTCGCGATTAACCACTTGGCGCAGGAAATCGGAGAAAGGTACGACATCGAATTCGAAAAATTAGGTTATGACCAAGATCACATACATATACTCGCCTCATTCCCGCCGAAGCACGGTGGCTCAGATGTCGTCCTTCGATGGAAATTCATTATTGTCACACTTGAATAGTCTGTTAGTGACAAAACTGTATGATCGGATCACATCATACCCCTCAACCAAATGCGTCGACTGTGAGAAGTACGACATGTGTGGTGGTGGATGTATGATGTTTTGGACATCTTTCAAACCCGAGGAGTGCATTCCTGGTTGGAAATAATCTTATCTCTAAAAGAAAGGAGGTGAAAATTATGGATTCTGCTATACAATTGCTTGAGTTACCGTTAACGGGAATAGTTCCCCAGTCTCGTCCGCAGGGCATTGTACATCGCAGTGCTGCATCATCTGAGGATGATTGCGACTGCGATTGCGCCCCAGCGAATTGCGAAACCGTTGGATAGGTTATAGCGTAAGTGAACGCTCAAACTCCCGTAGATTTAAAACTCTGCGGGAGCCTTTATTTCCATAAGCGTGCTTGCTATAATATTTCAATTACATAAGATTCTACTTTCTATGAAAATACTATTTAAATACGACGAGGATAAGGATATAGATTGCCTGCTCTCAAAAGGTGCCGGTTCGATCAATCAGCCTGGCAGTAAGACCAAAACTTATTTGGCTCTTGAAGCTTTTACGTCCGATGTTAATGATAGAATAAAAGTGAGGGAGTTTGTCAGAAAATACATTTTCGATAACAAAATTCAACGGGAAACCCTTTGCATTTCTATGCAAAAAAATTGGGATAAAGTGGGTGTTAGCTTTGAAAATCGGGCCGAAAAGATTTTTGGCGTGCAAATTTCGGATACAATAACCAGTTATCTGACGATAACAGGTAGATTTCCATACAATACAAAACATAGATTTTTTTATGTATCGACCAGTACAACAAATATAAATGGTACTGCAATGCATGAATTATGGCATTTTTATACGTGGGAGAAATTCGGGGAACGAGAGATGATAAGGTTAGGAATGAATAAATATAACGATGTGAAAGAAGCACTGACTATTTTATTGAATTTGGAATGTCTTGATCTTATGAACGCAAAGGATTTTGGATATCCTCAACATCAGAATTTGAGAAAAATAATAGCGGATACGTGGTTAAAGACTAAGAATATAGAGGATACATGGTATGCGGCATGTAATGCAGAATAGAAAAAGTCTCAATTTAATGGCTCAAATCCGTTCGGATAACATCCCATCCAGCCAGCCAAGTAAATTGAGTATTGTATTACTGAGTTGTACATTTTTTGAGCTACGATATTGTAAGCAAAAGCAAATAATGGTACTGTAATATTGATATTTATCAGTTTTATTATAAATACAATAACTTCATATCATGAAAATATTTTATACAATCATCATCATAATAGTGGCGTTCTTTATCGCATTTGCAATATACGATAGATCTCATCTGGGTAGTTCGACAAGCCCTTTCACTGATGCCGGAAAGGAGAGGAATATGGTAGTTGTTTTGAGTGATCTTCACCTCGGTGCCGATCTCGCTTATGCCGAATTTAACAAAAATACCCCGTCTCTCGAAAAATTGCTTAAACAGATAAAAGCTTCGCCAAATGTGAAGGAGCTCGTTATCGCTGGAGACTTGCTGGATGAGTGGTATGTACCAGCTCCGGTAAATACTTACGCGGGAAAGGACCAGCGTGATTTTGTACAGCGTATCGCGACATCTAACAAGGGCGTGATCAGTGATTTCAATGACATTATCCAGTCTGGAAAGATCCGAGTCACTTATGTTCCCGGAAACCATGATCTAACGATAGCTGCGGAAAATATAGACCTTATTCTCCCGGGAATACATCAGGCGCGAGATAATGAGCAAGGCCTGGGCACCTACTCACCGGCAGAATTTCCAAAGATAGCTATCGAGCACGGTCATCGTTACAACTTCTTCTGTGCACCGGATCCGATCTCCAACCAAGACATCGCGCCAGGGACGATCATGCCTCCGGGATACTTCTTCACGAGGATAGCCGCTCTGCACATACTAGAAAATGCCACGCAACCCGACGTTACTATGCCAGTAGTTACACCGAATGTTTCTGGCGATAACAGCCAAAGTTTGTTGTTCGCTTATTGGAAACTTTGGCAATGGACGATGGATAATCTTCCAATAAAAGAAAAGTTGGATGACAAGGTCATCGTAACGAACGTTGACGGGTTCACAGAGAAATATTCAGTCAGCGATCTGTTACCTTATCAGCAGGTAGCTGGGGGACAACTGAATGTAAAACTTTATAAAGGCATTCAGGATACCTGGAAAGAGAGACAGATACTGAACAAAGTGCCTGTAAATATTCCTGTAGCTCAAGCTATCGAGAGGGCTTCTCTCGCAGAGGAGACAGATGATCAGGCAAAGGCACAGTACTTCATGAACCCTAAGTCTGACAAAAGGATCGTCATTTTCGGACATACTCATGATGCGAAAATCATTCCATCTCTCAATTATCAAGGTCAAAAATCCATCTATGCAAACTCCGGTACATGGATCGACAGGAATCCAAATTTGACGACTATGAACTTCATCGTTATAACACCACAAAATGCTGCCACGACTTCACAGACATATGTCAGACTTTACAATTTCGAAAATAACGTCGCAACAAAGATGAGTGAGGACTTCTTGCGCTATTAGGTGTTAGTCGTACTGGAATGACTAATGAAGAAAGCGCGACATAAAAAAAGTGGCCTACGATATACGTAGGCCACTGGGATTATTTAGTTTGACTCTCGACCCATCGGCGCTCGTCGATGTATTCTTGCCAACTGGCGCCGTCTCCACGGTCAGGGTCATCTCCAAAGGAGATGCTACGGAAGTCTTCGGCGCCGATCTCTCGTTCCCATAGCGTCTCGTATTCAGGATCGTCGAGGCATCTGGGATTACGGAAAAGTGTTTCCCAGAAGTGTTCGTCCTTCCATCTGATGCGAGCATTCCTGGCTTTCCAGTATAGATCTCGTGCAGCCACTATGTTTTGTATCCTGATGTCACGTTTCTGAGTCCACCGTTTCCCGATGATGTAGAGGGTGACTAGTACGATGATAACGAGTAGTGCTTTGATAAGGTTCCTTTGGTAAATTGTTGATCTGACAGTAAGCTACACTATTTTGGGGTTTCAAACAATGTGGGTGGATATTTGGAAGGTTTTCATGCCTGGTGGCGCGCGAGGTGGGGGTTCGAAAAACTGGGTGTGTAGTACTTGCGACTGAGTCGCATTTAGTGCCAAATAGAACGGCTAACCTATGTAAGCTACTTGCGACTGAGTCGCAGGTACGCTATGCTGGGTTTCGAGGTCAGTGAAGCGCGCGGATTATGTTTTGAGGTCAATTATGTTCGCGATTTATGTTATGCCATACATTTCCCCCAACTATCATCTAGGTGACCTACCATTTCGCCGCGATGCTCGCGATATTTATGACAATGAATTTGTCGTCAGCATGTTACGATCGCGCCAACTGAAAGCCACTCCATCTAGAATCATGGTTATCGAACAGTTACTCTCTCTGAAGGATCCTATAACGAGTTCTGTTCTAGAGGACAAACTCGTGGGAAAACTCGATAGAGCCACCATATACCGTACCTTGAATTCTTTCTTTGATGCTGGTCTCATAGACAAGATAGATTTCAAGAAAGGTCAGACACATTACGAAGTGATCAGTGGAAAAAAGCATCATCATTATGCTGTTTGCAGGAAATGTAGCGATATAGAAACAGTCAACGAATGTCTTGGGCGAGAGCTTCACGATATGGCGAGAAATGGTCTAAAGAAATTCAAAGGCGTCGACAGTCATTCCTTGGCATTTTTCGGAATATGTAGAAAGTGCGAAAAATAATAATATTTAATATATAATATACCAACATGCTCACTATCGTTCTGATCGCCATCGCCGCATTCGTCGCCACATTATTGGGGGGATTGTTCGCGATAAAATTACGAGACAAACTCCACCTGGTACTAGGATTCAGTGCTGGTGCAGTTATCGCCGTGGCGTTGTTCGATCTATTACCAGAGTCGATCGAGCTCGGTAGCAAATATTTCGCGGTCTCGACGATGACGAGTATCGTGGCGGTCGGTTTCTTGCTGTATCTCATCCTTGATCGATATATCTTCTTGCATACACATATCCAGGATGTTGATGATCTACACGATCATAGAAGTCAGCGAGGCACTCTCGGTGCGGGCACCCTATCTATTCACAGTTTCCTGGATGGTGTCGCCGTCGGTCTAGCATTCCAGATCTCTATGTCAGTAGGTGTGATCGTCGCTATCGCTGTTCTGGTGCATGATTTCTCTGATGGTATCAATACAGTTAGTTACATTCTGAAAGGAGGTGGTGACAAGAAAAGGGCACTAAAGTGGCTCCTAGTAGATGCTGGTGCGCCAGTTATCGGAGTATGTTCTACATTCTTCTTCACCTTGCCGCCACAGTCATTGTCTGTCGTACTGGCACTGTTCTGCGGATTCTTCCTCTATGTAAGTGCGAGCGACCTCATACCAGAGAGCCATCATGCACATCCAAAATTCCTCACGACCTTCATGACGATCCTGGGTGCGGGAATATTGTATGCCGCCATACAACTGGCAGGTGTGTAAATGCAGTTTGAGCTCTAGTAATTCCAGATAGGAAAATACAGAAGGATCATACTGATAATGACTAGAATGCTGATGATAGCGAATCCTGTCCCTGCGGCTTTTCTTGTTTTCTCATGAAATAACATGATGAATCTAGTATACTGTGTAGTATGAAATACGGCAAATACAAAATGAGAAGTAGTACCGCGAAGAAAATATTCTCTTCGCCATTTACCCTGATCGTCATCGCCGTGATATTCGTCATCCTGTTACGGGCAACGTGGAGTATGCACAAGAAAGCAGATGTGAGTCGTACCAAGCTCGATCAGGCGGAGGTAGTACTCACGAAACTTTCTGATAGACAGAATGATCTCGGCGCACAAGTTCAGAGACTTTCTACTGAGCAAGGTATCGAGGCAGAGATCAGGACCAAATACAAAGGGGTGAGAGAGGGCGAGTCAGTCGCGGTCATTATCGGTGATGATGCTTCGGCGACAGGGACGGATACGGCTACGGCAACGTCGACCTCGCAAGCAACTTCGACGACGTCTGTTGGATGGTTCAAAGGTTTATTGCAGAAGATAGGGTTTTGAAGGTATGATGATCGTAATGGTCCGCTACGGCGGGTCCGGAGGCGGGTATGGTTTAGTGGTAGAATGCGACCTTCCCAAGGTTGAGACGCGAGTTCGATTCTCGCTACCCGCACTATGATTCGCGAAGACGCCTGAACGGCGTCTGAGTGAAGCATCATAGAGACGAGGCGGCGAGAATCGAACGCCGGAACGTGCGAGCTCTAGCAAGAGCGAGCCGTGAGGCGGTGCCCAAGCCGAACGAGCGGGTAGCGAGTGAGAGCTGCGGGCGATTCTCGCTACCCGCACAAACAAGCTATATTACCCTATACCTAGTCGCTCTACCAGAGCCGATGCGTTCGATCATTTTCAGCTTCAGTAGCTTCGTCAACGCCTGATTAACTGTCGGGCGCAGGACTTTAGTAACACTGCTTATATCGGCCGGTATCGAGTCACGAACTTTTTGCATGTATTTCCAAACTATCTCTTGCTGCGGTGACAAGAGTTTTTCTGTCTGCGCACGTGAAAGCAGTTCAACTGCTCGTTTCGACTGTTCCAAAACGATCCGCAGGAAAAATGTGAGCCACGATACGATATTCTCATCGTCCGTCCCAAATGTCTTCTGGCTCTGTCTCAAAGCTATGTAATATTCAGGCTTATTATCCTCCACTAGCTTCTCATGTGAGATATACGGCATGTAAGCAAAACCTTGTTGCAACATGATCAAATTGGTCAAGATACGCGAAAGTCGTCCGTTACCATCAGTAAATGGGTGTATCTTCAAAAACTCAATCAGAAAATTCCCAATAACGAGGAGTGGATGAAGGTTTTTCTCGATTAGAGCAGTTTGTGTCCATTCGACAATTTCCTGCATTTCCTTGGGAGCAAGATACGCTAGTGTTGGATTGAAAACTATTTCGACCGGAATACCTTCCGCGTCTACCATCGCAACTTGATTTTCCTTTTTTTTGTACTCACCTCGATGTTCTTTGTCCTTCTCAACGAATTTCAATAGTTCGCGATGAAAGAATTTGATCGTGCTTTCAGAAAAAGGTATAGATGAGTAAGAATCGAATACGTTTGTCAGCAGCTCATAATATCCGGCGACTTCTTGTTGGTCTCGGTTCTTGAATTTCTCAATAGACATACCTCGTAAAAGTTTCTCAACCTGATCATCAGATAGTTTAGATCCTTCTATTCGAGTCGAAGCTCCGGTAGAAGTTATGAGCACCGACTTCTTTAGTCGCGTCAAAACTTCACGGTCAAGTTCCGCGCCTTGAACCCATTTTGCCTTGAGCGCATCTATTTCGCTGACCGTTTGCAAGATTTCCGCAGACAGGTTTTCTATTCTTTTTTGGTATTTGTTGATCATATTATCTAATATACACCATATATGAGATTATATACGATAATATTAGTGAGTCAAGCACTGCGCTAGTCTCCTTGTTGTTTCTCTGATTATCATAAAAGGTATACGTCAACCATGAGTCTACGTCTTCGTATCTATGTTTTATCATCAACGTATGGTCATGCCTGAAGATTCTAATCCAGGATTTTCTGATGAAGAACAAGGATATCGTCTAGCATATTTTACGCTACCGATGGCTCTAAATTATCAGAGAGACAGTTATAAACTATGGGAAGCTGCTTTAAAAACTTTTCATGATAAAGAGACTCGATTCGTCTTTGATATATCTAAAGTGACTTTAGAGTCTGAAGATGATATTAGGACAGCTGTGATGAAATACAAGTTGGCATTACAACCGAATAAACACATTAATACTTGGCTAACGATTGCAAAGACGGTAAAGAATAATTTTGAGACATTAGATCAAAACTGATTATTTGGTGCACCATTGAATTTATCCATTTAGTAGTATATATTAAGTAGGTAACTACAAAAAACATGGATAAAACAAGCATAAATTTCAACAGGCTATTGCAATCATTTAAAGATAAATGGGTTGCTGTTTCCAATGATTACGGCAAAGTATTTGCCAGTGGCGACACATTAGAGAGTATCATAAATAAAGCGAAGGGTCTGAAGGACATTAAAATGTTCCGAGTTATTCCGTTTGATACAGTTTATTCTTCGCACTCTTTCAGATGAAATATAAATATCTGACTTCAATAAATCGTGTTCCAAACAAGCCTCATTTCAGAAGGCCTATTGTTGATGTTGAATTATTCGGTCCTAAAAGTTCCATTCCTACCATAGCTCTATTGGATTCTGGAGCTGATTTTTCATTGTTCAATATCGAATATGCGAAAGCGATTGGAGTCGACATTGATAAGTGCGAAAAAGACCGGACTGTTGGTGTAGAAGGCGGAACAAAAGAAATTTACATGACTGAACTTGAAGTTCAGGTAAAAGATTTGAATAAAATAAAAATACCTGTTGGATTTATTGACAGTAGGTCAGTTACTGGGCTTATTGGTCAGACTGGATTTTTCGACTCACACAGGATCAAATTTGAGCGAGATCACAATTCATTTGAAATAGGTCCAATAAAATAGGTTCCAACTTCGTACCACAACCCGCACAGATGCCAGTAAGGTCTGTAAAATGCTATTATACAGATCATGATCATCAAATCTTCATACATCTCCAGGATCAATGGTCTCAAATGGGATATCCAGTACGAGGAACTCGTGGACTTTGAGTCTATACGACATCTCCCAGTCAGTGCGGCAGGGGCGCTATGTTTCTATGGAAAAGAATTGGTGCTCGCCTATGCGACGAAAAAGGATGCATGGGAGATGCCAGGTGGAAGTCGGGAGGGCACAGAGACTTTCGAGGAATGTATCATTAGGGAAATAAAGGAGGAGACGAATATGAAGGTGATCGAACTTTTCCCATTGGGATATGATACTCTCACGAACCCAGAGACTGGTGAATTGATATATCAATTGCGCTTTGCTGCAAAGGTTGAACCGTACGGACCGTTTATTGTAGATCCTGATGGTGATATATCAAAGATCAGATTGATCGATCCGAATGATTACAAACAGTATTTTGATTGGGGAGAGAGAAGTGATCAGATGATGAAAAAGGCCATTTCGAAATACCTACCAGTTCGACCAGATACAAAACGACCCCCATGTCGGGAGTCATGATCCTTTACTTTATGCCGAGAATAGACTTGAGTTTCGGTTCATCGAAGCCTACGACGACTTCGGTGCCAACGTTGATCACTGGTACACCCATCTGACCAGTTAGGTCGATCATCTCCTTGCGCTTTTCTAGATCACTCGCTACATTGTGCTCTGTGAATGCGACGTTGTTGTCCTTGAAAAAGGCCTTGGCCATGTTGCAATAGACACAAGTCGGTGTTGAATAGATAGTTATTGGTTTCATAGATTTGTTGTTTTGATGTTAATTGATAATCACTATTACGATGTCACCACTATTAGCATAGTATGATAGCATACTGCTATAATAATGAAAACATAATATGCCTTATGCACACTTTTTTTTCGAGTTGTCCAGAAACATCGAAACCGTGATAGTTCATGGTGGATACCCTTTACTATTCATATTGGTCATTTTGGAGGGTTTACCACTGATCGGCACGGCTATACCAGGCCATGTAACGATCATCGCCGCGGGATTCCTGTCACGTATCGGAGTACTCAATATATACTGGGTCATGATCGTGGCAGTAGTCGCCGCCTTGCTGGGTGACTTTATCGGATTTATGCTCGGTAGGAAATACGGCATGTCACTCATCGCTCGACTACGACCATATTTCTTCATCAAAGATTCACATATAGAAAAGGCCAAGAAACTGCTCGATACACATACTGGCAAAGCCATGTTCATAAGTAGATTTAGCCCCATTACCAGGGCTCTTACACCATTCCTGGTTGGTACTGGAGAGATCTCTGTAGGAAAATTCTGGATATTCAATAGCATTTCCGGAGTTAGTTGGGTCATACTCTCCGTTCTCGCTGGATACATTTTCGGGGAAGGGTACCATTATGCATCGGGGTACTTCGGTAAGGTTGCGATGATCGCTATCTTGCTCGCTATACTCATCATCTGGGGTTACCGATTCGTCAATACTAGATTCCATATATTTGCACGATATGAATTGTTCACATTGGGACTGAATATCATCTCACTGATCGCACTTGCAAAAACTATTCAGGACGCCTGGGCTGCGAAGTCGTTCATGGTGAATTTTGATGTTACGGTCAACATATTTATGGATAAGGTAAATCACGCATATCCGGCCCTCGTCACTCTGGCAACATGGGTGACGAATATCGGCGGTACGGTCGTTACGACTGGCCTCGGAGTCGTGATCGGTGTGATACTACTACTCCAGAAGAAGTGGCGACTCGGTTCGATCTTCATCATGTCTATGGTGGCAACAGCATTCTCTACTGGACTTCTCAAAGAATTCTTCCTACGTGAGAGACCTGAGAACGCCCTCATGACCATGGTCAATGATCCGAGCTTCCCGAGCGGGCACGCGTCTATGGCGGCGGCCTTCTGTGTTGTGATAGCATACTTCCTAGTATCGAGGATACATTCAACTATGAAGCGAGAGGTTATGATCATAGTCTGTGCCGTGGCGGCAGCCGCTGTTGGTCTGAGTCGCGTCGTCCTCAATGTTCATTGGGTATCAGATGTGGTCGCTGGCTGGTCGCTAGGAATATTCATGGCCACGGGGTCAATATTGCTGGTCCGATATATGGCGGCGCTCCTGGTTAGGAAGAAGGGGTAGATGATTATAAAAATGTAAAGTGCACCTGCTCATCGGCAGGCAAAAAATCACAATGGAAAATAACAATGCAAAATGTAGAGTAGTCTTGATCCGTCATGGGCAAAGTGTTTGGAATAAGGAAAAGAGATTTTGTGGTTGGACGAACGTTGATCTGTCCGAAAAGGGTATCGAGGAGGCCCACAAAGCTGGACAAAATTTGAAAAAGGCTGGCTTTACTTTCGACATAGCATTTACATCAGTTCTCAAACGTGCCAACGAGACGCTGAAGATCGTTCTAGATGAGATGGGTAGTCAAGCAACACCGATAGAATATTCCTGGAGATTGAATGAGAGACACTATGGTGCGTTGCAGGGGTTGAAACATGAGGATATGGCCAAGCAATACAGCCCTGAGCAGGTGCAACTCTGGCGCAGGAGTTACAATACCCGACCACCACTCTTGACGCGTGATGATCCTAGATATGATGGCAACAATCCAGTTTATAAGGATCTCTCACCTGAAGAGGTACCTCTCGGTGAGTCGTTAGAGGACACAGTAAAAAGGGTATTACCGTACTGGAATGAAGTGATCGTACCGAAAGTTCGTGAAGGCAAGAATGTCATCGTGGCCGCGAGCGGAAATAGTCTCCGAGCTCTCATAAAGCATATTGATAAAATAGGTGATGATGAGATCGTCGGACTAGAGATCATGACCGGCGTTCCATTGGTTTATGAGCTCAAGGAGGGAACATTGGAAGCTATCAGGCATTACTATTTACAATAAGGGTTTTTCTTTTTCTCGAATGACGGTCGGATCGCACAAAAACCCCGGTGAAGGGGCTTTTGTACCATAACGGTCAAGTGAAACTAGTGGAGAGAGATACCGAAAGTATATAGTGGTGTCCTTGTTCAACCCGGGGGGCTGATTTTTTTGGACTCCTAATTTGATTAGTTAAGGTTCTTCTCCAATGCACTGACCTAGGTATAATTATATGTTGATTTCGACTGAAGTCAAATCATCGGTGTGTACATCACAGTTGATAACCTGTGGATAGCACGTAGCTTTTAGGGGATAACTTTCTATCACACACAATCCTCCATTGACGGAAGATCTAGAGATGTTCTATAACTATGGATCACTTCAAAATACTATTTGTGGGATAGATGGCTGCCGCACCGAGTTCTTCTTCGATACGGAGTAGTTGGTTGTATTTGGCTGTACGTTCTGTTCGTGACAATGATCCGGTCTTTATCTGTCCAACTCCGGTACCTACTGCGAAATCAGCGATAGTGGTGTCTTCTGTCTCTCCAGATCTGTGCGATATCACTGCGGTGTAACCTGCCTTGTTGGCCATATTTACTGCCTCGATGGTTTCTGAGATCGTCCCTATCTGGTTCAATTTGATCAGAATAGAATTGGCAACATCAGAAGCTATACCTTTCTCCAGTCTGTTGATATTTGTGACGAATAGATCATCACCGACTAGCTGTATCTTGCTTCCGAGCTTTTCGGTCATAAGTTTATAACCATCCCAGTCATCCTCTGCTAGGCCGTCTTCGATAGAAACTATAGGATATCGCGCGACTAGGTCGGCATAGTATGACACCAATTCAGTTGAATCGAATGATCTGCCATCACGCTTCAGTTCGTATTTGCCGTTCTTGTAGAATTCTGTGGCGGCGGCGTCTATGGCGATCGAGATATCTTTGCCGGCAACGTATCCGGCTTTGGAGATCGCCTCCATGATGAGTTGTAATGGCTCTTCGTTCGATGATAGGGTCGGTGCAAAACCTCCTTCGTCGCCGACTGTAGTTGCCAAGCCTTTCTCGGAAAGAATCTTCTTTAATGCATGGAACACTTCGGTACCAGCGCGCAGGGCTTCGCGGAATGTCGTCGAACCTAGTGGTACGATCATGTATTCTTGGATATCAGCAGAATTGGCTGCGTGTGCGCCGCCATTCACAATATTCATCATCGGAACGGGGAGTTGTAGAGGGTTGGCTGTGCCGCTAATATTTCTGAAATATTGGTAAAGAGGTAGTTTCTGACTCATGGCCACGGCGCGCGCGAAAGCCATGGAGACGCCCAGGATAGCGTTGGCACCTAGTTTGGATTTGTTCGGAGTCGCATCTAGTCTATTGAGGAAAGCATCGAGGGACTTCTGATCGAACTCCTTGCCCACAATGCCACCGGAAATGACTGTGTTTACATTTCCACAAGCCTTGAGGACGCCTTTGCCACCATAACGCTTCTTGTCGCCATCACGAAGCTCTACGGCTTCATGGCTACCTGTCGACGCACCACTCGGCACCGCTGCTCGACCAAAAGAACCATCTGATAATGTCAGGTCTACTTCTACGGTCGGATTACCTCGAGAGTCTAGTATTTCTCTCGCATTTACTTTGTTTATAGTATTCATGGCCGTAGTTTACAGGGAAACGTGCTACGTCGCAACATCCCGCATCCATGCATCCATTTTTCTGTCAATTTGCCGTTTTATGTGCTAATTTGAGGTAATGACAGACAAAAATACTTCATGGGGCTCGATAGCGAACTGGTACGACGGCCTTGTTGAGGACGCTGCTGACTCGTACCAGAAGAATGTTCTCATGCCCAACCTGATCCGTTTGGTCGCTCCTAGAGCGGGAATGACGATATTGGACGTTGCTTGTGGGCAAGGTTACTTTGCTCGGGCTTTCTCGCAGAACGGTGCAGATGTTATAGCCTGTGATATCTCGGAAGAACTCATCAAGCTCGCTGACGCACACAAAGGAGACAAATTGGCACCGCTGAATAGAGATGGTAGGGGTCCCGGCAAGACCGAGATCGTCAAGGGTAAGATCGAGGGAAAGATAAATAGGGACACCGGTCAGTTGAATAAAGGAAAATTGGAATACCATGTCGCTTCTTCAGAAAAATTACCTTTCGTGGCTGACAAAACTATCGATGTCGCTGTTATAGTTCTGGCGTTGCAGAATATCGAGAAATTGTTGCAGACAGTCGAAGAGTGCAGTCGTGCACTGAAAGTTGGTGGTAAGCTCGTAGTTGTGCTGAATCATCCTGCATTCCGTATCCCGAAAAATTCCAGTTGGAGGTGGGAGATCGAAAATGAAAAAATAGAGAGCCAGAATGGTAAGTTGGATTCCAAGAACGTTGTCGGACAGACTGCGGGTGGGCAGCCGACAAGTTCTCAGGCGACCCCGAAGATGTTTCGTCGCACTGACTCCTATATGTCTGACGCACAGATCAAGGTAGATATGACACCAGGGGAAAAAGTAGTTGAAAAGAAAAAGTTCACTATCTCATTTCACAGGCCGCTGCAGTCGTATTTCAAGGCTTTGAATAAGGCGGGCTTCGCTGTTACTCGTCTAGAAGAGTGGATCTCTCACAAGAAGAGTCAGGTCGGATCGCGTGGTGCTGAGGAAGATAGGATGCGCAAAGAGATTCCGATGTTTCTAATGATCGAGAGTAGGAAGTTTGAATGATATATCGTTCCTTTGGGTGCACTAAATTCTGTCTGAGAAAGTTTCGACATGATCTCGTCGGCTCGCATCGATGGTTCCGCGGACTCAATGTGGACTTTTCATTTAATATGGTACGGTTTTAAGTTTGCAAATTGTATCAAAAATATTGTGGGGTGTCATTACTTTTATTTGACGGGTGGTATTTGAAGATCGGCATCTCATGAGCGGCATTCGAGGAACGGTATTTGAAGAGCGGCATTTTATGCGGGGCATCTGAAGGTGGCATGAGCTTCCGCGAGACTGCCACTTTTCAAATCATGGTACGCCAAGATCCGGAAATTTCCCAAAATTTGCCCCAGTGTTTGCAACGCCATTTCGAACTCATCTGGCAAAATTTACACGAATCTTGGTATGCCAAGATTTCAAAATGGGGGGTGCGGCGGCGAATAGAGGGGGAGCGGGAGCGGGTTTCTAAAGTGTCTATTAAAAGGGTACGCATCAGACTCGCAGTGCGGCGCCGTGTAACACGCCAGTCTCATAGCACTTTCCATATTATTTGTATATAGAAATACTTCTACAGCCTTCCCAAGCTACAGAAGTTGAATTTTTTGCCACGATATTTGGGTATTATCTCAAACATTACATCAAATTTAATGTAATATTAAAACCGCGCATCGCATCGCATCGTATCGTATCGCATCGCCACGCAACGCCCCATCCCGCCACGCAACGCCCCGCCAAAATTTTTCTCCTAATAAACTACCTCGCAGCAAGCTGGCGAGGTATTAAGTGGAAGCTCTGCTTCTTTACGCAGCAAGCTGCGGAGTATTTACTCGTTTGTTCTGACTTCGACTCAGATGTTGTGAATATAAAAATATTCACACATCTTCGCTTGTCAGAATAAATCACCCACGTACCTCCTTCATTCCCAGAACAGGAATAAGTGCCGCCAGACAGATGATGCCGACGATCACGAATAAGTATTCATTCGTCGTGAAGTAAAGGCCGATGATAGTTATGAGTGGTGCCAGGAAATATGAGATCGGTCTAGTTATGCGGAAGAATCCGAGAGCAGCGGAATCACGCACGGAAACGGTTTTGAAGAAATATGTCTCTATCATGATCTCGACGGCCGCTGCACCTATACGAGTGATGAGGAGTAGCGTTGCCCACAAGGCGACACTTTTCAATGTAAATAATGATAGAGCTATGGTAGACAGACCCATGATGATGAATCCTATAGCCATGATCTTCTTCTGACCATATTTCACACCGCCGTAGCCACCGTCCGAAAGTTTACCGAGAGGGTATTGGATGAGAGGAAAAGGTATGAGCATGATGACTAGGATGATACCGATATCGTCCCAACCAAAGCCAATCGTTTTGTTCAGATATATCGGACTGTAGACGACCATCCATGAATAGAATACCTGGAGAATGGTGTTAGCAACGAACAAGCGGACCCAGTTCGGATTCGAGGATACATGTCTTATCAGCTGATGAGGTGAAAGGTGGATATAGTTGGGGTCTTTGAATTTTGGGAAATTTCTATAAACGAGATAGAGGAGGGGAAAGAGCATCGCTAGGGCGGCGACGTAGGTATTGCGATAGTTGTCGGTACCATTGATGAGCATCGAACCTATGAGTGGCGCTACTAACCATGACGCATTCAATGTGGCTATGTAGAGACCGCGAACGCTACCGACGTTGGAACCTTCGGTATAAACTTCTAGGAATATATCCAGACTCAAGCTGATAAGTCCGATAACGGCAGTTTGCAGGATAAATATGACGGACAACGTCAGTGCTGACGTTGACGCGACCATGCCATAGAATAGGCAGATCTGTATGATGATAAGCGCGATCGTTGTGTTGTAGTTACCGAACCTTCGGATGATGCTGGGTGCCACGAGGTAGCCGAATATCGATAGGGCTGCACCGGCCATATATATGTAACTCAATGTATTCTCGTCTGCGAAGATGTTGAGGAAACTCGAGTTCGAATACATCGGTATGACGAGATGTAGAGTGTAAATGAAACCGATCACTGCTATCGTGTAGATAATGTGAGTGCGAGGTGGGCGGGATGTCATGGTGATATTATAACGATAAGTGAGGAATTATGAAAGCTCGCTCCAAGGATTCACTCATCCTTTGGAAAATGCGCTGGTATATTTGTAACAGAATATCCTCGAGACGAAAAGTGATATGGGGGGGTGCGAGTCTGGAACTTGCGAATGGCCACCTTTTATGCTAAATTGACTCCACCTATGAAAAAAGACATTCACCCAAAGAACTACAGACAAGTCATATTTGCCGACAATTCCAGCGGCACGAAGTTCCTCATACCTTCAACTATCGAGACCAAGACTACTGAAAAGTGGACAGACGGCAAGGATTATCCAGTACATCATGTCGAAATTTCCAGTGCATCACACCCTTTCTATACTAACCAAGAGAAAACTATCGACACCGCTGGTCGCGTTGAGAAGTTCAAGACACGCTTGTCTAAGGCTGCAAAGAAATAGATTTACGATCCTAGATTTGAGATTTACGAATGGCGTTTTCCGCTGATCTGAAATCCTGAATTTTGAATCCTAAATCTTTTTTATTATCATGAACCTAGAAACCTACAAAGCCAATCCGAAAACCGCTTTTCTCGCAGGAATGTACGAGAAGCTTATTCGTGATGAGAAAGAAGTACGCAGTATGATGGAAAAGGATCCATCATTAAAAGAGATGGCTGAAAGTGACCTTACGTCTATCGTAGAACAGAAGCAGAATCTAGAGGACCAGATGAAATCCATCATCGAAGGTGATGTCCAGGTTGAGGAAAAACCGAACGAGATCATTCTCGAAGTTCGTGCCGGCGCTGGTGGAGATGAAGCCGCTCTCTTTGCGGCAGAGTTACTAAATATGTACAGACGGTATGCAGAAAATCGTGGTTGGGCTACGAGGATCATAGATGAGTCATCGAACGACATCGGTGGTTACAAAGAAGCGTCTATGGAGATAAAGGGTAAGGGTATTTACGATGATCTCCGTTGGGAAACTGGTGTGCACCGCGTTCAGCGTGTTCCTGAGACAGAGAAGTCTGGACGCATACACACCTCGACGGCCTCGGTCGCTATCATGCCGATACGCAAAAAGTCCAAGTTCATCATCAATCCCGCTGATCTCGAGATAGAGACCTCGAGAGCTGGGGGTAAAGGTGGTCAGAATGTGAACAAGGTGGAAACGGCGGCGCGTGTCATTCACAAGCCGACCGGTATGGCGGTACGATCTGTCGCCGAGCGCAGTCAGTCTGCAAACAAGGAAAAGGCTCTGCAAATCCTGACCGCACGACTAGAGGCCATGCAGGAAGAAGCAGAAGCAAAGAAATTCTCCGCCAACCGCAAGGGTCAGATAGGTACTGGCGATCGCTCTGAGAAGATCCGTACGTACAATTTTCCACAGGATAGAATGACTGATCATCGTATCAAGGAGTCATGGCATACATTGCCTCTCATCCTGAAGGGCAATATTCAGCCGATCATCGACGCCCTCCACGCATTTGAGAAGAGTGGTAAGGAGAGTGCGGCAGAACCTATCGGCGACGGAGAATAAATATTTTATGCAGGAACATAGAAAAAGATTTCCATTAAAATTGATCTTAGGACTCGTTTTGATAATAGCTGTCGCTGGCGCCTACTATTTTAGGCGTGCAGATAGATCGGCACCCTTAGTTGAGTTACCGATGGCTCAGGTAGGGCATGTCGAAAATATTACCGCATCTAGTTCAGTGACATCAGCTGTAGTCGATATTCGTGCCAGAAAATTTGAATTGCTGACAGTTGATCCGCCCATCAGCTTCGGTGAGGCACTCGATATAGCCAATCATGTGGCGAGTCTCACACACATTCGTCCAGCCTTTTTGTTAGCTATCTCGCAGGAAGAGTTGAAACTGGAAAAAACGGATATGTGTTATCTGACAGATCTAAAGACAGGTCTAGGGGTGCGAGATATAGATGGAATGACCAAGCCAAAGACGATGCATCCTACCAGAGATATTCCTGGATTCCTGGCTATTACAAAGAAATTGAATAAAGATCCTTTGAAAACATTGGTAACGTGTCCGATGAGTTTCGGTTGGGGAGGTGCGATGGGTCCAGCGGATTTTATACCGTCTACGTGGATGGCGTATAAGAGTAGGATAGAAAAGATCACAGGAAAAGCGGCTGATCCTTGGGATATCAATGACGCTTTCTTGGCTATGGGACTCTTCGTGGCAGATACGGGCGCGAAATCAAAAACTCATGATGGGGAATGGAGGTCGGCTATGGTCTATTTTTCCGGCTCCCCGAAGTCTGGATATAACTGGTATGCCGATGGAACTATGGAGATATCTCGACAGATCGAGGCGGATATAGAGTCGCTGGTAAATTGAAGGTATTTTTCGTTACTAACCTATGGATGCGCCATTTAGTAGCATCGAAGCATAGATACCAAATAATATTAGTGACACATATATCAATATGCCTAGTACTATGATTGCTTTGTCTAAGATAAGTAAACCGCGAGTATTAGATTCCTTGTTTCTCATAGAGGTAAAAGCGAGCGATACGTATAAGATCGGTAGAATAATCATTCCTAAGACATTCACAAAAAAATTTCCCAATATCGGACCAAAGTCATATATATCAAAAAGGGATAATATAGCAACGCCCATCTGAAGTAGATTTATAATTACAAAAAATATCGCGCCTGTTAAATATTTATATTTTTTCATATACCTACTATTATACTACAAAAGTTGGCAGTATTCGCTCTGTAGCATATTTTTGGTGCGCCGTCTGGGACAATGTTGGAACCTTTTTAGCTTTTAATATGGCTTAAACTCATCAATCCCCATTTTTGCTTGTAATATTTAACCTATTATGCTAGTCTATAAATACAAACGGCTTCGGCCCTCCCCGAAAGGGGTATAAACTAGAAAGACTCAGGCGAGCAATTGCTTGAGTTTTTCTTTTATCTCGTCGAAGTTTTTCTGATCCATATCTCCAATCTTATATTGTAGTCTCTTGCAATCAATCAAACGGATTTGAGAAAGAATAGCTGTACTTACCCCTTTACCAAGAGGAAATGAGTAATAATACTTACCTTTTTTCTGATTCTTTGTAAGTGGTATACACCAAAGGACTTCGTTATTGAATTTCTTTAAAACAATTACTGGGCGCAGGAACGCATCACCACGACCATCTTGTTCAAAACCAATATTCATGCCTACTGATGCGAACCAGACCTCGCGCTCATGAAAAAACGCACGAACTTTATTTTCATGCAGATCACTTTTTTGATTGTGCCATTCTTTGAAATCTTTATTCATGTTCGTCAGGTTTCATGGCGGAAAGTATAGCATAAAATAATATGGGCCAAATTTATTATTTCATCGGCTATGACGGTAGAATCTTTCTAACGGTCACATTACTAGTTTATTTTGAACCTGGATATTGATCTGTCGGTTTTTGTGGAGCAATAATTTGATGCAGACATCGAGGATTGCTTTGTATATTCCTGACCATCAACTGTATAGTGAACTGCCAATGTACACGTGCCACCGCCCTTGGAACTACTACTTCTGACCATATCACCAACTGAAACGACTACAGCAAGAACCGTCGCAGTCATATTATTGATATTGGTCATGTTGCCAATAAATCCCGGAACGAGCATAAATACTATTCCTAGAATCATTCCAGAAAATGTACCAAATATTCCAGGGCACTTTTTTGCACCGAATGGATTTTCGATGCCAAAAAATCCATCGGCTATCAAAACAGCACCAATTGCCTGTTCCGCAGCAGCATAGGTAGCTGGTTCTTTGGTCTTATATGGCTCTAGAAAATTAACTGCATGCTGTTTTAAATTTGAAAATAGTTTCATAAAATTAATACTTATACTGAATTATAATGACTTTATTATTCAACTAATTACTATCTGATGATACTCCGAATTCTCGACACTGTCTGGCATTTCTTTGTGCAGGTGTGTCACTTGAACTAAAAGATCCGGAGCCATTTCCTGCTTGAACATTTTTAAGTCTAGCAACAAGATCTGAAGTATTGTAAGAACATGTCATATCACCCGCTTGAGATAACAATGATTTGACTCCTTCTGGAGGTAGATTCGGATTTTTTATGTCAATAAGTTTACTGTAATAGGCACACATGCCATTTGTGAGTCCTCTAATTTCATAATGACTTGTCTGTGTTTGCATGACACTAGGAACTTTTGACGGATCAGGTGCTAGAGGAGCAAACATCTTCCCAATATCTACAGTAGTAGTAACATCCGCTTTAGCTAGTGCGCATGTTTTTGCTGCATCAACAATACATTGAAAATCATTCATGCAATTTTTTACAGTCGCCACTGTTGTCGCAGTAGAGGTTGCCTTAGTAACTATTTGTTTGACAACTTTTTGTTGAGGAGTTAACACCTGCCCATTTTTTATAGAATCATCACTGCCAAATACTACAACGTTGGGAGCTGGCTCAGCTTTTTCTGTTTTTTGATCAACCTTATTGATTGGTTTATTTTTAACATATACATAAACACCACCACCGATAACTAATAATGCAATAACTATTAATAATGGCACAACGAACCCTTTTTGTGAGTTTTTCAAAATGATATTATTTTAGCAATAAACAGTCGAAGTTAGCAAATTCGTCGCATCAACATATTTTTGGTGCGCCGTCTGGGACAATGTTGGAACCTTTCTTACGTTAAATATGGCTAATTAACGAAAAACGCCTTCCTTCGTAGCATATAGATTATTATAATGAGCCCAATCACCCATGCAAATACTGTGGCTGAGATTAAACTCCCCATAATCAATGTTGGAGTCATCAGTTGAAGCAGTTGAGGGCTAAGTGTTTGTTGATAATAACTCGTGTACATCGCAGAGTTGGACATGAACGACAATAGATTGACTGCAACAAATATCATTGAGAATATGTAATATCCGATAGACAATTTCCTTGCCCATTTAAGCCTTTTTAAGATTCCATAAAATATAGCAGCAAGAATCGCAATTATAATGAGATCTGCAACAACTGCTCCTGCTCCGGTTAATAAAACTGGACCAAGTTGTGCTACTGATGATTTTAACATCGTAAATAAAAGAGATACCGCACCCCAGCCAACAAGTATCAAAATTAAAATCATACCTACTGGAAACTTTTGCCTAATTTGTTCGTTAACCATATTTTTGTTTTTTTAATTATTTAATAACGGATTTAAACATACCCGCTTTCACAGCTACCACAATCACAACAATCCATATAACTAAAGAAACGATAATCCCAAATCCTGGCAATAACATCTTTGCCAGAATAGCAAGACAGGCTAGTATTGCCATTATAGGTGCCAGTGTAAAATTTTTACTTTGTCGTTTAAATAAACTCGCCACTATCGCCTTGTTTATGTCACCAAGAAGTAACCCTTCTTTAAGGAGAATATCCCTTATTGTTTTGTTTCCACTCATTGTTCCATCGGATCCGGAAAGTACCCGTTCAAGTAGTTCAGGTTTCGCTTTCTTTATGACTGCATCTCTATAATAAGGCATCCAGAAATAACTAGTGATCGCGAATACTAACAACGCTAATATGATGTAAAAAAACATATTATTATATTCCAGGAACATCAACAGCTAGCTCATTAGCCGCCATCAATGCCGCCGTCACATTAGGGTTTTGCGCCATAATCTTGTACTGGAACATATTCAATACAGTCCATACATCATGAAGTTCGTGTGGAAGACTTTTAGGGCCTGTGAAGACCTCCTTTAGCTGTTGTTTAAGTGTTTCTCCATACCTATTGAGTAGGTCTAGATCAGCTTCGTCTTTGATATACTGGATTACTTTTTTCATCTGATCATGCTCGAGCCAAATGCCATTACATTTTTTACAGATTGAAATCACGATATGAGAATCATCCCAGTCAAGTGAACGCATGGAAATGTTGCAAACCGGGCATATTTGACCTGATGGTTTTGCTAAAAGTTTTTCGTTATCATTCCAAAGATCAAGGTCAAACCATGCATCATCAGGAATTTTATCCTTGATTCCTTCCAACTCCTTCTTGGCAAGCCAGAAGCCGTTGCATGTGTGACAAACATGTATTTCGATACCATTTAATTTATAAGAGACAAGTTCTTGCGTCTTACACTGTGGACATTTCATAATGCCAATACTTTACCATAAACACATCTGTTTGAAAATAGGCACACACTGTCAGTAGTTCAGGTGGTGGTTTCTTCGCCCACACTCCTACAGCACTTTCGGGAAAGTTCTGCGCGAGTCGCTTGTAGGTAAGGGCATGTCTACCTCAGCCCGTTACCACGGACACCATTCGCGACTAGCGCATAACCTGTATGGCGAGAGCGCCCCCGCTATCGCAAAGCGATTGGGGGAAAGGCGCGAAGCCATACTGGTGTGCGCGTTAAGGTCGCGCCACAGACATATTCAGGGCTGAGGTTGGATATGCCCGTACTCTCTCCCACCTAGCGCTCTCGTTCAAGCGGTCGCGCATGACTTTCCTGCGATTCGAAAGGGCTGTTGGGGTGGGTGGCGCCACTAACATTAGTTTTACTGCTTTTTTGTAAGTGTTAAACTATTGGTATGGATCTCGTGATCTTACAGCTTAATCTGAAATACCAAGAATTTCTTGAAGTCAATGATAACAAGAGACTTTACAGATCATTCAAGAGGGTCTATGAATACTTCGATCTGATTGATAACCGGAAGGATGTTCAAGATCTAATCGACAAGGACAAGAAGGATGTTGAAGGCAGGATAATGATCATTGATTGCGAAGGTAAGTTGGCTCCAAGAGACAAGGAAAAAGTGGTAGACAAGATCAAGAAGCATTCGCTTTCCGGCAGTTACGACATCCTCAAGAGAAACATATTTACTCCCATGAAAGCGTATTGGGAATCGCCAGACCATTCTTCGGAAGATTCTACTATTGGTCAAGCTCTAGCGTATAGCAACGATGGCACTGTATGGCAATTTCTCAAGGTGGTTTGGATCAGAATTCGATATGCTTTTTCAATGAACGATGTCTCTGATTACATGGAAAAATTGCACACGGATTTGGTTAAAGGACTGCTTTATGGCATGGAAAAGTCGCCGGAATATTTGGCTTTGAAAGAGCCGGCTGAATTGAAATCTCCTGAAGCGATGCTGTCTATCAATGAAGCAAAGTTAAAGGTTAGTCGTGATGATTTTGACTCGGATAAAAGCGAATTGAAGATCGGTGGCAAAGTGGTGAAGATAAAGCAAAAGAATGACAAGCCGAATTCTCATTTCGTCCTTGAATATATCTTTGGAAATAACGAAGGCTTGGACGCTCAATCATTCTACACTGATATTCTCAACGATAAGTTCCAGAATGATGACAAAGATTGGCGGTCAATGTACAGAGCCTGCAACGATATTAACTCCAAAGTAAGCAAACAAGCCGGCGTAAGCAATTTCTTGTTCATTAAATCCGGCAAAACCGGTTATACACAGATAAATAAGGAATATCTGTAAGCTGTACCCGTACGATCCCGTAACGACAAGGAATGATAATAAGCCCGACCCAATATCGGGTTTTTTCATGCCTTTTACATTCTCACAAAACTTAACACAAGACTGCATCAAAAGCTTCAAAGAGGAAAATGGGGTCGACATTTCCGCTGAAACGGCTAACGAGTATCTGAATTCATTCGCTCGGTTGTATTTGACGTTCGCGAGGATCGAAGGCGCCGCACCGGATGCTTTAGCGCCGGGCGGCGCTTCGCCTGACTTGATATCCCCTCATAGTTGTAAGTAACTCACTATGCACTTCATTTATAAGAAATATGGAGAAATCGTCGAAATCACCAAGATTGAGAAAGAACCGCACCCGCGCAAAGTACGCGTATACTTTGCGAGACGAAGGAATCCCATATTCGGCCTTAGGCGACCCGATAATATTCGAAGGACCAGACAGATATGTGTGCGGAGGGTGTTTTCTGCTATTGAAGAGTATGGATGTCCGCTTTTGGTCACGCTCACCTTTGCCGGAGATGCTTCGGACGCTTCCTATGCAAATGATTCCTTACGCGCATTCCAAGTGCGGTTGCGAGCTAAATATCCTCTTGCGCAATCCCTCTTTATACCTGAACTCTCTCCAAGGGGAAGGATCCACTTTCATGGCCTACTCTTTAACCTGCCGCTGTCTCTCGGCGATACGCGCCAAGGTAAACGGTGTATTTTGCATGGAGATGAGAGAAAAACTAGGACGCTTGCCAAGCTCTGGGGAGAGGGTTTCGTGGATGCGACAAAAACTGACGGCTCTGGACGCTTGGCATATTACATCAGTAAATACATCGCCAAAGGAGGATCCCAAATCTTATTCAACGCCATGAGAATGTTACGGATATCGCACGGCTTTCCCAAAGAGATTGTTGTTCGAGGAAAAATGGCTGAAGAATTGGCGAAAAGATATTCGAACGAGAAGCCGATCAAGGAGTGGACACGACCTAGCATATTCATGGGAGAGATTACCAAGAAAACATATCAAAAATCACCATGAAATATTTACAAAATTTGTGCAGGAAATTATTTAAGAGTACAATAGCGCTAACATTTTATTTTTCTTAATCTATTATCAACCATAGCTAATTAAATTCATGAAATATATTCTCTACTGTAGAAAGTCCACTGATTCCGAAGACAAGCAAGTACTATCGCTCGACTCACAGGAAAAGGAACTACTAGATATTGCCGGCAAGTCCAACTTGAATGTCATCAAAACATTCAAAGAAAGTCGGACTGCCAAGGAAGCCGGTCGTCCCATTTTCAATGAAGTGATTCAGATGATCACGAACGGAAAAGCTGATGCGATTCTATGTTGGAAATTAGACAGGTTAGCACGAAACTTCCTAGACGGCGGTCTCATCATGGATATGCTACAAAAAGGCGTCATCAAAGAAATCCGGACTTACGAGGCTACACATCTACCAAACGAATCAGCTTTCATCATGGCTATGCAATTCGGTATGGCCAATCAATTCAGTAGGGATTTGAGTGTGAACGTAAAGCGTGGTAATCGTGCCAAACTAGAACAAGGTGGTTGGCCCAATCATGCTCCATTCGGATACTTAAACGACAAAGCTACGGCTACAATTACAATCGATCATTCAAGGTCAAAATATGTTCTACGCATGTTTGAACTCTACGCCGCCGGTATTCACGGCTTCACTGAAATCGCCAACATTCTATTCAACGAAGGCCTACGAAACACCTGTGGCAAGAAAATATATCGTGGTCACATTCATCGAATCATTACAAACCCATTCTATACAGGCCTCATGCTCCGAGATGGTAAATACTATCCAGGCAATCACGAGCCGCTAATATCAAAGGATCTGTTCGACAAAGCTCAACTGGTCTTACAAGGCAAGCTACATCCAAGGCCACAAACGCATTTCTTCCCGCTAAGAGGATTCATGAAATGCGAAAACTGCGGTTGTTCATTAACAGCGTCTCTCAAAAAAGGTCATCAGTATTATTACTGCACCAATGCCAAAGGAAACTGCGAAGAACACAAAAAATACATGCGCGAAACATATCTGGATGAAAAAGTGGCTGAAATATTAAGTCCTCTACAATTCAGCGAACAGAAAATCGATCTGATGTACCGTGCCGCCAAGGAAAAGATCGATGCTGATTCAGAATATCTCAATCGTTCATTAGACACCCTCGTAAAACAGCTAGAATCGTTCAAGACGAAAGAAAACAAACTTCTCGATACTTTCCTAGCTGATCAAATTTCAAAGGAAATCTACGACATCAAAATACTAGAAATTCATAACAACCGCATTTCTCTAGAAAAACAGATCAATGATATGAAATCCAAACAGGCTGTATCTACCTTGGAACCGATCAAAAAGATATTTATGCAAGGCAGTAGAGCCGTAACTGACTTTATCAAAGCCAATGACACCGAAAAACGAAATATCGTCTCTGAACTACTTTGGAACCTTTCAGTCAAAGACAGAAAAATCGCTCAAGTGAGCTACAGAAGTCCGTATGGCATACTAGCAAAAGCTCCCAAAAACGGTGATATTTTAGCATTGTGCCCGGGGTGAGAATCGAACTCACATGACCTTGCGGTCGACAAATTTTAAGTCTGTTGCGTATACCAATTTCGCCACCCGGGCAAGGGGTAGAATATCCTCCTTCGCTTCGGGATCAGCGCTACGGAGGACGCTGAATTTTTAAAGTCGCTAAGCTCCCTAAAAATTCGCGGAGGCCACGGCGAGAATCGAACTCGCGCATATTCCTTTTGCAGAGGAACGAATTACCACTTTTCTACGTGGCCACATGTTTATGTTTGAAATGTCCTAAAACCTCAATGTCTCTAGGGACAATGATCATATTAGCACGATACCTGAAAGACTTTAAGGGAGTCTAATCCTGAGGGATCTTTTTGCTGATCTCATCCAATCTCTGCCTATTTTTCTCGCCACGATCTATAGCTACCAGGAAAAAGGGGATTCGCTGGATCTTTGAGTGATCTTTCACATACTCTTTGAAGTCGGTGAGTTGTCGCCCCATGAATTCGACGGCAGATTCCTCTTGATTCTCAGGTAATACAGTGACGAGTATCACGGCGGTCCCACCACGGCTGCGTAATTCTACATCAGTGATAGTGATGAGTGATCGTCTGTTGGATTCACGAGAAAAGAAGTCAGCGGCTAGCTCACGGATCATTTCTCTGATTTTAGTATCTCTTTGATTCATTGTTTTTAGGGTCTAGTGTGTAGGGGATAGGGTATAGAAGACCCTATCCACTATACCCTCATCACTTTTTTTCTACCATCCTCACCACCTCCACCTTATCTCCTGCGGCGATCTCGAACTTTGCATCTATGAGACTACCAAATTCGAAACCTTCGCGGACTTCGGTGACACGTTTCTTCTGTTGCTGGAGTTCACGGATAAAGCCGCGTCCTATCTCCGCTTCACGTCGAACGATCTTGACCGAAGCGCCAGTTTCTAACTGTCCCTCCTGGACCTTACCACCAACGACTTGGCGATCTCTTTCCTTCGAGAACACAGCGATGATCTTGGCTTTGCCGGTAACTTCTTCGACGTATTCTTTTGGTACCATACTTAGCAATGTCTCACGGACGAACTGTGACAACTCGTAGATGATCGAAAAATTCTTCATCTGTATCGGCACGGCGGCACGTTCGATCAGAGTGGAGGCTTTCTTGTCTGGTTCGGCATTGAATCCGATCAGGATGATATTCGGGTCGCCTTGTGCAGACTTGATGTCATTCTCATTGATAGCACCGATACCTTCGGAGACGATCTTGATCACTACGCGGTCATGGTGGATCTTGGCGAGTTCGAATTTCATTCCTTCTAGTGAGCCGATGACATCTGCCTTGAGAACGAGTGGCAGGGAAACGATCTTCGGAGGATTCGGGTCTCCAGCCTTTGTACCAGATGATGCAGTTGGAGCTTTGCTGTTCGTGGAAACCTTCGGTGCTGAATTTTTCGAATTCCTGACCATCGCGGCATACTCCTCTATAGCCTCTTCGGCTAACTTTTTCGTCTTTACAGTCTTCCATTCGGAACCGCAAGGAGGTATAGAAGTCCAACCGAGAACGATGACTGGCATGGATGCAGTGGCAGTTGTGATTTTCTCACCTTTGAAATTTTCAATGAAACGAACTGGTGCATATGTACCCTCGGCAACGACGAATGTCCCTATCTCCAGCGTACCATCACCTATGAGCAATGTTGCGGAAACACCTTTACGTGTGTCTAAGGTTGACTCGATAACAGTTCCTGAGGCTGGAATAGTAGGATCAGTTTTCAAGTCTTCGAGTTCGGCTTGGAGGATGAGTAGGTCTAGCAATTCTGGAATACCGGCACCGGTCACAGAAGAGATGGACACGCAGGGAACATTGCCACCCCAACCTTCGACGTAGATCTCATTCTCACCCAGACTTTGTTTCGTGCGTTCGATATTCGCGTTCGGCTTGTCGATCTTGGTGATGGCTACGATGTAAGGCATCTTCTGTTCATTGATATTCTGTAGGGCTTCTAGTGTTTGAGGTTTGACGCCGTCTTCGGCGGAGACGATGAGGATGGCGATGTCTGCGGCCTTGGCACCTCGCTCACGAATATTACAAAAAGCTTCGTGACCTGGTGTGTCGAGGAATGTTATAGGATGCTTCTCACCATCACTCGATATATGTTCTGCCTGATATGCACCAACATGCTGAGTGATGCCACCGGCTTCACCAGCTACGATGTTAGTCTTGCGGATATAGTCGAGGAGAGTTGATTTGCCATGGTCGATGTGACCCATGACAACTACCACGGGGGGACGTGCCTGCCCGAGAGAAGCTGGAACCAGGTTTTGCTGGTCTTTTTTCATGGTAGTGATAGAAATCTCAGTCTAGCAGAAAACTACATTATTGACAACGTTGATTACATATTGTTTTCTGACAAATCGATCTTTCCGCTAGATTCAGTTCATTGCCAGCCTCGCTTTTTCTATCGCTTCTTTTTCTTCGGCGGACAATTCGTGCTCGCTAGAGTATTTCTTTATCGGCTTCGAATATACGTTGGTAGATTCGCGAGAATACAAACTAGATAGTACGACTCCGTCTCCTTCCTCATTTACAAAAGCGGTCGCGAAGCTCTGATTGCCTCCGCCGCCTGTGCCATGGAAAGGATTGAATCTGACTGTATGTACGGACTGGACACTCTTTCTCAGTCTCTTTTCAACACCAGAGAGATATCCTTCCATCTCCTTCTGGAACGCTTTCAGATCTCGTGTACTGTCTGCAACGATAGTTAGAGAGTCTGCAATATTGGTGGCATCGATGTTCACCAAGAACTTTCTCAGCTTGATGCGCATGTCGATGACTAGTATGAGTAATGTGATGGAGATGATGGCGAGTACTACGATCGCGATGTATGCCGGATTGGTAATGAAAGTTGTTAACATGATCGGTTGATTATAATGCTATAAATATTTTATGTCCAATGGAATGCGCGTAACCCCTTACAGATTTTGTGTCTTTGCGGCTCTGTTCCCAATATACCAACATTTTCACAAAGGGTTCGCTCCAAGGATTCACTCACCATTTGGAAAATGTATTGGTATATTGATAACAGAATATCCTCAAGACATAAAATCTGTAAGGGGTTACGCTAATTTCAACGAACTGTTGTATTAAAATCGTATCTGTTATAAACTTTTTTTCAGCATGAAATTGGTACTTGACGGAATCGTCCGTGAGCTCGTCTTTTTAGGAGCAGTAAGCGCATTCGGGATCATATCCAGAGTGGAGTATGATCTTTGTTCTTCGACCGGCAAATGGACTGGGCAGAACCCCGCCGAAGAATTCGGCATCAACTCTGCTCCGTCAGTTTACGGGGAAGGATTCCTAGCGTGCGTTCAGGGGCCGCATAGAAGATCGTTTTAACATCACAATAGTGTTTTAACAACAGACACTACACTAGGTAGCGCCTTGTTTTTATACGTGGTACATTCTACCTATGATATTCAGACGTCGTATATATCTAGATTACGCATCTCTCACCCCCATAGATCCGCGAGTTTCGCACGAGATGGGGAAATTTTCTGCATCCAAATACGCCAATCCATCATCGTGGTATAGAGAGGGAGTTGCAGCCAAGAAAGCATCAGATCGATCACGAAAGATAGTCGCAGAGTTCGTTCATGCACATCCGGACGAGATCATCTTTACATCTGGTGGTACCGAGTCAAATACGTTGGCCATCCGGGGTGCATTCCATGCATTCACGAAAACCAGGAAAGCTGGCGATGAAAAACCACACCTCGTCATTTCCTCCATCGAACATTCGTCCATCATGGAATTGGCGAAAGTATTGGAGCGACAGGGTTGTGAAGTGACTAGAGTGGGTGTAGACAAGGAGGGACGAATCGATCTAGACGAATTGAAGCAATCATTGAGGCCTAGTACTTTTCTAGTTTCTGTAATGTCTGTGAACAATGAGATCGGGACTATTCAGCCGATTCGCGAGATCGCCAAGGTCATTCGGAATCATAGGAAGCAGCGACAGCAGATGAGCTCCCCCCAAGCGGCCATGTTAGATTTGTCTTACCCCCTTTTTCACACCGACGCGGCACAGGCGGCACTCTATGAGGAACTCTACGTCGAGAAGCTCGGAGTTGATCTCATGACTCTAGACGGAAGTAAGGTATATGGTCCACGAGGTATCGGAGCGCTATATGTGCGTCGAGGTACCCCTATCGAACCTATCATACATGGTGGTGGTCAAGAGATGGGAATGAGATCTGGTACAGAGAATCTGCCGGGTATTGCAGGGTTCGCGAAGGCATTGGAGATCGCAAAAGTGGAAAATGGAAAAGGTAAAATGGAAAATACGGAAGCATTGCGCCGTATGATGATAGTTGGATTGCAGGGGATGAGGCAGGACATCAAGGTAAATGGTCCACTCGACGACACTATGAGGTCGCCACATATATTGAATATATCGATTCCTGGAATAGACAACGAATTTTTCATAATGCAACTAGATGCCGGAGGGGTAGCTTGTTCGACGAAGAGCTCATGTCTGCGTGACGAAAAGGAGTCATATGTCCTCCAGGCTATCGGCGCCAACAGTCAGGAGTCAGTGAGATTTTCCTTTGGTAGGTGGACGACGGGGAGAGATATAAAAAGGGCGTTGAAGGTTATAAGCAGATTGCCGAATTTGCGCAATTCAACGTAATCTGATAGTATCCTCTCACATGCTAATGATCCGATTACAGCGCACTGGCCGCAAACACGAACCGACTTTTCGTGTGGTTCTGACTGATTCCAAGAACGGCCCAAAGAGTGGAAAGTATCTGAAGAATCTCGGCTGGTATGATACACGTCTCAAGAACGATGCAAAGAAGCAACTCGACACAGAGGCGGTCAAATACTGGATGTCCAAGGGTGCCAAGCTATCTCTCACACTTCACAATTTCCTAGTAGGTCAGAAGATCATCGAAGGTAAGAAGCTAAATGCCCTACCGAAAAAGTCACCGATCAAGAAAGCTGAGGAGGCCAAGAAAGAGGAGGTGAAGCTAGCCGCAGAAACGAAAGAAGAGGTAAAGGCAGAGGCAGTCGCAACAGTTTAAATATTATAAACAATCACCGAGAGATCGGTGATTTGTTTGCTAGTATATAGTTGATTTGGTACACTGCTCCTAGTACAGCATAGTTACCTGTACGACATTATGAATTAATAATTAAGATTATATGCAGAAAGATCAAGAATTTCTAGACTATGTTATCAAGGCTCTAGTCGACAATCCAGGTGAAGTCAAGACCACACGCACAGTAGACGAGATGGGAGTATTACTTACACTAGAATGTGGCGCCGCAGATATGGGCAAGATCATTGGCCGTCAAGGTAACACCGCCAAGGCGATCCGAACATTGCTACGCGTCGTCGGTATGAAGAACAATTCCCGTGTGAATCTAAAGATCAATGAACCTATCGGCGGCCTACGCTCACCAGAGCGCATGGCACAGGAAGGTGCATCTATGTCTCCCGCAGTTCCATTGGTTACTCCGAACTCCAAGACAGTAGATGAGGCTATGGCAGATCTAAAATTGGGGTAGGAATGAAGAGTCGAATATTGAAATATTTGGCGCAAACAAAAATTCGGGTGAATGCCCGTTTTTTTGTTGCAGTTAGATGGGCGTGAGTAAGTAGTTTGGTGGGATAAAAAATCCACGCGAGGGGCGTGGAATGATTTGGAGACGATCTTGGTGTTCTAGATCGTAAGACTAGAATGTGAGAAATGAAAGCTTGATCTTGTAGTCCGGAACGGCATCCGTCCTAGCTAGATTTTTAATATGATCGATAACTGTGGTCAGGACCCAGACAATTTCCTCTTTCGAGAGTTCGCTGTGGTCTCGACATTCGATCTGGAGCGGGGTCATGCCTAGCTTGGCACGAACCTCCTCGAAGCTGTTGAACGCGGATGGAGTGAATAGTTTCAGCATTTCTAGTCGTGCCTGAACTTTTACTTCCGAGGTTCTGGGCGATACCGCTGCAGTTACGAGCCTCAGACGCTCGGTGTGTTTCAGTTCGTTCAGTGCGTGGATGATGACCGTCGATATTACTCGTGCTTTTATTTCATTGTTCATATTGTTGGTTTTACCGTCCATAGTTGAATTTACAACATGTTTCTAGTATAGTCAATGTCATGGACAAAACAGGTCAAAAAATGACATTTCACATAATTACACTATTTCCTGAAATCATGGGGGCATATCTCGATGCTTCTATCATCGGCCGTGCCCAGAAAGAAGGTCACATATCTATCAAGTATGCCAATCCTCGTGATTTTACGGAAAAAGCTGGAGAAGTTCAGACGTATTCAGAGAGACGAGTGGATAACAAACCTTATGGTGGTGGGCCGGGGATGGTGATAGAGGCTATGCCTGTTATAAGGGCGATCGGGGAGATCATTGAAGGATTGAAAATTGAAAAATTGAAAAATTCAGAGAAGGCACGAAATTCTAAAACCGAAATTCTAAACAAATCCAAAATTCTAAATTCTAAGGTCAAAATCATATTTTTCAGCCCATCAGGTGATCAGTTCACGAATGAAGTAGCAGATAAGATGAAGAAATATACTGATATCATCTTTGTTTGTGGACGTTATGAGGGTATAGATGCACGAGTGAAGAAGGCATTTCCGATGACGGACGTATCTGTTGGTCCATATGTTCTGACGGGCGGGGAACTGCCAGCAATGATCATGATAGATAGTATCACTCGCCGCATAAAGGGAGTTCTGGGACATGACGAGTCTATAGAGGAGTTGCGCGTGGCTAGTCCAGACGTATATACCAGACCGGAAGTCATCGAATACAAAGGGAAGAAATATCGAGTACCGAAGGTCTTGCTGAGTGGGCATCATGCCAAGATGGATGAATGGAGGAAGAAGAAGAAATCTGCATAGGTAGTTATTGGTACTCACCCCTTCATGGGGATGAGTGATAGTTATCCCCACCCTTGACAGCCTAATATAGGCATGCTAGGCTCGACATAACTTCGCAGATTGTGTTCTGCCGTGTCCTTCGTAGCTTTGGCGAAGAAGGACCAAATAGCGGAGGATTAGAAAGGTTCATCATTAATCCTACAAGTGAATATTACCTCATAAGGTGATGCAAATTGATAGCCGTTTATTGCGAACGGGCGTTTTGTGTATCCATTGATTATTAACTAGTTGTTACCCATTTTAATAATATTATAAATACCATGACCACATCTACTACGTCAGTTCGAGGTTCAGTTCCTATCACTTCTGCCACCAATAGGCCGAAAAAGTATTTTTCACGATATAAGGCACCACTCACTGAGATGCCGCACCTAGTAGAGTCACAGTTGGTATCTTTTGCCGACCTCATGGAGCGAGGCATGCCAGCACTTCTGAAGGAATTCTCTCCGATCTCTGACTATGCAGGCAAGAAGTTCGAGTTGTCATTCAGTCACATGGAACTCGTCCGACCGAAATACAACGAGCATTTCGCAAAGAGTAACAAGCAGAACTACGAGGGTCAGATCAAAGTCAGGGTGACTCTGAAGAACAAATCTCTGAATGTGGTCAAGGAACAGGAGATGTTTCTGGCTGATTTTCCTTTGATGACTGATCACGGAACATTCATCATTAACGGTGTTGAGCGCGTGATCGTCCCACAGCTAGCACGTTCATTCGGTATATTTTTTACAGCTTCAGAACTCAAGGGCAAGAGCTATTTCGGAGCAAAGATCATCCCAGCACGCGGCGTATGGATGGAGATCGAGACAGATGCTGATGGTACGGTATATTGTCGTATCGATCGCAAGCGCAAGTTCCCAGTAACGTCACTACTCCGCATCCTCGGAGCTGATACCAATGAGAAGATAATCGAACTATTCGAGAAGAATGAAGAGGCCAAGAAGGTTATCATGACGACTCTAGGCAAGGATCATGCCAAGACTATGGATGATGCGTATATCGAGATACACAAGAGACTTCGTGATGGAGACCTGGCAACAGCGGATAACGCTCGTTCATTCATCAAGGCTCTATTGGCTCCAGATCGTTATGATATCTCTCGTGTTGGTAGATTCCGATTCAACAAGAGATTCCAGAAATCGATGGAAGAGAAGGATCTAGAACAGCGCATCCTTACATTGGATGACATCGCCACAACGATCGAACACATCGTCGCACTTTCTGTTACTCCAGACATGCAGGCTGACGACATCGACCACCTAGGTTCTCGCCGCGTACGATACGTGGGTGAACTCATGGAACAGCGTGTCCGTCTCGGTCTCACACAGATGAAGAGAAATATTCAGGACAAGATGTCTACTGTAGAGCCAGATGTCACTATGCCAGTTTCATTCATATATCCGAGACCACTCCAGGCTCGTATAAAGGAATTCTTCACGACCAACCAGCTATCACAGTTCATGATACAAGAGAACGTCCTGGGCGAGATCGAACATCTACGACTCCTGACCGCACTCGGTCCCGGTGGACTATCACGCGAGCGTGCAGGATTCGAAGTTCGCGACGTGCATCCATCTCACTATGGCAGACTCTGTCCGATCCACACTCCAGAAGGTCCGAACATCGGCTTGGTTCTGCACCTTACGACCTATGCTCGTATCAATGATTTTGGAATGATCGAAACACCATATGCCAAGGTCAAGGATGGTAAGGTCACCAAAGATATCGTTTACTTGAATGCCCTCGAAGAGGAAAACTTCCGTATCGCACACGCCGCATCTATATATGATGTCAATGGCAATCTGACCGAAGATGAAGTGGAAGTTCGTATCAATGGTAAACCAGCTCTAGCCAAGAAAACTGAAGTTGACTATATCGACGTCGACGCCAACCAGGCTTTCTCTGTCGCCACTTCTCTCATTCCATTCTTGAACCATGATGACGCCAACAGAGCGCTCATGGGATCGAACATGCAGAAACAAGCAACCCCATGTCTAGTACCTGAGGCACCTTTTGTTGCAACTGGTATGGAGAGAAAGGCTGTTATCGATACTGGCCGCATCATCGTCGCTAAGGAAGAAGGTGAGATCACTCACGTCGATGCAAAGAGGATCGTTTTCAAATCCGCAAAGACAGGCAAGACTCATGATTACAATCTAGTTCTATTCTCGAGAACGAACGGCTTTACAGCATTTCATCAGAGACCAGTCGTCTCAGTCGGTCAGAAATTGAAGAAGGGTGATATCATCGCTGATACTTCTACTTCTGATCATGGAGAGATCGCGCTCGGACACAATGCTCTAGTAGCCTTCATGTCATGGTCTGGTAATAACTACGAGGATGCCATCATCTTGTCACAGCGTATCGTCAAGGAAAGTAAATGGAGTTCTATCCATATCGAGGAATTCGTAGTCAATGTTCGCGACACCAAACTCGGTCCAGAAGTAACGACATGCGATATTCCGAATGTTGGTGAAGCCAAACTGAAGAACCTAACAGAGGAAGGTATCGTCCGTATCGGTGCTGAAGTACGACCAGGTGACATCTTGGTTGGTAAGATTTCTCCTAAGGGCGAAACACAACTCACTCCAGAAGAGCGCCTGCTCCGTTCGATCTTCGGTGAGAAAGCTCGTGATGTGAAGGATACATCTAAGCGCATGGAAAATGGTAAGCAAGGCCGCGTCATCTCCGTAAAGATATTCTCTCGTGAGAAGGGTGACAAGCTCGAGTCCGGTATCATCAAAAAGATCTACATCGAAACCGCTCAGGTTCGTAATATCTCTGTCGGTGACAAGATGGCTGGTCGTCACGGTAACAAAGGTGTCATCTCCAAGATTCTCCCAGAAGAAGAGATGCCTTACATGGAGGATGGTCGTCCGATCGATGTCATCTTGACTCCTCTCGGTGTGCCGTCACGTATGAACTTGGGACAGATATTGGAATTGCACCTAGGTCTAGCCGCGAACTCTCTCGGTTATCAGGCGATCGTTCCTCCATTTACAGGAGCTACGGACGCGGAGATCAAGGAAGAGTTGGTCAAGGCAGGCTTCGATGCTTCAGGCAAGATGAAACTACGCGATGGTAGAACTGGTGAACATTTTGACCAACCTGTCGCGGTAGGATTCATGTACATCATGAAACTGCACCACATGGTTGAGGACAAGATACACATGCGTTCTATCGGTCCTTACTCTCTCATCACCCAGCAACCTCTCGGTGGTAAAGCTCAAGGTGGAGG
>Ga0194039_1000211_pt1 | contig 37573 bp, 44 predicted proteins | sample JunL228m_MetaG_FD_148679 | JGI IMG/M metagenome (GOLD analysis project Ga0194039, IMG submission 148679) | Anoxic zone freshwater microbial communities from boreal shield lake in IISD Experimental Lakes Area, Ontario, Canada - Jun2016-L227-8m | ecosystem: Environmental > Aquatic > Freshwater >...
GAACTTGTTGATTTCACTGTCCACTGCCGTTTGTTGAATGTCAATGAGGAAATTATTCGGATTACCGGCATGTTTGGAGCGGGCTTTGAAAAATACTATTCCTGAAAAAATAACTGCCGAATGTCGGGTTTAACCATTTTTTGCTCACAAGTGTGTCGAAAGATTATGCTGGATTTCACTCGCCGTAACAGCGAGACGTCGGCTCCACAAAACCAAAGTCCACTTAATGGATAAATGGTTATTCCTTAACCGATGACCGATGAAATCCAATCTCATTATTCACAATAAAATTGGGCCGCTGTTTTACTTCATCATAGATCCTTTCAATGTAGGTACCCATGATCCCGAATATCAAAAAAACCATCCCGAAACAGAATAAAATTATTAAAATTGTTGTCGTAAATCCCGCAACTACTTGCCCAAATACCAAATAAAGATATATTTCAAACAATGCCGCAATAAATGTAATTGTAGATAATATAAATCCCATTGCGGTCGCAATTTTTAAAGGGAAATAAGAAAATGAGAATATCCCGTTCATTGCAACACTCCATACTGTTCTGAAATCCGCCTTTGAATCACCGGCAAATCGTGGCTTTCTTGCGAAGGGAATCCCCAGTTGTTTAAAACCAGTCCAAACCACAAGACCTCGTAAAAATTTGTTTTTTTCTTTCAAAGAATTGATGATGGTGTACACTTTCCGATCAATCAACCGGAAATCACTTGCGTTTTCGGGAATCATATGATTACTTAATTTGAAAATAATCATGTACGCGACTCTTGATAACACTCGCCGAATTATGTTGACTCCTTCCCGTTTTTGGATTACGCCATATACAATTTCATAACCGGCTTCCCATTTCTGGATAAATTGTGGGATTAATTCGGGTGGATCCTGTAAATCCGCATTCATTATTACTGCTGCATCACCCTTAGCATAGGCAAGCCCTGCAGTGATACCTCCATCGCATCCAAAATTTCTGGACAATTGAACAATTTTAAAACGTGGATCTTCGTGATGTATTGATATAAGTCGTTCAAATGTAGTATCAAATGATCCATTCTCAACAACAATCACTTCAAAATCATAATTGGTACACGAATTCATTATATTCTGCAATCGTTTTTTCAATTCTTCGATTACAGATTCTTCATTATATGCAGGAATTACAATGCTGATCAATTTTTTCATAGGTTCTCCCATTGCGGATAATTCTCAAAAAATTGAGTGTACCAGTCTATAGTCTCTATAAGCCCGTTTTCAAGGGTATACTTTGATTCCCAGTTCAACATTTTTTTAGCTTTTTTCGCAGATAAGTACTGGTTCTGAATTTCATTTGTTGCCCGATTCAATAGTTCCGGTTTGAGATCACTGCCCATTATATCAATAATTTTTTGCACAATATCTGACACTGAATGGGGTTGTTCTGTACTAAAATTAAATGCTTCCCCGTGAATGCCCTTATTTTCCATCTGTTCAGCCAGCAGAATATATGAGTCTACCCCATCGCGGATATAGAAATAATCCCGAAGTGGAGATCCGTCACTTCGGATAACCGGTCGCTTATGATGGAATATTGATTGTATAGTTCCGGGTATAATCCGGTTAAAATTCAAATCCCCCCCACCATAAAAATTCCCGCATCGGGTTACACATACCGGTAGATTATAGGTCTCAAAATATGCCCGACAGATCAGATCCGCGCAACTTTTTGAAACGTCATAGGGATGTCTGCCTTCAAGCGGAGTTTTCTCATCATAGGGAAGTATAGGCTGATCTCCATATGCTTTATCACTGGACGCCACAACAATCCGTGATATAAGTGACGATCTCCGGCAAGCTTCCAGAATATTCCATGTGCCTTCGATATTTGATTTAAATGTAGAAATTGGATTCCTGTTGGCAAGGGTTACGATTGTCTGGGCGGCAAGATGAAAAACGGTATCAATCTCATATTCGTTGATAATACGCTCCAAAAGGAAAAAATTTTCAATTTCCCCATGGACGGTAACAACATAGTCCCTGATGTTGGATTGATAAAATCTCGATTTTGGGACTGAATCTCGCACCAATCCAATAACATTCGCTTTCTTTAAAATCAATGACTCAGTAAGCCAGGAACCAAGCAGTCCGGTACAACCAGTAATTAAAACGTTTTTATCTTCCCAGAACGTTCCTTTCGACATGTGGATTTGAACCCCTTTCTATTATTGATCTCTCATACTATCAATTTTCCTTCACTTTTCCCTTGAAGGTCCATAATTTTTGACCAAAAAAACTTACTACGGTAATGACGGGTAACAAGAATAATTGAGCAAGTTTTGGATCTATATGTATGATATCAACACACACAAAGAGCGCAAACGCATTCACAATGAAAACAACTGCATAAACTACATTAAATTTTATGAATTCCCAAAGATTGAATTTTTTTGTTTTAAAAACCCATAATTTATTCCAGAGGAAACTATGGATCACACCGATTATATGAGCGATCAATAACGCTAGTAAATAATACAAATAATTAACTAAAAGAAAAAAAGCCCCATACCCAACAATTGTATTGAGTATACCTACACCACAAAATTTGATTATCTGTGTTCTGGATGTAGGATCATAGAAAAAATTTCTAACGAATAATTGAAATCTTTTAAAAAGACTATTGTTTTTAAATTCCATCGGGGAATTCTCATTGTCATCCATTACTGCCACACTTTCCACGGAGGGCAAGGTGTAGTATCCCATAAAGCATTGAGAAGTTCCAACTCCCGGTAGGTGTCACAGCACTGCCAGAACCCTTCATGTGTGTACATCATGAGTTCATTATCTGCCGCCAACTGTTCGATGGGTCCCCTCTCAAGTATAGAGGTATCACAGTCATCCAGATAAGAAAAGAAGTCCTTCCTGAAAACAAAAAAACCCCCGTTGACAAAACCTCCCTGGTTTTGAGGTTTCTCACTGAATCGTTTTACACAGTGAGAATCCGTACACAGTTCTCCAAACCGGGACGCCGGGTGTATTCCGGTGACGGTACCGATCTTTCCATGGGACTGATGAAATGCAAGAAGTTTTGCAATATCAATATTAGCCACAGCATCGCCATACGTCAACATGAACGTATCTTCATCGACATATTTTTCAATCTTTTTAACCCGTGCGCCTGTCTGCGACTTCTCACCGGTCTCAGCTAGCGTGACATTCCAGTTACTCTCTGTATGATCATTATGGAGTGTAATATTATGACGGTTCCCCAGGTTTACCGTAAAATCACTGTTCATGATCTCGTAATTCAAAAAATAGTCCTTAATCATGGTGCCTTTGTACCCCAGACAAATCACAAAATCACGAAAACCGTAATGGTCATATATTTTCATTATATGCCATAAAATAGGTTTTGTACCGATGTGTACCATGGGTTTGGGACGGTATTCCGTCTCTTCCCTCAATCGGGTTCCTAAACCTCCAGCCAATATTACTACTTTCATTTTTAAGCTCCGCTTGCTAATATTTAATTACCATAATGTTTTAACATTCGTAACATTTTTTTTCATAGACTCTATTAATAAAAGTGTTTCATCATCATTAAATTTGAATTGATATCAAATTATCACCAAACCGTCCATCCCCCATCAACAATAAGATTATGTCCTGTTACAAATGAGGATAGATCGCTTGCTAAATAAACGGCTGCACCTTTGATATCTTCTTCGCAAGCCATCCGTTTTAACGGTGTTTTTTCAATATATTTTGAATAAAATGGTTCTTGTTGACCCCGGGATACACCACCAAGTGTTATTGAATTTACACGAACTTCCGGAGCAAGGACAGTGGATAGCCAGCGTGTTAATTGTAAGAGTCCTCCTTTACTTGCTGCATATGCGGCAGGATTTCCAATCGTTGTACCTTTGTAAATTTGCATATCCGGACCCAGAAGACCATAGATTGAACCAATATTGATCACCGAACCATTCCGGGATTGAACTAAGGCATTTGAACACATTTGGGTAAGAATAAAGGGAACCGTCAGATTTACTTCCAGTGCCAACCTCCAGGTTTCAGCATTTTGTTTTTTAAACTCAACCCCCCACCCCTTCAATGATGAGGTTCCCACAAGGGCGGCACAGTTTATAAGAATATCAATTGAATGAAATTGTTTCAAAACTTTATCTGGTATCTTTCGCAATTCCTGTTCATTCGTTAAGTCCATCACAATGGATTGCGCTTCAACATTGAATTTATCAATGATTTGTCCGGTTTTAGATTCACATAATTCTTTATTACAGTCAATAACAACGATATTTGCGCCAGCTTCAGCTAATGCATCACAAATTGCTGAACCAATATGGCCTGCACCCCCGGTTACAAGAGCAACCCGTCCCTTTAAGTCCATTAATTCGTTAATTGATTTCATCAACTCACCAGCATATTTATTTATTAACTTGATTTTGGATCATAAGAAATTCTGCAATCTTAAAATCTAATTCAGTATCAATATCCAATGCTCGTTCTGGTGCGATTTCAACGCTCTGCACGTTCCCTTCGAAAAGTGACTGCGCATTCATAATAAATGTTGGTTTTACAACATATGCAACTGTTGTTATATCATAGACCAATGGTGCGTCCTGACGACGGTTCATGGTTTTGGAGGTTGGAATTAAAATTTTTGCAAAACCTTTGCCATCGAGAGTAACCATATTAAAAAATGGGCTTCTGTCCGATTTTTTAACAGTAATTACAATATCACTATCCGTTGCAAGAAATTTTGTGATACATGCATCCACATCCTCAACAGATCGTAACGGTGCGGTTGTTGGAATGCTTACAAAAACGTCAATTTTTTCATTTGTTTCACATTCCACTATTTTTATTGCATGTTGCCATGAGAGCCATTCCGGAGATGTATCCCCGGCAAGTTCGTGGGGTCTCATGAACGGAACTTCTGCACCATACTCTTTGGCAATTTTTGCAATTTCCTGATCATCGGTAGAGACAATAACTCTATTGATATATTTGCTATTTAGAGCGGTCTGAATTGCATATGCAATAAGTGGTTTTCCGGCAAAAAGTCGGATATTTTTTCGCGGAACCCCTTTAGATCCACCTCTGGCAAAAATAAAACCCACAATATTGAGTGTCATATGGTTACACTCCTCTGTTCTTTGGAGGATTCCAGTGCGGCAAGGGCAATTTCCAAAACTCGTTTCCCATCATAACCGTTAATTAATGGTTCTTTACGACTATTCACACATTCAAAAAAATGTTGTATTTCTGTTAAATACATCTCATTTCTATCTATTTTTTCAGCAGGATGCAATACCGACCATTCATTCCTTTTTGCGGAAAACAGGGTAACCAAATCTGTCATTCCATCCCATTTTAATGTACCTTCACTTCCTACCACATGGCAACATCGGGTTGGTGATCTTTGAAGCATATCAAGATGTACGTTTCCAACTGCATTGTTTGAAAATTTTAAAGTGATATCTGCCGAATCTTCTACATCAATTTCAAGGTCACTTAATTGATCAACCTGTGCAGAAACTGATTTCACCTCTCCAAAAAGCCATCTGGCATAGTCTAATTCATGACTTAATTCCAGTACTGCACCACCACCCAGTTCTTTACGTGCGCTCACGGACTGTCGATAATCCTTACCCGGGCGCCAATCGGGCAAATATTGTCCTACTTCAGCACGTATTCCGATGAGTTTTCCAATTGTACCTTCGCTGATTTTTTGTTTCAATAACTGTAGTGGACGGTGAAACCTGAAATTATATCCCACCATGATGACAATTTTTTGAGTTTTGCCGATATGCAAAAAATTCTCAACATCTGCTAAATTTGAGGATAATGGTTTTTCGATAAATAAATCGATTCCTTCACGAGCTAGCATTAATGCAATAGATATATGAAGTGATGAGGGACACGTGATGAATGCAACATCTGGTTTTTTGCGAATTGCATCTTCAAAGGAATATGCGACCCTATTAACATCATTCATCTTCTCACTTAATTCATCTTTTTTTGAGTGAAGATGCCAAACAGTAATTTCTGCATTAGGATCAATTTTTTTAATATTCGACAAATGTCTTCTGCCAATACTTCCCAAACCCACCAACAGTACCCTCAATGTGAATACTCCTAAAGTATTTCTCTGTTTACTCCCTATTCATCATTTACTACTTCAAGATACAAATTCATGATTCAAAGTCCGGGTTTGGAGATAAAACAATCTGGAAAAGTTTTGATAAAACATTATGATACCACTATCGCTTTCTTTTCCGGTGAAAAAATTGCTTCAATAATTCTCATCGTCATCATACTATCGTCGAGTGTTGGCGATTCAGATCGCTCTCCCAACGTGGACTTAACTACCATTTCCGCCTGCAATCGAAATCCCGGTTTATATTCAATATCCCATGGATGTACATGAAATGGTTCAGCACTTCTCTGATTTATCAATTGAACCGATGCTTGTTCTATAGGTCTCAACTCCCATCGTTTTTCTGCAGAAAATACTTCTACTGCCCACGGTCCGGGACCATTCCAGATTCCTTCATATAAACCGAGATCCCCATTTTCATATTCCAATCGTGAAATTACCACATTTGGCCTTTTGGGATCCCAGGGGATAATCGGTTCAACAACTTTTACTTTTGCTCGTCCAAAAATCTGAAAAAAATCTATTAAATGAATTGAATTGGCATACATCCAATTATTTACAACCGCTTCTGGTTGACCAACAAGCAAAGCTTTTTTCTGGTTCTCCTGGTCTCTGATTTTGATGAATATTGTTTTGTCTGTATTGATAATTTCTTCACGTACAGATCTGGTACTGGAAAGAAATCGTCGATTTAATGCAACAAGTACATTTCTTTTTTTTCTATTGGCAGCATCCCTAATTTCTATAGCATCTGCAATGGTATATCCCGGGGGTTTTTCGAGTAAAACCGTCCATGGATACTCAAAACATGCACGACTAACCGGATTCATCGCCATCTCAAGGACAGTGACAACAACTAAATCAGCGTGAGTGTGATTATAGAGTTCAGTGATTGAATCAAAAACCCGTTCTATGTTGAATTCTTCAGCAAGTGCCTTGGCTTTCGATCGTGTCCTGCTGTGAATTCCTACGAGCCTGACGCCCGGCACATCCCTAAAAGCGCGGACATGCTCTTTTGCCATGTTTCCCGCGCCGATAATTGCCACTTTACATTCCGCAACTGACATTTTTAACTTCACGCCCATGGAAATTCCCGAGTCTCCGGTAGATTTTCTTCATCAATAATTACCGATTTATGCCCCTGTTCATTTGAACAATAAGCCGCAACGAGTGTTGCAATCGCAAGGCGACCATCCTCACCGGTTGGATAATTATCTTTGTGAATCAACGCATACAAAACCGATTTTGTGGGGGCTGTTGCGTCTGGGGGTAGAATTTTTTTAATGGTGTCTAGCGATGTACAGCCATACCGAGTGGTAGGGAGATTTCGATCTGCTTCTTTGCGTATTGACACGGACATCTCACCCTTCAATTCATCTACCACAATCTGACCATATTTCCCGGTATAGATTACTTTAACCCCGTGTCCCTGATCTGCGCTGATATCCATAAAGAACCGCCTTCCCCTGGAGGTGGTTATGCGTACTAAACCAGCCCGGTCTTCAAATTCGGATCCCCGTGGATTTGGAACTTTTTCATCCGAGAACCATGCAGTTACTTCGCGTGGTTTTTCATCCGTCATATACCGGAACATTTCAAAATGGTGCGTCCCGTTCATTGCCATCCCAAAATTTCCTCCAACAATTGTGACGCTGCTAAGTCCCCCAAACGCTTCTGAATTGATTATTTTTTTTGGCTCTATATTTTGATCCATGAATCGCATCTGGTGGTTAATTGCAAGGTGTGCACCGTGCTGTTTGCATACATCGATCATCTGGTTGCATTGCGCGAGCGATACCGCCATCGGTTTTTCGCATAAAATATATTTAGCCCCATATTCTGCTGCAAGGCAGGTATACTCACAATGTACAGGGGAAGTTGTTGCAATGATAACACAGTCGGGGTGTGTATGTTTTAGCATTTTTTCGACATTGGTATAGTGTTGGTCTAATGAAACATTATTCCCCTGCTGACATTGTTTCAGAGCATCGGGACTCTGATCACAGATGCCAACTAATGATAATCCTAATTCCTGAACTACCTGAACATGCCGGCGTCCCATCCTACCAACACCGATTACTGCGACTTTCATCATTTCACCAATTACAAAATCTTAAACAAACGGTTACCGGCCAGCATGATTCGTTTTAACCAATTGAATAACCTCATTTTTCGCTTGTATTTTATTATATACGGTAACCAAACGGGGTTTGTTTCTTTGACCCATCTTTTAAACTCGTTCCAATCCAACTCACCCAATTCATATAATTTGTTAGCACTTAATGGCGCATTAATAATTAACCAAGGGCATGAGGGTTGCAAATATTTGATGATCCCTTTGGTCAGCGTACTATGTGTGCGAACTTCTTCTTCACGGCTCATTTCCATTTCAATTTGCACCCGTTTTACTTTGCGTGACCATGGGGTGGGTTTTATCATAGACTGGTGATAGTGAAGTGTATCGGTTACTTTGCCTTCTTTAAATCCCGCTTTATTTACAATATCAGCAAAAACAAAATCTTCCTGACGGTAAACATAATCATCATCGATTCTGCGTAAGCCATTATCAAAGGCATGTTTACGCCCCATCTGAGTCCCTGCCCAAGGACGGTCCCCATAATCGTTGTCAAATTCTACCATGTAAATATTCTGCATCGGACAACCAAACCAGTCATAATCATCCTGATGCTTGTACATAGCGTCAAACCATCCCTTCGGAAGATATGCATCGGAATGCACATAGACAAACCATTCTGATTCAACCGCTTCTATTAACTTGCGAATGCTGTATCCCAGGGATTTATAATTCCGGTGGTCAAGGACATGAACCCGGGGGAACTTCTGTGCTATGGCTATAGAATCATCAATGCAACCACCATCGCCAATCAATAGTGTGTGAATCGGAATTTCCCGGTAAAATGAGAATAAATTTGCCTCCCATAGTTCATTTGTATGAATTACGGGAATGATCACATCCACGCCCTTTCCGGGTTGCTCCAGATAACGATCAACAAATGGTTGTGCGGTATAAAATTCCCGAAAAATTGAATTGTCTCGTTCATTCATATTTATCCATTCGCTTCATGTTTTTCCAATGCTTCATGTACCAAGTTTCGCACCATCTCATGAAAAGTGACTGACGGGCTCCACCCAGTTTGTTCCCGCAATTTTCCGGCATTTCCTATAAGATTCGGCATTTGTCTTGTAAGGATATCTTGTCGTTCTTCAACATAGTCTTTCCAATCCAGCCCCAGTTCCTGGAACACAATATTGATGAATTCTTGAACCGTATGTTTTTCTCCGGTTGCGATGATAAAATCATCAGGATTTGAAAGGGCAAGAATTTGCATCATAGCCATTACATAATCTGTAGCATATCCCCAATCAGCTATGGCATTTAAATTTCCGATAATTAATTTGTCTTGTTTCGATTTGCTGATTTGAATTGCGGATTTAATAATTTTTGCTGATAGATACTTTTCATTACGATAAATAGATTCATGATTGTAAAGGATCCCCACTGCAACAAACAGTCCGAATTTTTCGCGATAAAATCTGGATAAAAAAAGCCCCATCGCCTTCGTAATTCCATAGATTGTGACGGGGTTTATAGGTGTAGTTTCATCCTGTGGTTCAAAAGGGGGATTCCCAAAAATATGTGAGGACCCTGCATAAAAAAGTCTTGTATGGGGGGAGAAGAACCGGATTGCTTCTAAAAAATTGAGAAGGGATTGGGTATTAACAGGATAACTCTGCTGCCATAAGTCTCCAGCTTCGCAAACGATCTCCTCTGATGAATGATGAAATGCCGCAAGGTGATAGACTTCGTCTGGCTGGAAAAACCTGATCAGAGACGATACTTCTTGTGCATCATAGATATTTATCGTTTTTATCGGGAATTTGTCCTGATTTGTACAAATGCCGATCCTGCCAAGTCCAATAATATGGTAATTGTGCTTCTCAAGCAGTTGATACAGCAATTTTCCATCCTGCCCGTTACTTCCAATGATGATTGCTTTTCTGATTTTAATCCCACCTTACCAGAAATTTCTGAAAATATTTATGAATTGTCTTTTCAAATCAGAGTAAAATATGGCATTGGGACAATGAAACGACCCCCAGCCCGCAAATACTCTTTTTCCCGGATCATGAATTCCTCAAGGAAATGCCAGGGAAGGACCAAAAAATAATCCGGATTAGCAGCGCGTGCATCATCCTCAGAAATAATAGGAATATGTGTCCCTACAGTTACCGTACCCCATTTATCCGGATTACGTTCCGCTGCTGCAGTAATCAGCGTATTATCCAGACCAAAATACTGGAGCAGGGTATTTCCTTTTGTGGATGCACCATACACATATATTTTTTTTCCTCGCTGTACCTGTTCTTGTATGAAACTGACAACATCGCATTTTATACGTTCAACACGTTCCGCAAATTCAATATAACCTTGTGGATTGTCCAGCCCCATCTCAATTTCAGTTTGTCTGAATGCCACAACCCGATCACTTGCCAGCTTGCGATAGGTCGCATCTCCAAAAGCATCTTTACTGGCATGAATATTGCGGACATAAACCCTGATACTGCCACCATTGATATCATTAATTTCCATATCCACTACTTCAAGATCATAAAGATGCAATAAATATTCGAGAGACTGCAAAGAATAATACTCAAGGTGTTCATGACAGATGTTCCCGACTTCATTTGTCTTGAGCATTAACGGCAGATAACTCAACTGAATAATCCAGACACCCTCCGGGTGCATCACTGCCTTTACCGATTCTACAAATTTCCTTGGCTCTTCTAGATCATAGAACATTGCAATGCTGGTGACAATTTTGGGTCGGACGTTTTTGAGATCTGCATCTGCCATATAGTTATCGTCCGTAAAAAAATCAACGACAAGTTTGTCTGCAATGGTTATCGAGTATTTCGCGAGATTTTTGGCTGGATCAAAACCAATCTTAAACAAACCCTTGGTTTTATATGCCTTCAACAGCGTGCCATCATTGCAGCCAATATCCAGAACTGCATCTCTGTTGTGGACATGTATCAGTTCTTCAGACTTGTTGGCAATTTCAGCCAAGGCTTCACACATGGTCCTGTTTGTGCCAGAGCGATACCAGTAATTCTGATACATTGCTTCTGCAGGGACTGTATGCTTTAGTTGCAGGAGTCGGCATCTCTCGCATAAAACAAGTTCGAGCGGAGCTTTTACACCATCGGGTTCACCGGGGGAGGGAAAATCTGAGACATAGTGCTCTCCTAATGAGAGGATTTGTGTGAGTGAGCCATCACATACCCGGCAGGTTTTTCGTGTTATCATGATAATCCTTTAAAAACTATTAGTAATAATCAATCGGTATCTATGGTTATAAGATTCATTCTCTCATTGTTTTTGTGAAATGACTTTCATCACACTTCCACACTTTACCTTATTTGCAATCCAGGGCATTATAGAACGATCCAGCCAACGAACCGGTGGGATCATAAATGGCAAGCGAAGAACTCTCAACAAATTCTTACGTTGTTTACTTATCGACCATGGATATATTGTTGTAAATGATGGCTCACTGAAATAACCAAGGATATCTACCATTGTGAAATCTAATGATTTATGGATCACGCTTTTCACAGTAAAACCGTTTCGATTCAATGTGTTATCAAGGGTTTTTGGCGACCAGTGATTGGGGTGCTCGAAACCAAAGATTACCGTATGTTTTTCACGTGCAATGCGATTAATTAGTCCGTCTATGTTGTGGGTTTCTATGTACAACAGCGATCCGGGTTTTGCAATACGGTTGAGTTCGGCCAAAAATGGTTTAGGATTCGGAATATGTTCAATGACATCCCGCATGTAGATCACATCGAACATTTCATTTTCAAAATGGATATCGAAGAGATCATTGTTGTAAACCGTGTCTCCTATCGATTTCCGTCCAATCTGGTAATTTTTTTCATTCAACTCTACCCCATACGATTGATACCCGCGTTCTTTTGCTTTCGTCAGGAAATATCCCTTTGCACACCCTATTTCCAGAATTTTGCCTCGTATACCTTTGCGGTATTTGTCAATTATGTCCAGATTTTCGAAATTAATTTTATCGTCCAGCGTTGTACCATCAGAAACCGTATCGAACTTGCTTTCATTATAAATGGCATTCACATTGGTATTGTAAAAAGCGTAGGTGGCAGCCTGATTCAGGCGCGGGTTCATATATACCATCGAGCAGTTTTTGCATCTGACATAATGGAATCCATCCTTTTCGAAGAGAGGGGTTGTTGTTTTTGAATCACAGACCGGGCAGGGATTAAATTCTGCATACTGGGTTTTTATAGACTGTGTTTCATTGTCAAACAGAAGATCGTGCTGCTCACGTAGGGCTGTGTTCCACCGGGTTTGCCAGTTTGAATTTTTATCTTTCATTTTACTTTTTCTCCGGAATATTTATCGATAATTCTATCGAATAATTGGATCAATCTCTCTCCGGATTTACCATCCAGTTGTCCCCATTTTTCTGCATTAGTTAATTGACGAGCAGAGATTTCTGCGAAAAATTCGGGTTCTGTTGTTAATAGATGAAGTGTATTGATAAAATCTAATCTTGCATTAACTTTTATTACGCCCCATATATTATTATAATCGGTATAATGGTATTGATACACATCATAATTCAAAACGGGTTTGCCGCATGCGATTGCCCATTGGATTGTGGCTGATACGGCTGCGACAAAAATGTCACAAAGCGGAATCAATTTATATGTTGGTTCTTTAGCAATTTTGACACCCCATTTTTCGATAAACAATAAATCATCTGCACGTACGGAAGGATGAACACAAATAATAATATTATATCCTTTAATCGCTGCAAGGGACTTACACCAGAATTCCAGTAAATCTATGTAGTTCTGGAACTCACACTCCGAACGACCCATAGCCATATCATTCGAGGGCAAAGCTGAGAGAATAATGGGAATATCAGGAGATAAGTCCATAGCACTACATAATTCAATCTTTTTCTTTGTTGAATTTACAAAAATATCTGTAATAATATCATGCGTACATGAACCAGTAACAACCAGTCGCTCTTTCGGTAATCCCTCTGATATACAATAATCGCGAATCGCGGCACTTTCTAAAGCCAGCGCATCGGCAAATCCACTATGGAGTATCCAAGGCAAAGGGGGTGCTATCCCCAGCCACTCGTACGCCAATGCCTGATCGACAGGTTTTGCAACTAATTTTCTCCCTTTATGCTCATAGATCCAGTGAGAGTATAAGGCGCCAACTAATCTGTTAGTTATTTTTTGAGCGTTATAATCGGGCCGGTCCCACACAAATTCTGCCCACTCTAATGAACCTGCCATAAATTGTGGAATCACCACCGAGGGTATATGTTCGATATGACCCGCTTTTATGTATGCTGCTTGATCATACCGATTATCAGCGGGTAAAATCATTAGTGAAATATGCTCTGTACGAATGAGGTGACGAATAAATGTCATCTTTCGTTTCAGGAGATATAGTTGATGTAACACGTTGATTGGTATTGTATTTAGGAAAAAACGGGTAGATATCCTGATCCCAGCAATCATCATTGATAATAATTTTCCAATCAATGGTTTTTGGGGACTTCCTGACTCAATATTTGTCCTGTTGACCGATGAACGAGTCCCATTTGATATGACTATTCCAGGTTCTAATATATACGGCAAATTCTCCTTGAGACAAATATCGATATCTCTCTGTAGGGTGGGATATTTTAGCGGAAACAGGAACAATGGCTCGTATTTCCCGTGCCGCTTCAACAGTTTTCCTATCTCAGCGAGCCCTGCAAAATAGGTATTGGTATGAACGATAAGCAAAATGCGGGTCATTTCATCGTTTAAATCGCGAGTTATCGAATATCATTTTAAGTAGTTCCAAGTAGATGTCAAATTTTTCTTTGAGCGATTATGCACGTAAAAGCATCTCCTCGATCAACTTTGTCCAATTGATAAAAATTTCGTATCCGTTCATTAGATACTATTGAATATCCAGCATCTGAAAGAAATTTAGGATAATTATGATTAAACATAATGTCCCTGAAACTAATCGATTCAGCGGGCAAATCTTCAAAATTGTAGAACGCTTTGTGATGTTTACTCAATCCATAGTGTTCAATGATTACAATATACTTGATTTTTTTATTATAGCATGACTTGTAAAGTCTCTTAAGGAATTCCGGGTAACATAAGCAACCTGTCCTGACATGATATAGCATTGTATTTGATGAATCTGGCTTGAGTTGGGGAATCAAATCAAGAATATTCCCACATATAAAAGTCAGATTGCGTAAATTAAATGTAGTCTCATTTAATTCACGGGTTATTTCCTGTCGATCAACACCGACAAATTCAATTTGAGGGAAATCTTTTGCCAAGTAAAAATCAGGATATGCACACAACACTCCAAAATTAATCACTTTATTTATAGAGAGAGTATTATTACGCAAACACCCCCCCACTTTTTCCTGAATTATTGAATTTATCCAGCTTTCATTTTGTATAAAACCATTATATGTATTGAACGTAGTCCAATAGTCGACCCACAATTTTTTAACAAATATGTCGTTGTAAATATCATTTTTATTAATTCTGTCAACAGTGTTATTTTTTATTGCTACTTGGATCTCGTCTGTCAACTTGGTAGTTGTTTCAAGATATTCGTTAAAATATGGATTATCACGCACACGATCTACATAACCATTTGCTTTTTTTGTATCTCCCAGCAAAAAATAATTTGTTGCTAGAGCAATTGTAAGATCAAAATTGTCAAGATATTTATCTAGGCCACTTTTCAGAATGTTTATGGCTTCGATATCTTTTTTTATGGCGACAAAACAGCGAGCAAGGGAGATATAATTGATAACTGTTGGATTCCTGCCCAATTCTTTTTCAAAATATGTAATAGATTTGTCAATTTCACCCTCACCAAAATATATTGCAGCAAGTGCATGACTGTAGAGCGCTTCGTCTCCAAATATTTTTTTACAATAATCAGTTTTAAGTAGACTACCGAATGAGGGATCTAGCATAAGTCTCTGCATTAACAATCGACTTATCTTTTCACGATCGGTTGGTGAGTCTGTCTGATTGTAATTGCGGATCAACAAATTCATGAGATCCGGAGAAAGTTTTTGAGGACAGGTTCTGATCTTTATTTTTAGATCGGAAATTATATTACTTTCACTGTTCTTTTTAATACGAGCCCGATTGATTAAATTCATTACTTTTGTCTTGATCGTCATTGATTCTCCAAAATAATTGTATTATCTTATACAAATGTCTTATGCATTTTTTAAAAGCTTGATCGTTTCCCATTTTAAAAATGGTTGAATTATCCCCCCTCTCTTTAAATTTACTCTCAGTTGTGATGGGGTACCAACATCAAGAACTGAGAAATATAATTCTTGCGTATCATAATCAATGTGTTCTAATCCATATCGGTGGATTCCTACGATTAAGACATAGTTTCCATCATTCAATAATTTTATTGGCAGTTTCAATTTTGTTTTATAGTATCCAATCTCTCTTTGAAGAAAACCATCACAATCGATATCGCATGTCTCAAAAGCTACAATTCCAGTGATGGTTCGAATTCCTGCCCAAACCGTACAATCATCAACTGATCGATTCACTTCAAATTCAATGCAAATTTGAATTTCTTCATCGAATCTGAATTCATCGCATCTTTCTTCATATGTGTTAATCAATAATGCCCGTCGTAAATTTATTGGTTTCTCGGGATTGTGTATCTGTCGAAACTCAATATTTTTTTCCACACCTAAAGAAATATATGTTGAAATAATCTCATCAGTTGTGCTATAAGAGATCAATTTGCCTCTGTCTAACAGAATACATTGACTACACAAACTATGTATCGCACCCATATTATGGCTCACAAACAGCACCGTTCTCCCTTCCTTCGCCACCTCCCCCATCTTCCCCAGACACTTCTTCTGGAACCCGCTATCCCCAACCGCCAGCACCTCATCCACCACCAAAATCTCCGGTTCCAGATGCGCCGCCACCGCGAACGCCAGCCGGACATACATTCCGCTCGAATACCGCTTAACCGGAGTATCGATGAACTTATCAATTTCGGCAAACTTAATGATCTCATCAAATTTTTCTTCGATCTCGGTCTTCTTCATCCCGAGGATCGAACCATTGAGGAAGATATTCTCACGTCCGGTCATCTCCGGATGGAAACCCGTCCCGACTTCCAGCAGTGACCCAACCCGCCCGTGCAGTTCAATGGTTCCTTCGGTCGGCGTAGTAATCCGGGACAAAATCTTCAGCAGCGTCGACTTCCCTGCCCCATTCCGCCCGATAATCCCGACAACCTCGCCTTGCTCAACATCGAACGAAACATCCTTCAGAGCCCAGAATTCTTCAGAAGGAGGGGCGTGATGAAATCGCTTGAATGGCGCCTTTACTGAATTGACAATGGCATCGCGGAAGGTGTGATATTTCTCCTGCGATCCACCGAGGGTGTATTTCTTCCCCAACCCCCGAACCCGGATAGCAATATCATCATCCATGAAAATCACACCACATCCGCAAAATACTGCTCCATCCTCTTGAAGTAAAACAAACCCCCGACAAGCAGCACAACAACAACCCCAACAGAAACCAGCATCATCGCTTCAGGGGGTTTAGCCCCAAGAAGCGCCCAGCGGAAACCTTCAATCACGCTGACCATCGGGTTGAGCCCGTAGAATATCCGGTATTGTGCCGGAATCATTGAACTGGGATACACAATTGGTGACGCATAGAGCCCGAGCTGGATGATAAACGGGAGGGTGTACTGGAAATCACGGTACTTGATGTTGAGCGCTGACAGCCAGAGCCCGATCGCTAACGAGGTAGCGAGGGCTAATAGGATGAAGAGCGGGAGCAGAACGATCGCGATGGTTGGTACAAATCCATAGTATGCCATCATGAGGATGAGGATGATGAACGCAATGAAAAAATCCACCAGCGGTGAGAGGATCCCGGAGATCGGCATGACCAGACGCGGGAAATAAACTTTCGTCATGATACCCGCATTGCTCACCATGCTAGTGGTTGAACGGGTGAGCCCTTCAGAGAAGAGCGTCCAGGGAAGGAGTGCGGCAAAACTGAACAGGGGGTAGGGGACGCCATCTGACGGGATCTTTGCAAACCCCCCGAAGAAGAGGGTGAAGATGATCATCATAAAGACTGGCTGGATGATCGCCCAGAGAAATCCGAGGGCGGTCTGCTTGTACCGGATCTTCACGTCCCGGGAAACAAAACTGTAAAGCAGTTCCCGGTATTCCCAGAGCTCGCGGAAATCTACGGGCACCCACCTCTTTGGCGGGCGGATGATGAGGGTGGGGACGGGGGCCTTTTCTGTAATGGCTGAATTGGAAATCGGAGATAAAGTCATTCTATATTCATCATATTAGTGTATTATTGGATATACTTTCTATTTCTTTTTCGTAGATCAATGTGCGAAAAGCATCATATATATCTAAGTATTGTATTTCTGCTTTTGCTTTGACTTCCTGCGAAAGGTGGGATCTAACGTTATGCTTCTTGGTTTAATGACAGGAATTTTTTTTATCAATCCATGAATGCAGAATTGTTTTTACAGACTCATCCATAGTACAATATTGTATCAAATTGTACTATTTATGTATTTTTAAAACGATTCGATTAAAATTCCTCTCTTACTTGAGGATCTCGATTTTCATACCCTCAATACAAAAAGTCCGATTGCGAAGTTCATGATACAGCACTAATAAAGTGGCGTCACTTGGACTTTTTTGGATATCAGATGTATCTTCATTGCAGTCAATGTGGGATAATCCATGTAATTACTGATGGTTTTTATTCTGGGATATATACCACTCCACCGTCCGTTTTAACCCTTCCTCGAACGGAATCTGCGCCACAAACCCGAACTCTTTCTCGGCCCGTGACGTAACCAGACACCGCCGGGGCTGCCCGTCCGGTTTTGATGTGTCCCAGTGAATCGTACCGGTAAAACCGGTATACTTCTGGATGATATTCACCAGATCCTTAATCGAAATCTCATGTCCCGCACCAATATTCACTGGGTCAGGTTTGTTATATCGCTCGGTAGCAAGCACAATAGCACGGGCGGCATCTTCCACATAGAGAAATTCGCGGGATGCACTACCCGTTCCCCATATTTCGACAACCTGCTTCTTATCCTGCACAGCCTCAACAAACTTTTTGATGAGTGCCGGGATCACATGGGAACTATCAGGATTGAAATTGTCCCGGGGCCCGTAGAGATTCACAGGCAGGAGATAGATGCTGTTGAACCCGTACTGCTGGCGGTAAGCCTGCGCCTGGACAAGAAGCATCTTTTTTGCAAGACCGTACGGGGCGTTTGTCTCTTCCGGATACCCGTTCCAGAGTTCTTCCTCACTAAAGGGAACGGGTGTGAACTTCGGGTACGCGCAAACCGTACCGAGAATCACGCACTTCTTAACACCTTCCTGTCGGGCTGCCTCGATCAGCTGGATGCCCATCATCGCATTATCGTAAAAAAGGTTCCCGGGATACTTCTGGTTGTACCCGATACCTCCGACATTTCCTGCGAGATGAATAACGATATCCTTGCCTTTCACTGCAGTAACACAGTTCTCCCATTGCCGGAGATCGAGCTCTCTGCTGCGGGGAACAGACAACTGGTCCTTATGGACACCCCGCCCCACCAGTTGTTCGACAATATGGGAGCCAAGAAAACCGGCCCCGCCAGTGAGAAGAATCTGTTTGTCATCCCAGAATATCATGTGATACACTCCTGCAGGTAACCATGGATATTTACGTTATTTACACAATTCTGATCTATTCGCTCATAATGCTGTTTGTAACGGGACAATTAGCAATACCGTCAAGAATGCAGGTTTCATGACCAAAACCGTAATCGCTGACATAGAAACATGATGAGGGCATAAAAAAATTAGTCCTGCTTCCACCATTTCTTCGGGAATGTCTTTGTTAAAAACGCATCCCCCTCTCCGATTGGAAAAAGCCCGAGCGCCCGCATATCGGCATCGACCATGATCTTCACTAAATCATCAAACCAGACCTTCGGCTTCCACCCCAGTTCCTTGCGTGCTTTACCGGGGTTTGAAATCAACACATCAACCTCTGTCGGCCGGAAGTATTTCTGGTCTATCCTGACGTGTTTCTCTACATCAATTCCGGCATAAGAAAATGCTGCCTCAAGGAATTCTTTCACTGAATGTGTCTCGCCAATCCCGATCACGTAGTCTTTTGCCTCTTTTTGCTGCAGGATCTTCCACATACATTCCACATATTCGGGTGCAAATCCCCAGTCGCGGCAGGAATCGAGGTTGCCAAGGTATAGGTATTTTTCTTTTTTTGCAAGGATTCTGGCTATACCACGGGTTATTTTCCGGGTGACAAATGTCTCACCGCGGCGGGGTGACTCGTGGTTAAAGAGAATACCGTTTGCCGTAAACATGTGATATCCTTCGCGGTAATTTCGCACCATCCAGTACGCATAAACTTTGCCGCAGGCATACGGGCTCCGTGGATGGAACGCAGTGTTCTCATCCTGCGGGGGAGATGTAGCCCCAAACATCTCGCTTGAAGAAGCCTGGTAAAATTTTATACTCTGGTTGCTCCTGCGCACTGCCTCTAAAAGACGTGTCGTCCCGAGCGCTGTGACATTGCCCGTGTATTCCGGTGTCTCGAAACTGACCCGAACATGACTCTGGGCGCCGAGGTGATACACTTCATCCGGCTGAAAATTGTACATGATATTGGCGATCTGTTCCGAATCGGAAAGGTCGCCATAATGAAGAAACATACGGGCATGCGGGTCATGGGGGTCAACATAGATCTGGTCAATACGGCTGGTATTGAATGTCGATGATCTCCTGATAAGACCATGAACTTCATACCCTTTCGAGAGTAAAAGCTCGGCAAGATATGAACCATCCTGCCCGGTGATACCTGTGATAAATGCTTTTTTTGTCAGGATAATCCCCCTGTTGAAATGGGCACATGAATATTTTTTGCTCTCATAATAATCATCAGATGATATGATATCTTATCCGTCAGAATAAAACCATAGTGGTGACAGGAGAAGAATGTTCAAAGTTTTTGGTAATAGAGATCTTTCTCTTTCACGATCTTTTAATCCAGCATTCCTCAATCTTCCACAAGCACCGGATGAACATTCGTCAACTCCCGGATCTCCCTAAGGGTCATATCACAGAACTGCTTATGTGCCGCTGCAATGATCACCGCATTCATCTTCTCATCAAGATTAGGCAAAGGTTTCACACCAAAATAATTGATCGTTGAATCTGAAAGCAGAGGATCATACCCGTACACGTCCACGTCATACTCCTTAAGCTCTCGTACCCTGTTCTCAAACGGGGACTCCCGGATACACACAATCCTCTTAAATTTACATCTCCAATTATTTAAATAAATCAAAAACATACGTAAAAACATATGGGAACCATTACAATCAGCATCGATGATGATACCGAGAAGCGTTTCAGGGCGGCGGCAAAGAAGAAGATGGGCGAAAGGAAAGGGTACCTCGGCAAAGCAACAACCGAAGCTCTGGAGTGCTGGGTGAAGACGCAGACACAGGAGGAGATTGCACGCGACGCTCTCGCTCTTCTGGAAACGGGATATCCTCTCGGCAAGCACCTTTATACTGAACGAAAGGATCTCTATGATCGCACCACCGGCTCTTATTGATACGAATATCCTCTGCTATGCCTTTGATGCCGGAGAGCCGGGTAAGCGGGTGATTGCAGCAGGACTTCTATCCCAATGCTGGCGCTCAGAGATCGCTCTTGCTGTTTCGGTGCAAAACCTTGCAGAGTTCTCCGTTGTTATGACAGAGAAAGTTAAACACCCGGTGCCGGATGCAGTTGTCACGCGGTTTATTCAGGACATCGTCTCGTTCGGTGGATGGAGTGTTATCGGCTATGACCCGGGAACGATTATGGATGCTGTCGTTATTAGGCGCCAGTACTCCATCCACTTTTGGGAGGCTCTGCTCGTTGCGACCATGAAACAGCACAATATTGGCACGATCTATACCGAGGATTCCCATTTTAAAAAGGTCCCGTGGATGACAGTTATCGACCCGTTTACGGCATGAAGATCTGTTCCAAAACAATTTTTATGTCTCGGGTAAAGGGGTTTTATTCATCCCGTGACTAAAGTCACGGGTTTTCTCGACCCCTTTACCCAAAATCATAACAAATTTTATGCACTTCACATTGCAATATATATATATGTGAATAAGGAATCGGGAATTGATCTGCACGATCTCGTCATACGGAAACGGCAGCAGATTCTCGCTATTGCAAAGCGCCGTGGTGCCAAAAATATCCGTCTTTTCGGTTCGGTCAGTCGACACGAGGCTCGACCTGACAGTGATATAGATCTTCTGATTGATCTTGAACCAGAGCGAAGCCTTCTGGATGTTGGTGGACTTGCCATGGATCTGCAACAGCTGCTGAATCATAAGGTAGATATAATAACAGAAGCCGGACTCAGACCGAGAATTCGTGCCGATGTACTCAAAGATGCCCGCCCTTTATGAGAGACGATCACGAACGCGTAATCGATATTATTGAAGCGATCGAACGTATTGAAAAGATCACTTCAAAGGGAAAACGCGTTTTTTACGATGATTAAATGGTTCAGGTCTGGGTAATCCACCACCTCCAGATAATCGGTGAAGCAGTTCGGGCCCTGTCACCAGAATTCCGTTCTCTGCATTTAGACACCCCATGGTCTGATATTATTGGAATGAGAAATATCCTTGTTCATCACTATTTCGCGATTGATAAGGATGCTGTCTGGAAAGTCGTAGAGCGTGATCTGCCGGCAATGAAAGAGCGGTTTTTATATTATCTTTGAATTGTATCTGCTCACATCAGTTGTACACTTTCATTCCGCCATTGACAGTATTCTCCAAACTGATCCGTGATAAAAATACTTGGTAATTCATTAATCGGAAAGGCTCAACACATACTGTTTTTCCGTTTACTGAGCTCGGTACCATTCAATCGTCTCCATTAATCCTGTCTTTACGGTATACTCAGGGGCATACCCGAATGCGTCCTTTGCACGGGTAATATCTGCAAGGGAATCCCTGACATCACCGGTTCGTGGAGGTTCATACATAAGAGGTACGGTAATGCCGGTGATTTCCATGATCAGAGATGCAAGCTCATTGAGGTCAATCCGTTTGCAATACGCCACATTGAACACCCCCTGTGCATCACTCTCCATAGCCTTGATATTTGCCTGTACAACATCCTTGACATAGGTAAAATCCCGGGTCTGTGCCCCATCACCATAGACTGTAAGTGATTTGTGGTTGTGGATGCCCATAATGAATTTGGGGATCACTGCCGCATATTCGGACTTTGGGTCCTGTCGTGGCCCGAACACATTGAAGTAGCGAAGGGAGAGCGTTTTCAACCCATAGACTTCTGAAAAAACTTTTAGGTACTCTTCTCCAGCAAGTTTGGATACCGCGTATGGGGAGAGGGGATAGGGAGTCATATCCTCATGCTTGGGAAGTGTGAGACTATTTCCATAGACTGATGACGAAGACGCAAACAGGACTTTTCTAACGCCGCAATCACGCGCAGCAACCAGCACATTCAGTGTGCCGGTAACATTCGCTTCGTTGGTTGCAACCGGGTTGGCGATAGATCGTGGCACCGAAGCAATTGCCCCTTCATGAAAGATCCCATCAGCATCTTCAAAGGTTTTGGCCAGCAGCGGGAGATCGGTGATACTGCCTTTAACAAAGGTGACTGTATCTTTTTTAAGAAAAGGCTCGATGTTTGAAAGCGTCCCTGAGAACAGGTTATCTAAGATAACAACTTCGTGGTTGTTCTGCACCAGATTCTCAACGATATGGGACCCGATAAATCCAGTCCCGCCGGTGACGATGTATTTCATGCACACTCCAGATTATAACCGTAATTAAAAATATTCCGTTTAAGTTTGTATTTTATATTCTTAAAGAGGAGGTAGCACATTAGGTGAAAACAGTTATTTTACCGGATAATTCCATGAGAATTTTTTTTAACATGGATCAAAAAGACTTGGATCTCGGGATTATTAATAGAATTCAATACCATTGATAATTACTAAAAATGAATGATAGCGAGCAACATGTGCGGATACAGGGTCTAATAAAAACCGTACTTTACCTGTTGCTCGGTCTCGTGGTCATTCCTGTGGTCATCGGATCATTTTTCCATATTTCCTTATGGCAAATGCTCGGCCTGGTCGGGTCAGTCCTCATCCTCCAGCCGATGGCAGTCGTTGTCGGGGTGGGACTTGGCATACCCCCAATACCGATCATGCTCATCATGATCTCCTTTGGGATCTCCATCATCTATGGACTGTTTGCCATCTGCGATACATTTGCAGAACGATCAGCCTGGCTCCGCAAACACCTCAACTCTGTTCAGACAATTGCCGGAAAATCCTCATTTTTCCAGACATACGGGATCTTTACCCTTATGCCGTTCATCTGGATACCCGGTATAGGCCTTTACGGGTGTGTACTTCTTGCCTGGCTGTTTAAGTGGCGAGGGGCAAAAGGCGTTGGCGTGATCATGGCAGGGTGGATCATTTCTACGCTGCTTGTGTTAGGGGCATCGATAGGGATTCTGAGCAGCATCCATTAGCATGAGGAACAATAAACTGCACTGTTACAGCATATGCACGGCTACATCCAAAAAATCCATGACGTAATTGCATCAGATCATGGAGAGGCATGGCTGCGCAGTGAAATTGCAAAACTTATTCCTTTGCCCTGATCACAAGCCATTCCTTCTCACCAGCTTTTTTAAAACGGATGAGGACATATTTCCCGGAAAATACCTGTCCATGCAGGAAAACTTCGATCCGGTCATCACGCCAGATTAAAAGTTCATAGGTCCCGGTATCCTTAATCGTCACCTCTCCGGCTCCATACCGCCCCTCTGGTATGGTACCCTGAAAACCGATATAGTCAAGCGTGTGATCTTCTACCATGATTGCGAGCCGTCGTTCACCGGATTTCTCCGGAAGCCCCTTTGGCACCGCCCAGCTCTTCAGCATCCCATCCCGCTCAAGCCGAAAATCGAAATGGTGATGGCTGGCGAAATGCTCGTGGAGCACAAAACGTAGATGTTGATCTAGAGTCATGGGTGCCCTGCCGTTTTGCATTGCCGGATCAGGTTTTTGAGATCGCGGGAAGCAGCAGTAATATCCGCAGCCCCGACAACCGCAGAGATTACCGCAACACCTGCGGCTCCTGCTGCAATCACTTCACAAATATTTTCACGATTTATTCCCCCTATTGCTATAACCGGGACAGACACATTCCGCCGTATTTCCCGCAACATCTCAAGCCCGTGCCCCAGCCCGGCATCCGGTTTGGATCCTGAAGAAAAGGTCGGACTGAGCGCAACATAATCAGCACCTTCCCGTTCTGCCCGACATGCCTCTTCAACATTTCTGACCGAAACCCCGATGAGAAAACCGGGTGGGGCGATCTGTCGGGCAACATCGGTACGTATATCCCCCTGTCCAAGATGCACGCCATCCGCCCCACAGGCAAATGCGACGTCAAGCCGATCATTTACGATAAAGAGGGCTGAGTTTCTGCGGGTAATTTCGCGGATGACCCGCCCGATCCGTAACAGTTCTCTGCTGCTGCAAGATTTGTCCCGCAACTGGATGGCATTAGCTCCACCGGCAATCGCCAGCTGCGCAATCTCCGCATGGGTCTTTCTAAAGCCGATATTCTCATCGGTGATTATGTACAACTCAAGGTTCATAAAGAGGGTTTTAAACGGATCTGATCTTTGCAGCGGACTGTAAATCTGCGGGCTTTAGCCCGGCAAGTTCATCGAAGAGTGCGACTTTGAACGAGTATGGTTTTCGTGCCACGGCTGCTGCCCGTTCCCCTGCGATACCAAACGCGGCGAGGGCTGCCGTCGCTGCCAGAACAGGGTCATCGGACTCCGAAGCAAATGCGCCCGTAACCGATGCCGCCATGCACCCGGTCCCCGAAATACCGCCCATCATTGGGTGTCCATTCTCTACGAGCAGAACGCGTTTGCCATCGGTCACTATATCAGTTGCACCGCTCACAACAACCGTGAGACCGGCACGGGCTGCAAATGCCTTTGCAATCGCTACGGGATCTCCAGAGAGTCCGGCAGAATCCACACCCCGAACCTTTCCGTCCGCACCGGCAAGTACACCAATCTCCCCGGCATTTCCCTTGAGAATTGTGATCTTCAGTTCGTCCAGCAGGCGCCTGGCGGTATCCGTCCGGAAACGGGTGGCTCCTGCTCCGACTGGATCTAGGATGATGGGGATCTTTAACTCATTTGCCTTCTTCCCGGCCACAAGCATCGATTCGATCTGAATTTTGTTGAGCGTGCCGATGTTGAGAACGAGTGCTCCGACAATTCCTGTCATCTCTGCAACTTCTTCGATCGCATCTGCCATGATCGGTGCACCACCGGCACAGATCGTGATATTGGCGCAGTCATTGACAGTGACGTAGTTGGTAATATGGAAGACGAGCGGACGGTTCTTCCGCACGCGGGCAAACAGGTCTGATAGTTGAGCAGGTGTCAAGAGTGTTCTCCAGATATCTGAGGTAGTATTCCGGATGGTCGTATTACACAAATATTTGCAGCTGGACTATTAAACCGTGTCAGCAAGTGAAATAAAAAAAGTGACCGGCTATCGTGTGAGTTCTTCTAACGTGGCAATGAGCATATCGATCTCTTCTGCGGTATTATACAGCGCAAGGCTTGCCCGCACCGTCCCGTCGGGAAGGCCGAGTGCTTCCATCAGCGGCTGACAGCAGTGATGACCGGATCGCACGAGAATATCTGCCGTTTCATCCAGCTGCTGGGCCACTTCATGCGGGTGGAACCCATCAACCGTGAACGAGACAACCCCAATGCGGGCTTCAGGACGCGGTGGGGCATAGACTTGGATCTTCTTGTTCTGGGAAAGTCCGTTGATCAGCCGTGTAGTAAGAACCTCTTCATGGCGCTGGATCTTTTCCATACCGATCGCTTCAAGATACCCGGCCGCCACACCAAGCCCGATACCCCCGGCAATGTTGGGGGTGCCGGCCTCGTATTTCTGGTATCCTTCAGCTGTTGTATAACCGGTACCGGTCACAGTCTCGACCATCCCTCCTCCAAGAATGAATGGTTCAAGATTCGGCTCTTTCATCCAGAGAACTCCGGTACCGGTCGGACCGCACATCTTGTGCCCGGAGAACGCGAAATAATCACAGCCAAGCGATGAAACATCCACCGGCATGTGCGGAACCGTCTGGGCACCATCCACGAGCAGAAGTACACCACGATCATGGCAGATTTTTGCAATCTTCTTTATAGGTATGACCACTCCGAGCACATTGGAGGCATGGGTAACCGTAACGAGTCGTGTCTGCGGTGTTATCACCGCTTCAAGCGCTGCAAGGTCGGGCGAGTAGTCCGGTCTGATACCGATCAGATCCACTTCCACGCCCAAAGATTTCAACGCACGCCAGGGGAGCAGATTGGAGTGATGCTCAAGGATGGTAGTGACCACACGATCCCTAGGTTTCCACACCAGAACACGGGCAACCATGTTGATCGCCTCAGTAGTATTTTTAGTAAACACACAGGTGCCATTCTTCCCGCAAATGAACTCTGCTACCTTCTCGTGGGCATGCCAGTAACGCTGGCTGGCGATCCGGGTGAGCCGATGCACTCCTCGGCCGACATTGGCCCGGTAATTGTGCTCGAACTCAACCATTGCTTCGATCACAGGTTCGGGTGAAAAACTCGTGGCTGCGTTGTCGAGGTAGATGATATCCCCGAGAATAGGGAAATCCTTCCTTATTGTTGTGACAGAGAATTCCTCAATCATTTCTGCATCCATTGCCGGTTCCATAATTTTTCCTTCAATATCTTCTTCTTTTAGCTTCTCTTCCTTCACGGGATTCTTATCAACCGTTGCCTGCGGTAGTGTACGGGCTGGCCCGGCCACAAGTATGTGATCCTCATTGAATGGAACCCCTTTGAGTTTACAGAGTTCCCGCATCTTTGGTGGCAGTGACCGCCACCGCCACAGTCCCCAGCGGTAAAATGCTTCTGGCAATCCTTTCTTTGCTGCCCATCGTTTTAAGAACTCGTCCCAGCGCTGTGCATACTCCGGCTGGAGGACACGAAGTTCTTCATACTCGCTCTCGAGCATCGCGGGGCAGAGATAACACCCGATACGTTCAAGCCCCTTGTCATAGAGCGGGTTTGTCGCTACCTTCTGCCACCAAAGGTAGAGGAAGACTTCGAGCGCCCGCCAGTGGCGGATGGGCGAGATATTGAGCTGGAGCGGGTTTGCCGGGTTCTGGCTCGTCTCGTCGAGACTTGCCCTGTTCCATGACTCATACCAGCGGTTGCCCTGTACCGTGACGCAGGGGCCGACATCTGCGAGATAGAGTTTAAGCGGGTGTAGCTTCTGGAGTTTGCAACACCAGCGGTTGTCCTTGCCGGGAGGTCCTGCTTTTTCTGCTGCCTGCCAGAAGTCCCCGGCTTTTCTGATAATCTCTACATCCTGCGATTCGACAAACGCAATCGTTTCTGGGAATTCAAGACCGGTATCGATGAAGAACGCCTTGTTAACCCCGGCTTTCCTTGCGATATGGAGAACTGCGGTGCTGTCCTTTCCACCTGAGAACGAGACATTGGCAGTCGGACGATCACTGATATGTTGCTTGATTGCCCGGATCGCGTGGCGTTCAAGATTTTTTAAGTGGAAACGGTTCTTTTCTATCGCCACATCCCAATCGGGATTTTTCGGGGTGCGGGGAATGACCGTGATGAGCTCTTTGACCTTGATGGATCCTTCCTTTACCATACCGGTTCCGAACCGGTTTTTGTATTTTACTATGACCGTCCCTTCAGACACTGGAATTTTTAGCGCGATCCGTTTGCCACCAACGCGTCCCTGCTCCTGCCTGACATTCGTGTGAGTATCGAGATCCACGATTCCCTGTGTGACCTGAGGGAGGATGAACTGGAGTGCTTCGGGCGAAAGGTCGAGGCTGAATTTCCTTAATATGGGATCGAAGGTGAGCCAGCCGAACCGCTCGCCATGCATGATGACTAAATCAGCCCGGTCAACCCCACCAGTCTTGTTAAAGAGAAGTATTTTTGCGAGCGGGACATTGCCAAACCGCTCCTGCACGAGTTTTTTAATCAGAGCTACATCTGCAGCAAGAGCCGGGCGGACATCGTACGGCTGGAGCAGTTCGATCTTTTTACCTTCGCCTCCGCACGCACAGCTCTTGGCCACCAGCGGCACGTTGCACTGCTCACACCAGTAGAGAACCTTTTTCACCGGTGGCTCGTGCATCATATACACTAAATTGCGCGGGAGGGAAGATAAGAGAAGCGATTGGGGAGGGGAAACCCCCCGAAAACATTTTGGTTTTCGCATCCATCACGAGCCGGGTTTCCCCTATTCAAGGGTCCTGCGGTAGGTTACGATCCCAAGAATGATCATAGTACCGGAGAAGATCATCAACGCGATGAGGTCCATACCGATCACATCGAGCCCCTGGCCACGGAGAATAATTCCTCTCAGCGCATCCACCCCGTAATATTCAGGGTTGATCACGGTGATCCAGCGCAGCCAGTCAGGCATGCCGATGACCGGATAGAACGCTCCCGAGGTCATGAACAGGATCAGGTTGAGGAATGCGACCGTTGATGCGTATTCCTGCTGGCCAGAAAATCTCGAAGCAAAAGAGACTACGAGACTGGTGACCCCTACACTGGCAATCAGGATCACCAGCATTGCCAGGAAAAAATCCTCGGGACTCCGGATGATAATACCAGTAATAAGGATATCTACGACAAAGATGGAAAAGCCCGCAATGAATGCCCTGATGGTTCCGCTCGAAATGATGCCGGCAATGATGCTTGTACGCTTGACCGGTGTAACCAGATATCCTTCGTGGATTCCGTTTTCACGGTCCTTGATGAGTGCGATCCCGCCCCCGAACATCGTTGAAGTGAAAATTGCCATCATAATGACGCCAACGCCGAAGAACTGGATGTATTTTATATCCCCGTAAATCTTGTTGATCAATACCGGGTTGTGCACCACGAGTTTAGCGAGGACCCCGTTGAGCCCGGCTAATATGAGCGAGGGTGTGATCGAATCCGAGCTGTCCAGATAAACACGGACTGCATGGTCATTGGATACCTCTGAAGGAAATATGATGACCCCGGTTATGAGCCCTTTGGCAAGTGCCTGTTTGGCCGTAATCTCATCGGGATATACAGTAACATCGAGGAGTTTTGAAGAATCTTTCTGCGAGATATGGTTAAGTTCATAAATGGCACTGGTAAAAAGAGGGGTATTGTTGTAGGGAGGGCCTTCCTGGACAACTGCAACCGGTATGTGACTGATCGTTCCTCCCATCGCGTTTCCGAAAATTACGAGATACATGAGGGGCATCATAATCGTCATGACGACGACAAACGGGTTGCTTAAGAATTTCTTGAAATCCCGAGTAAATATTGCCAAAGCCCCCCGTATCATGATGGCCGCCCCCTGCCTTCCGGTTTTTGCTCCCCGCCCTTTCCTTCGTCCAGTTTGCTGCCGGTGAGGAAGATGAACACATCTTCTAAAGAAGGTGAATGAATCGAGATGGAGTTCATTGGAAGGGAGTAGTCGTCAAAGACACTGATAATGGCGGGCAGGGCTCTGCTCCCGTTCCTTGCAGAGATAATAAGTGTATTATTCTTGAATTCAACTGAATTGACAAGAGGGTTGCTCCTGATTCCCGGGAGTACGCGTTCATCCATCGTATCGAAACCGATCTCGATCAAGTCACCTGCCGGGAGTAACCGTTTGAGGTTTTCAAGAGTATCGAGAGCGATCAGCCGCCCCTTGTCAATGAAAGCGATCCGGTCGCAGAGCTTTTCTGCCTCATCCATGTAGTGCGTTGTCAGGATGATAGTTGTTTTTTCACGGTTCAAATCAGAGATCTGCTGCCAGACTTCATGACGTGCCTCTGGGTCAAGACCGATCGTTGGTTCATCAAGGAATAAGATGAGCGGGCGGTGGATGAAGGCACGGACGATCTCCAGTTTTCTTCGCATACCCCCGGAGAATGTCCCGACTCTCACGTGGGCACGATCAGTCAGTTCCGTCATCTCGAGGAGTTCCCATATTCTTTTATCGAGGAGATTTGCAGGAACGTTCACCAGTTTACCGTAAAAATCGAGGTTGTCATAGGCAGTGAGTTCGACATCGAGTGTGCTGTTCTGGGGACAAACGCCAATAATACTGCGGACTTTTTCGGGATACTGGGTAATCTCATAGGAATCGAGATATGCAGTCCCGGATGTGGGAGTGAGAAGGGTGGTCAGGATCCGTATCAGGGTGCTTTTCCCCGCCCCATTTGGCCCGAGAAGACCAAAGATCTCCCCCCGTTTTACAGTAAATGAGACCTCATTGACCGCCGTTACCGTTTTTACTTTACTTTTAAACGTTTTTACTATGTTATTGATACGGATGATGTTGTCAGCCTCACCGGGTTCAGGAATGGGAATTGTCATTTCTCCACCATCTGTTTTGGGATTTGACACCGGGATACCACTATGTCCATCTGTAAATCTCATCAGTTGATCTTGGCAAAAATGATCTGCAGGGTTTCAAGGGACTGGCAGAGATTTACAAGGTCTTCGTCATTCAGATCGGAAAGAATGGTTTTGATTTCTGCCTTGTACTCAGCACCCGTCCGGTGGAGACATTTATTGCCAGCAGGAGTGATGCTGATGTTAATCACCCTCCGGTCCCGGGTATCGGGAATACGCTCGACATACCCGTCCCGGATCAATTGATCAACAAGTTTGGTCATATACGGTTTGGATATGTAGAGTTGTTTTCCCAGTTCCGACGTAGGGAGGATCCCTTCCCGCTTTAAAATCGCGAGAACCCGGTGCTGTGCTGCCTGCATACCGGTGCTGCAGGTTCCCACCCTGAAAATTTTCTTATGATAAAATGGCAGGATGGATAGCATAAGGACAGCAATCCGATCCTTGAGATCCTCGGTCACAAGAGTATGATTTAGTTTTATGGATTAATAGTTTTATGATAGAACTATTATTGGTATACAACACTCCGATGCCTGATTCGAAGAATTAGAACACTATCAGAAAGAATTGAATATATTACTCTCCAGTTCCCGACACGATATTTATACAATCCCCTGAACCGACCTGTCAGAGTTTCACCGGTTTCCGGATTTTTTGCAAGTTCGGACTCTATCTCATGGATTATCCGTTCTGCAACCGGTCTGTCGATCTTCTTTATGTCATTGAAGACAGAGCGTTTATAATCAACCCGATATGCCAAGGAGGTTTTTCATCTCCTGTGAGGAAATTATGTCATCATCCTTGTCCCGCAGCCGCTCAAGAGCAATGCGATAATCTGCATATTCAGAGAGATACATCTCCATGGCCTTTTTTACCAGATATGCCCTTGAACGTTCAAGTGAAACTGCTAACTCATCAAGTTGATCTACTAAATTATCTGGTACGCGAACGGTGATACTGGTTGTCATAATTGATTACATTGTATTCATATGAAATTCTTTGATATCAATGTATTCATGCTGATACAATCATAACGGGCGGACATCTTTGAGTACATCGGCACGAATTCTCGGTCTGAGTCCGGCTTCTGTTATTACATCTACATTATGATTCAGCAGCTGTTGCAGATCCATGGCAAGTCCACCAACATCCAGAAGGCTTCGCTCTGGTTCAAGATCAATCAGAAGATCTATATCACTGTCAGGTCGAGCCTCGTGTCGACTGACCGAACCGAAAAGACGGATATTTTTGGCACCACGGCGCTTTGCGATAGCGAGAATCTCCTGCCGTTTCAGTATGACAAGATCGTGCAGATCAATTCCCGATTCCTTATTCACGTATCTATATTGCAATGTGAAGTGCATAAAATTTGTTATACACTCACGTAAAAAGCCAGATGATCCAATACAGAACCGGCGCATTGGATCACACGAAAGTTTTTTGCACTTTGATGCTGATGGAAATGAAGGTGCATTCACCATGGCAAAGTTAACCGCAGAGATGAAGGATGCTTTTGCAAAGATGAAGGTTTTTCCCGTTGCAACTGCAACCAAAGACGGCACTCCCAATGTGATTCCGCTTGGTATTGCCGAGCTTGTGGACGATGAAACGGTCTGGTTTGTAGATAATTTCATGAACAAGACGCTTTCAAACATCCGGACTAACCCGAAGATTGCGTTCTATGTCTGGGGTCCGGAGATCAAAGGATGCTTCCAGGTAAAGGGTGTGGCTGCGATCAAGACGAGCGGCAAGGAATACGATGCTATGAAAGCAAAGATCAACATCAAGAACCCGGCACTGCCGGCCCGGTCGCTCGTCATCGTAAAAATCACCGAGATCTTTGAATGCAAACCCGGTCCGACCGCTGGTGCAAAGATCATCTGAACTCTATTTTTAAAACAGAAACGATACTCTTAGTATTTGCTCGATGTGGATTTATTGTGCCGAGAATAAGAGGATTTTTCCGGGAAATACCTTACTGACCTCTTTTAAAAACGAGGAAACAGTCTGCTGATGACCACTCGATGCGATAAAAAAAGAGATTTATCTTTAACTCACTTCGCCCCGGGCTTTGAACCCGGTGCGGCAGCGACAATTTTTAACGATTCCGTAATTTCCGGAAGCAGCTCGGCCGGTATCCCTATGACAAGCTCGCCATCTTCGATACCGGAGAACTTCCTCGAACCGTCACAGCCTAGCGAGAAGTTCACGTGGCCGGTGAGGTAGGTCTGGGCACAAGCATCCGCACAGACTGACTGGATACCGGCAAATTCCGACTGGATCCGTCCACCAAGCCGGAAGAGCGTGCTCTGGGCAAGTTTCAGCATTACCCACGGTGTAGCAACGATCACGACAACCTGCGGATCGAACGGGGTCTTTTCGAGCGGGGCATACATTGTAGCATAGGTGTCGCCCGGGTGAAGGTGAGCGACCCGGTCAATGGTCCGCTTGCAGGCAGCGGAGCTCTCGAACTTTCCGAGTTTGTAATAAAAATCGCCGGTCTTTAAGCTCTCGGTAATTTCCCGGAGACCGAGAGACCATGCGCCACCATTGCATTCGTGTTTTTCTGAAGTTGAATAGAATATCCGGCCTTCTTTTCTTGCAAGGCCAACCATCGCGCAATGGCGGACGGTCTTGTCAAACGCTTCCATGCCTGCCGGAATCTCTTCTTTTTTTGTCGCAAACCGGAACGCAACCGGTGAGCCGCTGAGTTTGAGATATTTTTTCAGCGTCTCGGATGCTTCTGCATAGTTTATCGGGATTTTCATATCAGTTGCCATGAGACTTCACCAAGATGTTCTCAAATAGAGGTATTTGTATGTCTTAAGCATGTGATGGGAATTATTTAAAGATAGTGACTGTGTGCTTTTTTCAATTTTGAAGGTCTGTGTTTTTTCCATTGCGAATGGAATGCAGCGGGAAGAATTTTTGCACAAACATTCCTGAACCGGGGGTGGAGGTATTGGAGCACACAAACGCATGGATCTTTTCCGGTTGTGTAGGGCCATTTCTGGTGCACGGCAATAGAACTTTTTGTGCGGGAAAATTTGTCCGGGTTTTTTTTAGGTGGCGGATGCGGCGATAGATAAGTTGGTGTACGAGTTATATGGGCTGACGGTGGAGGAGATTGCGATTGTTGAGGGGAATAAACCCTCTTAAATACCGGAACCAAATATCTGTATACGATTCGGTGAGCAAAAATGGATTTTAAAATTGCAATTGAACAGGATGAGGATGGCTGGTATATCGTCACCGTACCGGCACTCCCTGGCTGCATCTCCCAGGGAAAGACGGAGGATGAGGCAAAGAAAAACATTGCAGAAGCAATTGAGCTGCACCTCAGCGCACTCGCACGCGACGGTATTCCACTCTATCACCGCCCGGGCGTGAAAGAAACTTTTGTCGCTGTTGACATATGACGGATAAACTCCCCATCCTTTCCGGAAAGGAAGTAGTAAAAGTTCTTAAAAAACTGGGCTACACTATAAATGACCAGAAAGGAAGTCATATCCATTTGAGACATCCGGTCAAGCGCCCGCTCACTGTACCCAATCATCCGGAAATTGCTCGAGGCACATTGCGCACTATAATTAAGGATGCAGATCTCACCGTTGAAAAATTTCTGGAGTTGTTATGAGTACCAGAACATTACACCAGATCCAGCAGGAGGGGCTTGACGTACTGTTTGAAAAGCTTGGCCCGGACGATGCAATACGGTTCCTCCAGATCTATGAACCGGGAAGCGGGGACTGGACAAAAGACCGGAAAAATACCTCGACAAAGATCCCGATAAAATTCTCAAACGCATCATTGAACACAGAGAGAAAATACCAGCTCCATGTATTAACTCTCATTTTTTCCCGCGAAAGTTAAGTATCAATCGGCGCCTCTCTGCACCATCAGCCTCACAGACCCCTCATACAAAATCCGCCACGATCGTATGGTTGGGTTCGTCACCCGGATATTAATCCGGCAGTTTATACCGCAAACCTGATAGCTTATTTCCCTCAGCATCAACCCTATAGTGTATGAAGCCTGCAACGCCCGGTAACCCTCCGTCGTCACGGAAAGACACCATGGCTCAGTTTTTCTCCACCCATCCCTCACGGGCGGACAATTTCTCGGAATCGGTGATCCGGGAGATGACACGGCTAGCCTTGAAACATAATGCAATCAACCTTGCACAGGGCTTTCCGGATTTTCCCTGCCCGGCTGAACTAAAGACCGCTGCCTGCGAAGCGGTAAATGATGATTACAATCAGTATGCGATCACGTGGGGGGCACAGGACCTCCGCGAGGCTCTGGCGGCCCGGGTGAAACAGTTCAACGGCATGGCATTCGACCCGCAGACAGAGATCACGGTCACCTGCGGCTCGACCGAAGCGATGATGGCATCGATGCTTGCCATTATCCAGCCCGGTGATGAAGTGATCGTGCCTGAACCGTTCTATGAGAATTACGGACCGGACGCCCAGATATCAGGAGCAGTGCCGCGATACGTCCATCTCTCGGATGATTTCTCCATCGATGAAGAGGCTTGGAAATCTGCATTTAACAAGAAAACCCGGGCGATCATTCTTAACACTCCAAATAACCCGACCGGCAAAGTCTTTTCCAAACAGGAACTCAGGTTCATCGGAGATGTCTGTGTAGACAACAACGTGATCGCGATCACAGATGAGATTTACGAGCATATCCTGTATGACGGCAGGAAACATGTCTCGATAGGCGCACTGGACGGGATGCAGGACCGAACCATCACCATCGGGAGTTTTTCAAAGACCTACAGTGTCACCGGCTGGCGTGTAGGCTATGCACTTGCAGGAAAGGAGATCACCGCACGACTCCGCAAGATCCACGATTTCTTAACCGTGGGTGCACCCGCCCCGCTACAGCATGCCTGTGTTGCAGCCCTCCATCTGCCGGAATCCTATTACCGGGAACTTGCCCGGGAATATGACCGGAAACGGCGGATCCTCTTTGACGGGCTGAGGAACGCCGGGTTTTCCTGCGAGCTGCCGGAAGGAGCATACTATATCTTTACGGATATTACCGGTTTTGGCATGAAAGATACGGAGTTTGCCCGTTACCTTGTGGAAAAGGCCGGGGTGGCAGCAGTACCGGGCAGTTCGTTTTACCATGAGGGCGGAGAGACAAAACTCCGGTTTACGTTCTCGAAAAAGGACGAGACGCTGGTTGACGCCTGCCGGCGTCTTGAAACATTCGATATCGAGTAGTTCTCGTTAATGGGAAAAATTATTTTTCAAACTGCCTCACGAATTCAGGCAGGCCGACTTGCTGACATCCAGATCCGAAGAATAATAGTTGCGTTCTTCCATCAGCATCGGTTGACCTGGGGTATGTCGGTCTTCCACCGGAAGCATTTTCTAAGCACATCAGGATAAAATACCCCTCTCTATCGGATCCAGGATAGTTATAAAAATTGTGTTGGAACAGATCTTCATGCTGTAAACGGGTCGATAACTGTCATCCACGGGACCTTTTTAAAATGGGAATCCTCGGTATAGATCGTGCCAATATTGTGCTGTTTCATGGTCGCAACTAGCAGTGCATCCCAAAAGTGGATTGAGTGTTGTTAAAATGGTGTTTATTTAAAGAATCCAGCTCCCGGTAACAGGAAAACAGGTGAAATTAGACACTCGTTAAATATTTCTGGTGTTTAAATTCGATCAGGATCTCCGTCAAATTGTATTACAAATAACATAAAATTATAATACATATTAGTCCAAATAGAAATGCATGAATCAGATCATCAGCATACGAGTACCGGAAGAGACACGGTGTGAAATGAAAAAGCTCCGCCGGTTCATCAACTGGAACCAGGAGATCCGGGCTTTCATTCAAAAAAGGGTCGATGACAAAAAAAAGGATGATGTACTTACCTCTGTCACAGAACTCCTTAAAAAAAATCCGGCACTACCTTCCGGTTCCGCTGCACAGCTCGTGAGGACTGACCGTGACCGTCATTGATACGTCTGCTTTTATGAAATTCTTCCTCCACGAAGATGGCTGGGAGGAAGTCTTACCCCATCTTACGACAGCATCGTCTCCCGAAACCGTTGACCTACTGGTCACTGAGTCAGCAAACGTCCTCTGGAAATCGGTCCGTACCGGGCTGATTGAAAAGGGTAAGGTTCATGAACTGTATTCATCCATGGAACTCCTGTTTACAAAAGGGCCCCTCATTCTGAAACCTGCTTCATTGTTCATGGGTGAAGCATTATCAATCGCCATATTGCTGGATACTCCGGTCTACGATGCCTTGTTCATCGCAAAAGCCCATTCAGATCATGCCACACTGGTTACGGCGGATCGTCACCAGGCCATCTGTGCAAAAAAATATGGTGTAACAGCGATCCAAGTTTAAGGATACCGGGCGACTGTTTTTTTTCCATACTGATATATCATCGATATTTTAAATTTTTCTGCTCTGTAGAAAACCTCCTCAATGAGAAATAGTAAGAACCTGTGAATGTTACAGACAATCATTTTGTTAGCGATTTCTTTCATCTGAATCAGGAATCTTCTCGCTTTGAGATCCCCGTTGAACTTTCTTTTCAGAACAGAGAATTTATTTTCCACGAGTTGTCGTCTTGGATAAATAATGTCATTGAACTGGCGAGCCATTTCCTGACGGTAAGTACC
>Ga0194039_1000212_pt1 | contig 37565 bp, 24 predicted proteins | sample JunL228m_MetaG_FD_148679 | JGI IMG/M metagenome (GOLD analysis project Ga0194039, IMG submission 148679) | Anoxic zone freshwater microbial communities from boreal shield lake in IISD Experimental Lakes Area, Ontario, Canada - Jun2016-L227-8m | ecosystem: Environmental > Aquatic > Freshwater >...
CTATTATGCAACTGAAGCCACGACCACGGTACCTACAGCAAATACGACCGGGGCGGATGTCCTGAAATCAGGGACCGGTTCCTCTGAAACCTCCGGGTCAGATACTCAAACCGGTACGGTAGTTAAGATAACTACGCTTCCAACAGAAGTACCGGTGACCGAGATTACAACAGTGATTGCTACGGTACCTACCACAAGTCCACCGGGTGTCACAGCACCACCATCAGGACCGGCACCGATCTGGTCAAAGATCCCGATGAATGTGCTCCTGCCTATTGTAATCATCCTGATTATCGCAGTGATCGGCGTTGTCGGGTACTATCTCTACAACCGGCGGAAGACACAGGACCAGTTCTTCGACAAGAAATAATTAACACCATTCCTTTTTTTTCGGGTTTTTTAGTCAGCCAACAGGAAACAGGTGTGGTTACAATTACAGGCATTTCTTTTTTAGCCTCCAGCTAAGGCGGCTCATTACTTGTTTTCAGTATATCAGGAATCCCTGGGACCCGACCGTTAAATTCCTGATAAAAGGCATATTGCCGCAAATCTGAACATTGTGGTTCATCGTTATTTTTCAGGATTTATTCTTCCGGCAAGAACAAAGACGATTTTTTAATCCTGGTAGTTCATTACGAGGATGCTATCTCCGGAACCGCTATTATTAGACAAATACAAAAACAAAGACTTACAAAACAAGAAGACAGTTAGTCACTAAAATGAGGTGCGGGGGATGGAGGAGAACAATACCATATGGATAGAAAAATACAGGCCATTACGACTCCGGAATATCGTAGGTCAGGATGAGATCATTGAGCGGCTTGAGTCATATGTTAAAAACGGCAACCTTCCCCATCTCCTGTTCACCGGTAGTGCCGGGGTTGGCAAAACTACTGCGGCAGTATCCCTGGCAAGGGAGTTTTTTGGTGAATCGTGGCACATGAACTTCAGGGAACTCAATGCATCAGACGAACGCGGGATAGATGTGGTCAGAAACCAGATCAAGCAGTTTGCGCGTACTTCCCCGCTCGGCGGGGCTACGTTCAAGATTCTCTTCCTTGATGAGGCGGATGCCCTGACAAATGATGCACAGTCTGCCCTTCGGCGTACCATGGAAAGTTACGCACAGACCTGCAGGTTCATTCTTTCATGTAATTATTCCTCAAAAATTATCGATCCAATCCAGAGCAGGTGCGCAATCTATCGGTTTAAACCTCTCGGGAAAGCGCCAATCGCAGAAGAGATCCAGGAAATTGCCCAAAATGAAGGGATCACCGTGTCCGCGGATGCTATCGACGCGATTGTCTATGTTGCACAGGGTGATATGAGAAAGGCAATCAATGCCCTCCAGGGAGCCGCAATTATCAGCCCGTGCATTACCGGGCAGATGGTCTATGCCATAACTGCAACCGCACGCCCTGATGAGATCGACCAGCTCCTTGACCTCTCGCTAGCAGGAGACTTTGAGGCAGCTGAATCCTCGCTTTCCCAACTCCTCCATGAACGGGGTATTGCACCCAATGAACTCCTGAACCAGTGCTACCGGACACTGCTCCGCAGGCCGATAGACCAGATGTTGAAAGTGACATTGATTGATCATATCGGTGAGATAGATTTCCGGATTTCTGAAGGGGCTGACAGTGATATACAGATGGAAGCATTGATCGCGAAATTTGTAATGGCTGCGACAAAAAAACATGCATAAGGAAGAGGTCATGGCAGAAAAGAGCAGGAAATGTTATGGACTGGACCTCATTGTAGCCCGGCTTCCTGAGGAAGGGTTGAAATATTTCCTACCGGGAACAACACCCAATAGCAGTCCAAACATGGAATGCACACAATTACCGGCAATATCGGGAAGAAAACCCCCGGTACCACGGGTTATACGGGAGGTGAACCGTGGAGGAACTTGAGGCCGAGATTACCAGCCGGGACGCAGAATGGTCAAGGTTCTTAAAAAACAGGTATAAAAAGCAACTTGCAGAACTGACCCGCGAGTACCCGTACCGCCGCTCGCTCCAGATCGATTACCGGGAGGTCGAAAGTTTCGGAAAAACCGGTATCAGGCTTGCCGATGAGCTGCTTGATAACCCTGGGAAAGTCCTTGCAGATGTAAAAGATGCAATAAAAAACCACCAACTCATCAAGGCAAAGGACGGACGTATTGCCGAGCATATCAATATCAGGTTCATTAACCTGCCCAAAAAGACCGGTATCCGGCATATCCGTTCTGATGACATCAATAAGTTCGTCACGGTCGAAGGGATCCTCCGGAAAATAACCGAGGTCAGGCCGAGGATCGTCAATGCAGTTTTCCGTTGTCCCGGGGGTCACATCACGGAGAAAAAGCAGGGCTACGGGCAGTTCATCGAACCTGACGGGTGTGCGACCGATGGGTGTACATTCAAGAAACTCGAACTGATACCCAAACGCTCATGGTTTGTTGACTCCCAGAAAATCAGGATCCAGGAACAGCCTGAAGGTCTTCGTGGCGGTGAGCAGCCGCAGACTCTCGACCTGGACGTTACCGACGACCTTACCGGGGTTGTCGCTCCCGGGGACCGCGTGGTAATGAATGGTATCCTTCGTTCGATGCAGCGCATCACGCACGGGAGCAAGCACACAATTTTTGATATCTACCTCGAATGCAACTCGATAGAAGTTGCTGAGAAGGAATTTGAAGAGGTTGAAATCGACGAGAAGGCCGAAGAGGAGATTATCGCCATCAGCAAAGACCCGCAGGTCTACCGGAATATCGTCAACTCAATCGCCCCGACAATTTACGGGAACGATGATGTCAAAGAGGCAATTGCGCTCCAACTTTTTGGTGGCATTATGAAGGAGATGCCTGACGGAAGCCACCTCCGGGGTGATATCCACGTCCTCCTCATCGGTGACCCGGGCATCGCAAAAAGCCAGCTCCTGCGGTATGTCATCAAGCTCTCGCCACGGGGCATCTACACGAGCGGCCAGTCTTCAACATCTGCAGGACTCACCGCAACCGCCGTAAAGGACGAGTTTGGCGACGGGAGGTGGACACTCGAGGCGGGTGCACTCGTGCTTGCTGATATGGGTGTTGCCGCAGTCGATGAGATGGACAAGATGCAGAAAGAGGACAGGAGTGCCCTACACGAGGCGATGGAACAACAGACGATCAGTGTTGCGAAGGCCGGGATCACCGCGACCCTCAAGTCACGGTGTGCCCTGCTTGGAGCGGCAAACCCGAAATACGGCAGGTTTGATGATTTCGCCCCCATATCAGACCAGATCAACATGCCCGCCTCCCTCCTTTCACGTTTTGACCTGATATTTGTCATGACCGATAAGCCCGACAAAAAGAGGGACAATGCCATAGCAAATCATATCCTGAAAGCACACAGCATCGGGGAACTCATCCAGCAGCACCGTAAAAATCCAATTGAAGGTGTGGATGATGACTATATCACCGAACAGTTAAAACCGGTGACCCCGGCAATAGATCCGGTATTATTCAGGAAATATGTTGCCTATGCAAAACGGACCTGCTACCCAATCCTTTCCGAGGAAGCAAAAACAGCGCTGATCGCCTATTACATGAACCTCCGTGATATCGCTGATTCGAGCAAACCGGTACCGGTCACGGCGAGGCAGCTCGAGGCCCTTGTCCGTCTTGCAGAGGCCAGCGCACGTGTCCGTCTCTCACCGAAGATAGAGCAGGGCGATGCGGAACGAGTTATCAAGATTGTTGATGCATGCCTCCGGCAGGTGGCATACGATGCAAAGAGCGGTAGTTATGATATCGACAAGATGATGACCGGGTTCTCAAAAGGCAAGAGGGACCTGATACGGATGATCAAGGAGGCGGTAAAAACTCTCGCAGATGATAATGGCCGGGCATCCCGTGAGCATGTAATCGACCTCCTCGTCCAGAAAGGTATCAACCGGGATGACGCACAGAAGCAGCTCGAGATGCTTCTCACTTCGGGCGAAGCGATGGAACCGAAATCGGGCATTATCAAATTAATCTGACAGGCTCATACCCTGTGGATGACGTAATTAGATGATATGAAAGGAGGAACATGACAACAGACCGTGAACTGGCAATATTTGAGGCCGCAATAAAACTTGGTGCATTGTACCACCAGTGGGTGGGGGCACCAGTCTCCCGTGCCTCGGCCGAATCACTTGAAAAGGCAATCGAAAAAAGTGTCATACTCCAGCCATATGTTGAGGAGATCTCGGTCAGCCTGGACCGGGTATTGATGACACCCAATGAGTTCGGGTACAGCGAGGTAAGGGGCCTGATGTTCCGTGTAGAAATCGTAACGAGGGTGGGTTTCTCTTATTGCCGGGCACGGCTCAGCCCGAAGGATGATTACCCCTACATGGAGATTGTGGAGTGCAGCGATGCCGGAAAAAACACCCATTACTGATGACCACATCCATATTGACCCGGTTAACGGGAGGGGAATTGATGCAGCAAAGGATTTCATGAGGGCAGGGGGAACCCACATGTTTCTTGTCTCAAAACCCTCCTTTTCCCTCGGTGTCTTCCCGAAAAAAGGTTCAGATTTCAGCCAGGTTTTCGATGAGACGCTCCGTATTGCCGATAAAATCCGGGAAACCGGTATCGTTGTTTACCCGGTTCTCGGTGTCCACCCGGCAGAAATCACCCGGCTTTCCGAAACGATGGATCTCAAAGAGGCCTCGGTTATTATGAAAGAGGGGCTGGACTTCGCCGCACGGTATGTTATCGAGGGCACCGCAGTAGCCCTGAAAAGCGGTCGGCCTCATTACGAGGTCGCCCCGGAAGTGCTGGCGTTATCCAACGAAGTCCTCTTCCATGCATTCTCTCTCGGGGGGGACTGCAGCTGCGCGGTACAGGTACACGCGGAAACCGGGCCGTGTGATGATATGATTGCAATGGCCAGGTCTGCAGGGATGGACCCTGCACGGGTGGTTAAGCACTATGCATCCCCTGAAACCTCCCTGATACCCTCCCTGATGGCTAAACACGAGGCAATACCTGCTCTTTGCAGGGCGGGCCGGAGGTTAACCATGGAGAGTGACTACATGGATGAAAACAGCAGGCCCGGAGCGGTAATCGGGCCAAAGTCAGTGCCGAGGTTTACGAACCGTCTCCTGTCGGAGGGGCTCATTACCATGGAGGATGTACACCGGATCCATACTGATACACCATCACGGGTATATGGTGTGGAGATCGTTCTCTGAACTGCTACAGATAATATTTTTAATACACGCCTCCGCCCATATCTGATCAATGTATTTAAAAGTTCATCGGGCACCGGACGGTTCAACCGTGGTCGCAGTCTGTGACCATGAGTTGCTCGACCGAAAACTCAGGCAGGGTGATCTGGAGCTCCATGTCAGCGAATATTTCTATGGTAATACGCCAGCAGACGAAGGGGATGTGACACGGGCAATCCGGGACGGGGACCACATCAACCTCATTGGTGAACAGGCCGTTGGTATTGCAATCGGTCTTGGGCTGGTAGAGCGTTCAGGGTGCCTTGTGATTGAGGGTATCCCTCACGCACAGATAATCAGGGTATAACATGAATATTCAGGAATGTATCTGCCCCCGTTGCGGGGGACCGGTTGAAGGGGAAGGGTTATGCGGCCGTTGCAGGGGCTCATCGACCACATGGGTCACCTTTGATCCAAGGGTGACGAGTGTGCACTGTCCTACGTGTAACTCCCAGAAAAATGGGAGTACCTGGACTGACACTGAACGGGGAAGAGATGAAATCGGGCCTGAAATTGTACGGACTGCTGTCCATTTTCATCCTGACATCACCTCCCCTTCTGTCAGTATGGTAATCCGTGACAGGACCCTGAACAGGTCGTATGCCGAGGTTACGGCGACTGGGGTATTGTATGGTCAAAATGTTCAGGCAACCGGTGTCATTGAGATCGCCTGGCAGAAGGAACAGTGTAACCGTTGTAACCGGATCAGCGGGAGTTATTACGAGGGGCTTGTTCAGGTCAGGGCCCAGAACCGGAAGCTCCTGCCGCATGAGTCCCTCATGGCACAGCAGATTGCAACCGAAGTGGAGAACGGGATGCAGGCAGGTGGTGATCGGCTTTCCTATATCTCCGAAATGGAAGAAACGCGGGAGGGGCTTGATATCACTATCGGCTCCCAGCAGATCGGCCTCGCAATTTCACAGGCAGTTGTCCAGCGACTGGGGGGGCGGTATTCCACCCATCCCAAGCTGATAGGTGAAAAGGCAGGCAAAAAACTGTTCAGGGTTACCTACTCGGTCAGGCTGCCGAAGTATATCCGTGGGGATGTAGTCAGGATAGGCAGGGGTTACGGGCAGATAATGCAGATAGAGGGGCAGTATATACGGTATTTTGACCTTAAAAACGGACAGGCACGTACGGCAAAGGAAGACGATTTTGGCGCATTAATCGGGAATGTCCGGGATGCAACGGATGCGCTTATCGCGTATGTTGACGGTGATGTGCTTGGAATCATCGACCCCGTATCAGGGGTAACACATGAATGCCCGGTAGGCCCCTGGAGGACGGCAGGTCCGGGCCAGCACATCAGGGTGCTAAAAGACCAGGACACAATGATACCGGTTGGATAACATGACCATACGCATACGGGAAGTGCCCCTGGAAGAACTACACGCTGTCCTGGAAAGTGACTGGGCAGATAAGACCAGGAAACCGTATGTATCCGGTGAAACCGCTTACGTTCCGGTCCGTGACGGCTATGCTGGAACCGGTAACCTTACCCCGTGCCAGCGATACAGGGGACGGGGCTACCAGATGATCGGGCCGATCGCCGTGGTAAGGGGAGAGCGGCCTTCACCTGAAGAAGTGAAAGAAATTGTTGACTGGCAGCACCCGCACGGTGTACTATGGGTCAGTACTCATTTCGGGGTCTGCCGGATCCCGACAACAGAGGTCCTTTACGGGAACTCATGTGATGTCATTCACAGGGAGTCGGGACTCCTGTTCTGTATCGATCCCTCAAAGGTAATGTTTTCGCAGGGTAATAGGACGGAAAAAATGAGGATTGCTGCACTTACCCGGAGAGGAGAACGCGTGGCCGATATGTATGCCGGTATTGGTTATTTTACCTTACCTGTGGCCCGGGCTGGGGGTGTTGTGCATGCGATGGAGATTAACCCGGTCGCATTCCGGTACCTGCAGAAAAACATCGAGCTGAACAAGTATTCTGACAGGATCATCGCTACGCCTGGAAATTGCCGTGACCTGCTTACAGGAGTGTATGACCGGGTCATCATGGGCCATTTTGAATCAGCCCAGGCAATTTCACATGTCCTTCCCCACGTTCACCCGGGTTCCGTTCTCCACGTCCATTCATCAGGACCCCGACCGCCGGATATCACAGGGCAGTTGAAATCTGCGGATTTCAAAGCAGAAATTTCAGTCAGGGCCGTGAAGAAAACAGCCCCTCACTGCTGGCATTATGTACAGGATGTGACACTCGTATGACAGAGGGCGTATTGAAAGGGAAATGTATCGTTCTCGCGGTCACCGGGAGTATCGCTGCCACCGAAGTAGTCAGGCTCTGTCACCATCTGCGGAGAGAAGGGGCCGTGGTGCAGGGTGTAATGAGCCAGGCTGCATGTGGGATAATCAGTCCTGACGCACTCACCTATGCCACCGGGCGAGAGACAATCACCCGGTGTTCGGGTATGGTCGAACATGTGGAGTACTGTGGGGAGGGGGGGAAAGCGGACCTTTTCCTCGTAGCACCCTGCACAGCGAATACTATCGGCAAAATCGCCTGTGGGATTGATGACACACCGATCACTACGTTTGCAACTACCGCGGTTGGCCGGGGTTTACCGGTTGTCATTGCACCGGCCATGCATGAAAGCATGTACCGTCATCCGGCAGTGAGAGAGAACTTGGACCGGTTGAGAAGTTGGGGGATAGATATAATTTCCCCCCGGATTGAAGAGGGGCGTGCGAAAATTGCCGGTATTGAAGAGATCGTCCTCCATGCAAAACGGGCACTCGCAGGATGGCCGCTTGCAGGGAAACACGTGCTAATTACCAGCGGTGCATGCAGGGAGCCCGTTGATGATGTCCGTGTAATTACAACCCGTTCAACCGGCATGATGGGAAGGGCTCTGGCGCTCGAGGCGTTTCGGCTTGGTGCAGATGTTGCGGTTGTCCACAGGGACAGGTTCCCCTGCATACGGAATATTACCGTATCAACGGCAGACGAGATGAGGGCTGCCGTGCTGAACGAATGTGACATGGGGAAGGTTGACTACTACATGAGTGCTGCAGCGATCTCGGATTTCGCACCCGGACTGGTAACAGGCAAGATTCCCAGTGGAAAACCGGTCACACTGCACCTCAGCCCGCTCCCGAAGCTGTTCCCGCAGGTCTGCAGGGAAGGGAAAGGACACCCGGTTACCGTAGCATTTAAAATGGGCACCGGTGTCGAGGAACAGGCCCGGACAATGGTGAAAGAGGGTGCAAGAATGGTGGTTATCAATTCCCCGGACGTGATGGGGTCAACAGGTGGGGACTTTGTCCTCCTCTCCGGAGATAACCGGGTAGAGTTGCGGTGCACCAAGGAAGAGCTGGCAGGGGAACTATGGAAGAGGCTGCTGTAGCCTTCTGTCCGGGCCATATTTCAGGGTATTTTCGGCCAGTTCGTGGGGATACCCTGAAGCAAACCGGGAGCACCGGGGCAGGCATTGTCATTTCGGAAGGTGTAACAGTGCTGGTGGAACCCTCTTCCCTGACTTGTGTGGAAATTACCAGGGCTGACCGGCAGGGATCTGTAATTGAACGGTTACCAGGTTCTCCCCCGGTTGAATACCTGATGGAGACACTCGGCGTGACTGCAAAAGTCAGTACCCGCTGCCACCTCCCGATCAGTGCCGGTTTCGGTCTTTCCGCGGCTGCCCTGGCGGCCTCTGCAATTGCAGCGAACCAGGCGTTCGCTCTTGGATATTCAATAACAGAATGTTCCTGGTTTGCCCACGAGGCAGAGATACTCCATAAAACCGGGCTGGGGGACATTGCTGCCTGCCAGGGTGGCGGGGTAGACTGCAGGAAAGGTCCGGGAATAGATGCTGATATTGTCCGGCTGCCCGGACCTTTTCCACCGGTCTACGCGGTAACGTTCGGGCCGCTTCCATCTCCGGGTATCCTTGGAGCGCCGGATGTCATGGAACGAGTCACAAGGGCTTTCCCGGGTACCTGCCCGGGATCAATTGAAGAGTTGTTTACTCTTTCAAGGGCATTTGCTGAAAAAAGCGGGCTTATTACACCTGATATCCGTAAAGCCCTGGAATTCTGTGATTCAGCCGGAGTCCCCGCCAGTATGACAATGCTCGGGAACGGTATTTTTGCCATTGGAGAGAATGCATTCCACGTAGTATCCGGGATCTCCGGTAGGGTATTTTCTCTCCAGGTTGCGACCAGTGGGCCGCGGCTCCTGCCATTTGATTCATGGTAGTTTTTTGCTCCATGACCCGTGTCACAAGGGTGGCAATTTTTACCTTGCCTGCCAATGATAATGATCGACCATCAGGATCCAAAACAACATGACGATTCCAACAGATCATCCCCGGTACCGGTCACTTATCGTACGTGAGCGTCTTGCAGAGTACGTACGGGAGGGGATCGTCTCTCCCGAAGGACTGGTTGCACACGGAAGAGGGGAGGCATTTGATTACATGATCGGGGAAAGAACTACCGATGGGGCATTACTTGCGGAAAAGACAGCTGCTGCCATGCTCCGTTCAGCACAACACCCTGTCATATCGGTTAATGGAAATACCGCGGCACTGGCAGCCTTCGAAATCGCCCGGTTGCAGGAGGTTTCCGGCGCCATCGTTGAAGTAAATCTTTTCCACAGGACTGAAGAACGGGTCAGGAAGATCACGCACCTGCTCGAATCAAATGGGGTTACCGTTCTATCAGGGAAGGCCGAACGGATCATCCCGCTCTCACATGACAGGGCGTTAAGCTACCCGGAAGGGACCGGGAAAGCAGATGTCATCCTTGTGCCGCTGGAAGACGGTGACCGTTGCGAGGCACTCAGGAAGATGGGGAAGACAGTAATTGCAATCGACCTGAACCCGTTGTCCCGCACCGCCCGGATGGCCAGCCTCACTATAGTAGACGAGGTGACACGGGCTCTCCCATGCATAACAGGGTTCCTCGGGACACTCCGGGAACCGGAGGTTACTGAATTATCAAGGGCCCCTGATAACAATTATTTCCTCAAAGAAGCAATGAAGGAGATGAACAGGAGACTCGCACATGCTCTGGATTGAAAAATACCGTCCTGCCAGTTTCGGGGAAATTATCGGACACGAACGCGTGGTACAGCACCTGCAGTCATTTGCCTCCGGCGGGTCACTCCCCCACCTCCTGATCAGCGGGCCGCACGGCACCGGAAAAAGTGTCGCGGTAGAATGTGTGGCACGAAAACTCTATGGGGACCACTGGGTCGAGAACTGCACCGTGATCCATGCCTCCGACCTTTTCCTTCTCGGAAAAAAATACCTTGAAGACGATGACCGTTATGCACATATTTACCGGAAAGACGAGAGCCTGATCAATAATTTCAAACATATAATACGCTGGTATGCCTCGCTCCGGCCTCTTAATGCACCGTTTAAGATGGTGGTGATCGATGACGCATCAGCGCTCACCCGCGATGCCCAGTCATCACTCCGGCGTACTATGGAGCGGTATAGCCAGACCTGCCGTTTTGTCTTTTGCACCACCCACCCGGCTGCAATCATCCCTGCAATTGCGTCCCGCTGTATCCCTTTCTTTTTCGGGCCGGTAGCACCTGACCTCGCTTCAGCTTACCTTACATCGATCCTTGCAAGAGAAAAGCCCGACCGTTGTTGCAGCGATGATGAGATAGACCTCATAGTGCAGGACTCTGGGGGTGATCTTCGCAGATCGGTCATGCTTCTCCAGGTTGCAGCTGAATCAGGTGAACCATTCGACCTCGCAAAATTCAGGGAGACCGAGACGGGCATGGTAGCGTTTGCAATATATTCTGCCATCGCTGCAGGTGACGCGGCATCTGCTAACCGGCGTATCGAATCACTCATGATAGAATACGGCCTTTCGGGAGGAGAGGTACTATCCGAGCTTCGGAAAGTGCTGAAAAGGGAATACAATGACCCGAGAATTGCCTGCGCACTCGCTGATACCGACTACTTGATAGGCCACTGCAACAATGAATATATACAGCTCAATGCTCTTGCAGCAAGGATAATCGACGAGGTTTTCGGGTGAATGTGGCAGTAAACAAAGTCAGCAGCCATTATGACGAGGTGGCAGAAGTATATGACCACCGTTACGACGCGAACCGCGGGAAATTCTATTATAATCATATCAGCCGCCATGTAATGGAACGGTTTCCAAAGGGTGGCAGGCTTCTCGATCTCGGGTGTGGGACAGGGCTCTTTGTCCGGCATTACGTGAACGAGGGTGGAGAGGCGGTAGGTATTGATATCAGCCGTGGAATGATTGGAAAAGCATCAGATAAATGTGGCACCAGTGATTTTACAATCGGGACTGCTGAAGTGCTTCCATTCCGTGACAACTCGTTTGATGCTGTTTCAAGCCTCCTTTCGTTCTCCTACCTGAAACACCCGGAAAAGACACTTTCCGAGACTGCCAGGGTACTCAGGCCCGGAGGTTCAATCGCCATCTGCACACTTGGAAGGAACCTGTTCACACGCGGGCTTCCTGCAATATACCACATCAGCGAGGCGATGAACCTGAAAAAAGCCTGCTTCGGGGCATTCGGAGAACGGTATTACTCTGTCGAGGAGATGGAACAGCTCTTTTATGAGGCAGGGTTTATCGATGTGCACGTGAAGAGGTGCTCATTTGCACACTATAACCTTGCACGCCCGATATATGATATTGCGAAAAAAATGGAGCCCTTCGTTGAACGGAACATTCCATACCTTGCCTATAATATCTGTGCGAGCGGAAGAAAACCTTATGACGAACAGACCGGATAATCTTTAAAAAATATAAATTAAGTGGATTTCGGTCTTATCCGTTCAATAATTCGTTGTTTTTTCTCAATTGCTGCATCTGCTGAACGCCGGACTTTCATTTTCATATCTTCAAAGTCGCACCGTTGTAATTCGACAACTTTTTTCAGTGGGGTATAGGCAGCCTCCCGGAACCGGGGAGTGAAGTCCTGTTCCCTGCCATCAACAACAATGACTGATTCGGGCTTACCTGCTTCGACCCTGCCTATCTCCCTGATGGTAACACCTGTGCCCTGGATGACGTCCGTAATAGCCGGGACTTCAGACCGGGGTGCAGTAATCAGCAAGGCATCAAGAGAGACACCGAGATAATCGATCGAGAGATCAAGGAGCATTTTTGCGACATCCGGCTGCACCAGGGACCCGACATCTTTCTCTTCGATTATGATCCGGCATCCTGCAGTTTCTGCCATCTCGTATACATCGCCACGGAGACCTCCGTTTGTTACGTCAGTCATAGAGTGGATAGACGTCAGGGCATCACTGGCAAGCAGGGCTTCAGATGCAAGGAGGAAATTGAGGTTTATCGTTGCATCGACAACATCCGGGAACCCCGAATATAACGCTGCCGTTGCAATTGTCCCTCCTCCCGCCCCTTCAGTCATCAGGATTACATCCCCGGGCCGGGTCTCTTTCCTCGCGGTGAGGTGGCGGGCGATACCCACAGCCCCGACACAACCGGTCATGCGGCTTCCTAGCACCATGTCCCCGCCAATCCGGAGAGTTGACCCGGTTACCAGCGGTACACCCATTACCTCGCCAACCGCCGTGATACCTGCGGTATAATCAAAAATTTTGGCGACATCCCCATCATCCGCCACATGGATGTCCGAGAACAGCATGACTGGATGCGCCCCCATCACATAGACATCCCTGAGCGTGGCACGGGTCACATGAAAGCCTGCAAGGAATGGAAAATCCGACAGGCGTGAATGCATCCCGTCGACTGTACAGATAATATACGGCCCTTCACCCCCCTCCTTTGGAAGTTCCCCTGTCGTTTGCGGGTTATTATTTGTTGCCCCCTGCTTCCTCGTATCCAGGAGCACCGCCCCTGCATCGTCCATTTCATCGACACCGACCGATGCACTGGTACGCCCGATAATCCGGGCTATTTCCCGGTGCGCAAAGAAATCCCCGGTGCCCCTCGACCCGACACCAAAATCACCCATCTTCACACCAGACCGCTCAAAGGTAAAAAAGTCCCCGGTAAGTCCCCGGGTATTTTCCACCTCCCTGATGACTGCCCGTGCGAATGATTCCGCGTATGCGGGCGGGACATCTTTGATCCGTTGAATGTGACGGGCTAGTTTTTGTGTGATATCGTCGTTACCTATACATTCGTCCATCTGGCGGCGGACGAACTCCTCAACATCCATGCAGACAGGTTCGCAGGAGAGCGATAAATAGTGGTGTGATCTGCCTGACTGGCATTTCCTTCACCATGGTACCATACTGATAGCGATACCCGGGTATACCGGGTCAGTTTAACATAATTAAATAAAACTAATGAAATTAAAAATTCCTTATCAAGACCAAAAGGCAATTTTATTATATTATATTGTTAATTTATATTAATAATTAATAAATATTACTTAATTATTTAATCAATAAGTTGATATATAATAATTTATTGTTGTAAATATTAACTAATAATATGTAATATTATTGAAATATTGTTAATTAAATAACTAATACCATCTGACGTAACCTCATCCCTCCGTCACCGCACACCCATAGCCCGGTTGTACCTTGAATTTCAAACGATTAAGGTATATGGCGGGTAATAATCAGCAATTAAATTATTTTCTGCCGGATTACATAAAAATTTTCCAGATATCTGACTATACAGGATCTGTCCTTATCAATGCTCTTGTGCATATCGGGCACCATTGATGCTATCTGCATGGCATACTCTCATGGCAAATATTCATTAGAACAAATCTTCCACAAATGATATGCCCTCAATACGGAGGGAATGGGGGGAATATCCACGCAAAAATTCATTGCGAATAAAGATGATAAAGCCAGGCCAGAACGGTGGCAGTCAGTGGTCGCCCTAGAAAAAATGGGAAAGCCAGTGGTGGAGTACCTTGTACCCCCACGAAAGGATGAAGATAAATGGGTGCGTTACAACACAACCGGTGCTCCGGGAACTATCGGTAACGGGTGTTATGGTGATCATCTTATCGGTTCACCAGAAAACCACGACCAGGGTGTAAGATTTGTTACTGCGGCAGCTCTTTGGAAAACCGGGGAATCCGAAGGCCTGCAGTGCATTAAAACCCATATCCGATCAGTATAACTGACACGGTGAAAAGTGCAGATGAAGATGCCCTCAAACTGCTGAACCATTACAACCGGGCGCTTTTTCCTGCTGAGGCCTCCTCTCTTTTATCAGGAAAAGGATTGGGTAATTTGTGATGAAGAGATTAGTAACCTGTGATAAACGGAATGATTATTTTCCTGCTTTATTCCGGTTCTGCACCCGCTGGACCAGCACATACCCGGATCGTTCACCTTTGTGATCTATAATTTCAGACACCGATGCTTCAACCGTTACCCTGCCTTCATTCGTGATTAAGGAGTACCGCAAGAGTGAATTGTTTTCTTTTTCTGTATCTGTAATAAAATCAAGGACAATTTTCCGGTATTCCGGTGCGATAATACTGCTGATATGCCTGCCAATCACCTCTATTTTCCCGTTGTTCTCTATAACGGAAGCCATGGCATTATTTAATCTCTGTATTTTACTCGCACAATCAAGTACAATGACAAGGTCTGTTGTAGCGTTCATTGCATTAATAAAGAAGGCCTGGTCGGCATTGATGATTGTAAGACTTTCAATCTCTTTTGCAAGGGTATCATGATGGAGCGACATCTCATGTATTTGTGACCTGGTGAGGTCTCCTGAAACCCCATGTGCCTTATGAAGAGACACTTCAAACTGTTTTAAAGCAGTGATATCGCGGATTGCCATTATTGCCCCTATTCGAGAGCCCTCTTTATCAAGTAACGGGGATGCCTTTTGAAGATGCCAGGTCACCGGGAGACCCTCTTTCGCAGAGATACCTGATTCATGGATAAGACTCGTTCCGAGAAATGACACACCCGGATATTTTTTACTAATCTCATCCCGGGGTACATCAAGCAGGTCAACCATGAGCGGCATACCCCCTGGACCCGTCTGCAACACTTCTGCATACCGGTCTGTGCCGATAAGCATTTCCCTCTTAATGCCGGTAAAATCTTCTATTGCCCTGTTCCAGGCGATAATTAGTTTCGATTGATCGAGTACAAATGTTGGGTCAGGGAGGAACTCTATAATATCCGAAAGTTCCCGGTCTGTTGCGTTCAGCCTATTCCGGAGTTCTCTGATCTCTGTGATATTGACAAAGGAAAGGATTACATAAATGGTTTTATCCAAAGAATTATTGATACGTCTCACGGTCAGTTCGGTAAAGGTGATCTTCCCTTCGCGGTCTTTTAACCTGACTTCTCCTTTCCACTCGTTTTTGTCCTGGCATTCTGCCATCACATTTTGCAATTCCGCAAGGATTGCAGTATCACCATGAGTAAAATGCTGGATAGGGTGGTAGATCACATCATTTAAGGAATGGTACCCTAGTATGTCGACAAATGCACGGTTCGCATAAATGACATTGCCGGCAAGATCAATGATTGCAATGGCATTCATCGCTGCCGAGATTGCATTCTCTTTCAGGAATAGTTCATGCTCAGCCCGTACCCGGGAGGAAATATCGGCAAACATGGCCATCATACACATCGGATTTCCTGAAGTATCCCGGACCAAACTTGCGGAAAGTTGTGCATCCAGCCTGGACCCATCCTTTCTCCTTGGGTGTACTTCACCTATCCAGCCCCCCTTCTTTGCAAGGGTTTTCTTTACTTCGAGAACGATTTTCAGTTCAAGGGGGTCCTCGTGTGCAAAGAGTTCCATGGGTTGACCAATAACCTCGTCAAGCGACGTGTACCCAAACATCCGCATAAACGAACGGTTCGCATAGGTCACGCGGTTATCCATTCCTGCGATAACAATACCGTTTATTGATGATTCAATCGCATATCCCTTAATGAGAAGTTCCCGTTCATCCTTTTTCTGCCGGGTGATATCCCTGGATATACTGGAAACCCCGATGATCTTCCCTTCTTCGTTCCGGATGGGTGAGAGGGTCAGTGCGATGTCAACAAGAGTACCGTCCTTTTTTCTCCAGACCGCCTCCTGGCTATCAATATGCTCCCCCTGCCGTATCCTGTCAAGGACCTCGATGAAATGTTCCTGGTTTTCCGGTGGAATTAGCATTGAGACGGGTTTTCCGATACTATCCAGTGCCGTATACCCATACATCTTTTCCGCACCGTTATTCCAGGAAATGATCGTCCCATCCGGAGACTTGCCTATAATTGCTTCTTCTGACGATTCAACGATTGACTTATGGATTGCACGTATTTTTTCGACATCGATACGGTCGGTGATGTCTTCATACGTGATAAACTGCCTCGCACCGGACATCGAGACTGCCCGGATCTCGATCTCCCTGGACAACCCTTCTTTTGTTTTGACCGTGGCCCGGATCTGCGTCACTTCCCCTATGGCTGATGAATACAACCAGCGCAGGCGGGTTGCTTCCATCTCATCACGCACCTGTTCGTCCGGGTAGGCAAGGACCTGCCAGTCCCTGATTGTCGGGAGTTCCTCTTTCGTATACCCGAAAACCTCTGTAAACCGCTCATTGATGTAGGTAATTACTCCTGAACCTTCGACAATACTGATAGGGAAGGGAGAATAATCGACGATTTTTCGGAATTGTACCTCGTTTTCTATTAATGCCTCTTCAGCGATATGCTTCTGGAGCGCGATGGATGATTCCCTGATATAGGTCTCGAAAATATCCACGCGGGGCGGTATAGCTCCCCCTTTCATCAGGAGGGCTACCCTGCCAAGCAGTTTTTCTTTCCTGGCAAGCCCTATCACATAAATTCCGGAAATATGTAATGTATTTTCGAGTTTGGAACATACTTCAGGTGGGAAGGAGCGATTGACCGCCTCGTACAGCGATGTATCAATCCTGACGAGTTTCCTGGAGAGCAGGTTATCCCTCGGACGGTCAGATATCTGGTACCTCATTCCTACCGGGTCGCGGCCCACAAGCGCTTCTATCTCCGCTCTCGCACTTTCATCGAGGATCACACGTGTAAGGAACTGGCTGGTGGTCTCGTCATAGGAATGGACAACGACCAATGAGTTTGGAATAAGTTCTACCACCCCCTCAGCTATCCGCGTGAAAATATCATCTTTCCCGGTGATATCGATGAGCTCTGTTATTCTCCTGGACAGTGTTTCAAGACCCTTAATGTATTCCGATGCCTTTTCTTCAGCCTGTATCCTGTCGGTGATATCCCTGCCGACCGACTGATACTCAACCAGCTGGTCCTGTTCGTCAAAAATGGCCCGGTCACTCCACCGCTGCCAGCGGATGATGCCGTCAGGCATACGTATCCGGTGATCAATGCTTTGAACAGGGTGCTGCGGGGTTAATGAGGCGAAATGGGCCCTGATCAGTGGGATATCTTCAGCGGGGATTTTAGGAATGAACACGTTATTGAGAATATCTTCCCGTTGTTTCCCAAAATAACGCAAATATGCTTCATTTACAAAAAGATGCGTTCCATCCGGAAGGAACCGGGAAATGAATTCCGTCTGGTCCTCGACGATATTCCTGTACCTGGCTTCACTGACCTCGAGCTGGTGTTCATACGCAGTTGTTTCCGTTACGTTTTCAAGAATTACGGTGATGTCCCGGGCCCCCTCTTCAAAAACAGTGGGGATCAGTTTTACCCGGTAGAACATCTCCACTGCTGCACTACCATCTTCTGGAGATATGTCGTACCGGATATTCAGCGAGATCTCCTTTCTGTCAGGAGATTCCTTAATTGCATCATCAAGAGGAAGTGTCGTTATAAAAGGTAGCGGGAGGTCCGGGAGTGGTGTGCCGATAAGGGCCTCCCTGGTCATGGAAAAGGCAGTAAGGAAATTTTCGTTGACCTGGATGATCCGGAAGTCCGAGTCGATGATGATTACCAGGTCTGATGAAAAGGAGAGCATCGCCGAGAGCGGCACCCTGTGCGAGAGAAAATATATTTTTGCAGTCCCATAACTCCGCATTTCAACCTGGCCGGAAACAAGAAGAAGGTCGAGGTATTTCGCGACTGAGTTACGGTTCATTTTCAGGCTGTGGGAGATGTCTGAGATGCTCAACCCCTTTGGCTTGAACTTGAGGAGGTTCTTGATTCTCGCGATCTTTTCCTGCTCGAGGATCATTAATTTGTGATAGGGTGCCGTGAGCTATAAAGGATTGTGATATCCACCTGGGGGTGAGGGCAACTCTCCGAATCCGGGCGATAATCAAGGCGTATATTACTTAAATAAGGCAACGTATTGATATTTTCCTGATACTAGTATTATGCAGGGATTACTCTCCGGTATAATTAATCCTAAACGGTTGAAAACAGGGTGGTTTGAGATAAAAGGCCCATTATCAGGGTATTAAGCAATTCCGCCGGAAAACAGTTGAATTACTGTATACATCTCGATTTTGAATAATATTTGGGATTTAAATTGTCCGGAATAGGTAATTGGAGGATAATTTTCGTATAAGATGCAGGTTTGGAATCTCCCGGGTTTTTCCTGACAGGTGATAATAAAGAGCTGTCCATGAACATGGGGTCCTGAGGATAGATTATAGTAGTGAAGATAGGTTTTTTAGAAATCCAAAAAGGTCTGTTAGTATTATTATCCTTCATACCGATCCAACTATATGGATATCATACAGCAGGGAACAACTCTTATCATAAAAGGTCGTCGACTTTCTGAGTTGGATCTTTTTGTATGCCGTGTCCTCGATATCCTTACCCCTTACACCCCCTATGTAATCGTAAGCGGATACGTGGCAATACTGTTTGGAAGGACACGTAGCACGGAGGATGTTGATCTTTTAATACCTGTTTGCGATATTTCTACATTTCTTCGTCTTCATGATGAATTCATAGATAGCGGGTACGAATTTTTAAATGCGGAAGATGGTTATGGTCTGCATTCAATCCTTATCTCTGGTTCCGGAATCCGACTATCGGAAAAAGATGCATTCATACCTAACATTGAAATTAAGTTCACACGGAATGAATCTGATGCCTATTCATTTGAAAAAAGGCTCCCTCTTATTATGAATGACAGGACCTTCTGGATAGGTCCCCTTGAAATGCAGATTGCATATAAGTTTTGGCTTGGAAGTGAGAAGGATATTGAGGATGCAATTTATATTCGTGAGATTTCCCGGGATTTTATCGATGAAGAACTTTTACGAGACTTTTGCTCATCCTTTGGAGTGAACAATGATCCCTCCTGATCCAGAAGTGCGTCAGCAGAATAGACGAGAGCGGATCTGGTTTGTCAAAAAATCGGCTGACTGGGTGCGGTCAGTCCCAAACGAAGTGTGGAGTGAAAGACAATGTGTCTTGATCAATGCACTTCTCTTAAACAGGACAAGTATCCCTTTTACCAAAGAACAGTATATCCAGATGATTGAGTCTGCGCGACGGAATTCCGGTCGGCGAACAGGATCCCCAAGGTTGCCTTCCCGGGTAAAGGTGGAAGTAGGGGAGATTCCTTGCAAATGAGAAGTGGAGCACTTTTACCGGTTGTAAGAATTATATCCCATATCAGAAGTCTATTATCGCGATCGTGTGAAAAGGTTTATTATACGATAATTTTCCAATGGATAGTTACTCGCGGGGTTCAAACAGAATGCGTTATTCCGTACTAGTAGTATGCATTATTTGTCTGGCATTGGTATCATGGGCATATGCCGGGTGTGGAGTAGATACGAATCCGTATGATGATGTTCCCGGGCCCCTTGGGAATGGTTACTTCCCACCGGCAGCAGACTTTTACTCGGATATAACGCAGGGTTATGCACCCCTGACCGTCACCTTCTCGGACAGGTCAACCAACGTCCCATTATATTGGGCGTGGAGTTTCGGGGATGGTGTGACTTCAAATGTCAAAAATCCCGTCCATACCTACCAGTCTCCCGGCATGTATACCGTGTTATTGACTGCAGGAAACAGGTATGGCGGAAATTCAATTACCAAAACTGACTATGTGGTTGTAAATTCCGCATCAACCAAACCGGTTGTTGATTTTACCGCATCAGTCACGTCAGGATATGCACCGTTGCAGGTTGAATTCTCCGACCTTTCCACTGGCGGTATAATCATATCAAGGGTATGGACATTCAGTAAAAACGGCATACCGGATACAGAAGCTAAAAACCTCCAAAAAATTGTCCATACTTTTTATGAGGCAGGCCAGTACAATGTAACCCTAACCGGAACTGCTGGGAACAATGAATCGGTATCCCTGGAAAAGTCGTATTATATTAGTGTGAGACAACAGGCCCCTGAAGATGGCACGGTTATCCTGCACCCCGGATGGAACCTTGTGTCCACGCCGCTTCCTTTGAAAGACCAGTCCCATACAGCGGGCCAGCTTTTCGCAACGGTTGATACAGGCTCACGCTCATTTTTTTCGTATGATGCCGGGTCGAAACAATTCATCCCCCTGAATTCACAGTCGGAAATATTTCCCCTCGAAGGCATCTGGGTCTATTCAAAAAATGAATCTCCCCTGACGTTCAGGTACCAGGTCGCAGAACCTGTTACGATCTCTATGCACCTGCCTGCAGGCTGGAACCTTATCGGGTACCCTTCCACCGAACCTGGAAATGCACGTGCAGGTTTCGCCTCAATTGGTAACACCTGGTCAACCATATTATGTTTTGACCCGGTCTCGCAACAGTACTCAACATCAATTTTCAACGAAGGGGTCGGGGGGCAGAGTGACCAGCAATTGATGAACCCCATGAACGGGTACTGGATCTACATGCCACACGAGGGCGATTTGATGGTATCGATAGAGTAATTGGATACGTTACCTGATGGGTTGGCTCCTTTGGATTAATCTTATTCATGAGGGTCAGTCAATAAATTCAGCCTCATTCGGATTAACAGGAGATGGTGGGATCAATTAGTTCCACAAACATTTTATGATTCACCGGATAGAGTAATGAGTATTCCGATAAACCCGAGAAAATTCAGATGCAGGACGATATAAATCCAAAATAGAGGGCGGGAGTAAGTTATTCACACAAATTTTCTAGTCATAGTCCCTGTTTTCAAATGAGTTTTGCAAAGCGTACGCTAGAAGGCACCCTGATTTTTCAGAGTCACCAGTTGGTACAGGTTAAAACTGAACGCAGCAAACATCATTTTGATATGAGTTCGAACAACCGTAGTCACGTGGGTATGAGAGGAATGGAACACATTCTTGATGACCGCGTAGGGTCTTTCACCGGGAGATCGTTTTCGTGAAATCCGTTTGTTTCTGATAATATCCCTGATACCAATCGGATGCCCTCTCACCCCACGTTGCATAGTTGCATCAAAACCCTTCGGTTCAACACCGAAATAACCCCGGTCCCGATAGACCACTTCACCTTCTTCTGACAGATCGATTCGGCTATCATGAACAGATGCAGTCGTTGTCTGAAGTGCCCGTATCAATCCGAAATCGCAGTCTTCTTTCGTGTGAAGTTTGAATCCAAAATAAGACTTGTTACCCTTTTTTGTCCAGGTACCTTCTTTGTTCCTCCTAGTTTTTGCTTCGTCTCCCCGAGGAGTATCTACAGATGCATGGCCTGGATCTGCTGTGATGAATGTCGCATCCTGGATCACACCTTTCCGTATCTTCAATCCCTTACCATCCAGTTGTCTTTGGAGTTCGTTCCAGATCGCTTTGTCTTTCCCGGTTTTTGATAATCGTTCCCGGAAATACCAGACCGTCGTGTGATCTGGAATCTTTTCGGGAAAGCCGAGAAATCTCAAAAACGAGATCTTGTCATTGGCCTGGCGTTCAAGTTCCGGATCGGATAACCCGTACATCGATTGAAGTACCAGTAATTTGATCATGAGAACGACATCGATATTGGGTCGCCCTCCTTGTTCTGTTGTATTTGTGTAAATCTCTCCGACTATCTCTCTAAATGGTTCCCATTCAATGAGGGTTGCCAGTTCTCCCAATCGGTCTCCGAGATCTTTTACTTGTTTATATCGCTCCTGTAACGCAAAATCAACAAGAGATTCCATATATTCTTTTCGAAGTTCTAAAATATAGTACTTCTGGCAGGGGGGTTATTCGGAATGCTCTAATAATCAATTATGAGTAAACCTGCAGTGCATGGGGTGCACGAAACCAAATGGATCACGATATTCACTGACGAATATGAGTCCATGAAGCGGACCATAGACGTACTTTCCGATAAAGAGCTCATGGTGCAGGTCAGAGAAGCGGGATACAAGGATACAACGTCCCGCGATTTTGAAACTCTGGCAGATGAACCTGGGATCTAGAACACATCCTTGTGCCTGATTGCAACTATTTCGACAATTTTTTGTTCATGATCGATAGTGTAGATGATTCTGAACCGGTTCTCAAAATAGAGTTCCCAAAAACCATGAAGTACTCCGCGTAAAGGTTTTCCGAATGATTCGGGATATTCTTTTAATTTTCGAATTTTAACTGCGAAACGCCTCTGTATTTCCTTATCATAACTTTTGAGCCAATCTTCCGCAGGCTTTTTTGATCATGACTCGAAACGTTTCCACTGATATCCTTTACGTGTGGGATGTATTTACGACGAATGGTACATTTTTTTTTAGCGTCGTGATTGTTAAATCACGATTGTCAACAGAAATACTGAATGTACCATAACTTAAAGCCTGCAGTTTCCTTCTGCACAGGCAGCAGGGAGTACCTGAAAATCATGTGACTTGATACCTACACATTCCCTGTCATTAACGCCCCTTTTACGACCATTCCCGTGGTAAGATTAGGCCAGGGTGAAGCTAAAACCAACGCCATTCAGGGCCCGGATCCGGTTAAAACAAGGGAGTATGGGCGTTGTTTAATACTATGGCCAATAAATGTGTTTTTATCTTAACGGGTGGCAATGCGGGCGTTATTACCTAAAAACCCGGGCGCCGGTAAACCGAGGTCAGTCAAAGGGTGGTGTGTAAGGTGATCCCGTCTTATTTTTGCGATAAAGAGGTTGATATGGGCTTGGATTTTGTCTAAGCTGGGGCAGGGTAAATTTGCATGCGGTACTGGGTATTCACGCAAGGGTGAGGGAGATTTTGGGGTGTCGATAGATTAAGAGGATAATTTACCTGACTGGCCAGGACCCCTTATAAAACCTAAATACTCGTTTTATTCATTAAATCCAGCCATATTTATGAGTATAGTGTTTTTCAGGATACATTTCAAAACCGATTCGATTTTAATGGGGATATTCAAGCAGAATTAACTTTCTCCGGGACCTATAACAGTATAAAACCAAACATTTATACTTTTTTCAATCAAACATGGCGGCATCGTCAACCTGTCTGGGGGTCTTCGGATTGAAATGGTTAATAGCTGCAATTCTAATTTGTTTGTTTTTTGTTGCAGGAGTTTTTGCTGATGATGTGTTTAATCAAAATAGCAATACCAGTATTCCCGGTAATTTAACAACACCTCATGAAATTGAGACTGTTACCGATAGTAATGGTACTATTATTGAATATGTGAAAGACGAATTGATTATTCAATTCAAACCGGAAATATACGAAAATCCTAATTTGTATAATGCGACTTCTTCAAGAATTCACACTCAAATCAATGCTTTTATTCTACGTGATTATGGAGCATTTGGACTTCCGGGAGCACAACTTATTGGTATTCCAAGTAATATTACTGTCAATTCTGCGATAATATATTATTCAAATCTATCCTGCATCGATTATGCACAGCCAAATTACATAAAAAGAATTGATCCTTTAGTACCCACAAATCAAAGTTTAAATTCAAAAAGAAGTTTATTTTTAAACAATAAAGAAAGTCTCCCAAATGATCGGTACTTTTCCCAACAATGGTATTTAGCTAAAATCAATGCTCCATTAGCTTGGGATATTTCGCAAGGATCGAATGATGTAAAAATTGCAGTTATGGATAGCGTTGATCTTACGCATCCTGATCTTAAAAATAATATCTGGAAATCAATCCAATATAATGATGATGATACTGATCATGGCACACGTTGTGCTGGAATAATCGCTGCCGAGGGGAATAATAGTATTGGAATTGCCGGTGTTATGTGGCATGCTAAGATTATCCCTCTTGAAGCATTAAAAGGGTATAATGATGATCGTGAAATAATTGCATTTGACTATGCTAACCAAAACGGAGCTGATATTATATTATGCTCTTTCGGATTTTACGGATCTAAAGATTTAGTAGAAAAAAGTCTAATAAAAAATTCTCTAGCTTTGGTTATTTGCTCTGCCGGTAATGATGGCACTAACAACGATATTCGACCTCATTATCCATCAGATTATGAATTAGATAATATTATTTCTGTCGCGGCAACGGATCAAAATGACAATCTTGCATCTTTTTCAAACTACGGGAGATCTTCAGTAGACATCGCGGCACCAGGAAAAGATATAGTCAGTACAATCCCGACTTCTCCATACTATTTAGCAGGAGATAAGAGCTCGGGCACCTCATATTCTGCCCCAATGGTTGCCGGTGTCGCCGGATTACTTAAATCAAAATATCCGGAATTGTCAAATGCACAGATAAAGGCTGCAATTCTCAATAATGTTGATACTGTTCCTTCCTTAAATGGAAAAGTCCTCTCGGGAGGAAGGCTCAATGCTTATAAAGCATTACAATCCCTCGAGCCGGGATCGATTTTCGTACAATCCAATCCTACGGGAGCAAAGATCTACCTTGACGGCAATGACACAGGTTTCGTCTCCCCAAAAACAATTTCAAATTTAAGTACTGGAAGTCATGTTGTCAGATGCAGCATGAACGGTTACATTGATAATTCCAAAACAGTTTCCATTTCATTAGGGCCAACAACAAATGTCATGCTTACCCTCCAGAAATTAGATTTTTCAGCTCAACCCCTGTCTGGTAACGCACCACTTTCAGTCAACTTCACCCCGACTGGGGACATCGGGTCGACATCGTGGTACTGGGTCTTTGGCGACAGTACACAGTCTACTCAGCATAACCCGGTTCATATCTTTGAAAAACCAGGGAGATATGCAATAATCTATCAAGTTTACATCGATGGTAAGTGGTACAACACCTGGAAGACCGGGTACATTACGGTCACCTCATCCATGGATGCACCCGTCGCAAACTTCGATACTAATAAGTCCTCAGGAGTCGCGCCGTTGTCTGTCCAGTTTACCGATACTTCTTCGGGTTCAGTACCGCTAACCTACCTATGGGACTTTGGCGATGGGACTTATTCGGCATTGCCAAGTCCGGTACACACGTATACTGCAACAGCCGATACAACCTTTAACATTACCCTGAAGATATCCAATAGTGCGGGCTCATCGTCCAAACTTTCGGCTATTACGGTATACGTAACACCCCCTGTTATCCCACCCGCGAGTATCAATAACCTTGATAACACCACGTTCCAGCGGACCAGTATCACATGGACCTGGACAGATCCTTCTTCAACAGACTTCTCGAAGGTAATGGTCTACATGGATGGTGTATTCCAGACCAATGTGACCAAAGGGATCCGGACCTACACGGCATCGTCACTGATTCCTGATACCGCACATACTATTGCAACCCATACCGTCGGTACCACCGGTCTGATTAACCAGACCTGGATAAGCGATATAGCGAGGACTGCTCCAGATGCACCCTCCTTCGGATCGGCTTTTATTCAATCTACTCCCTCCGGCGCAAAGATTTATCTCGATTATACTGACACGGGATTTGTCACACCTAAAACACTTTCAAATCTGGCATCAGGGAGCCATATTATCAGGTGCAGCCTGAGTGGTTACGATGATACTACTCAAATAGTTTCCATAATATCCGGACAAAAAACAGACTTATTGATTACCCTGCAGAAATCGGGAAATGTTCCTCCAAAAGCGGATTTCGTAGCATCAACCCGGGAAGGCGGGAGTCCATTATTTGTTCAATTCACCGATAAATCGATCAATTCACCTACCTCGTGGTCGTGGACATTCGGGGACGGTTCAACCTCTAATGGACAGAACCCAACCCACACCTACCTTAAACCGGGGATGTACTCTGTAAAATTAAAAGCATCGAATTCTGCCGGGTCAAATGGCCTTTCAAGATCTGGTTATATAGTTGTTTCTAATTCAGGACCAACGCCCACTCCTACCGTTTCACCAACTCCAACATTTACGCCAACCCCAAGCCCCACTCCAACGCTGACTCCTACACCGACTCCAATACCCACATCTTCTCCAACTCCTACGCCAACTCCGACCCCGACACCTGATCCAGGTGTCCTGAAAGCAGGATTTACAGCGAGCCCAAAGACTGGTACAATGCCACTCGTCGTCTCCTTCCAGGACCTTTCGACAGGTATTCCTACAAGTTGGCTCTGGACATTTGGTGACGGTTTAACCTCTAATGAACAGAACCCCGCCCATACGTACTTAAAAGCAGGTATATATTCAGTGAAATTAAAAGCATCAAACTCTGAAGGGACTAGTGGGCTGTCAAGGTCTGGTTATATTGTGGTTTCTTAAGAAATCCATTTTTTTTAATTTTGTATTGCCTACTCCAATGATCATAGATATCGGAGTAATATGTAACTAATTTTTACCCGCAATCAAGGGGATGAATATTCAATCAGCTGTTCTCCCTGAGTAAAGAATACTCACTCCTATGATCCTGATGTAATGAAATACACCGCATTACCAATTAGACAGGAATGCTATAAATCAATAACATTCCATCTCACATCTTATGTCGAAGAGATCTTTTTACTTTTATACCGCCATTGACAGAAGCAGAGGATTGCAGAGGTAATTGAATCGGATCCTACCATCCTATATGCAAAATATTGAGTCCTATTTGGAATTCGGTTTTTATACAAAACATTAGAGAAATTGCAAATATAGAATAAGTGTTTTCCCAGAGACTAAAATAACTCAAAAACCCCATAAAGCGCGCAAAATCTGACTTCATTAAGGCCAGATAGATTCTCGCAAATGTAAATATCGAATATTCTGGGGAATAGTGGCATTCTAATCATTTTAATAGATATTTATATTTTTAGGATGGAAACATGATTAAACGAAATATCATTCAATCCTATTTCAAATTCAAAAAACGGAAAACAGGTCAATTATTAGGTTTTACTTTGATATCTCTGCAAATTGAAGTAATTCAAGGTAACAATCACTAGATTTATATTCTCAACTACCGCCTCCAGATCATCCCCAGTTCACCCATTCAGTCATTGTGCATGCCTAAATACTCAAAATTCACCAATAGGTTTATAAAGATGAAAGATACAAGGTCATTTATATTCAATTGGTAATTCAGGATGACTGAGGTAATGGTTTAGTCAGTGGAATGCAGAAACGCATATTTCATTGGTATATAAATCTATCCAATTTCATCAGGAAATCTGGTAACAAGATCAAGGTGGCGAAGTTATGAAGACGTATGATGAAATCAAGAGTACGGGGCGACTGAAATGTGTTCTCGTGCTTTTCTTTGTATTATTGCTATTCGGGTCTGCTAGCTATGTTACAGCAGCACCTGTGGCAAGTTTTATCCGCAGTCCGGCATCAGGAAATGCACCGTTGGGTGTTCAGTTCACTGATACATCGACTGGAGGACCGATGATCAATTGGACCTGGTATTTCCAGGATGGTACACCTCCAGTTACGGTACAGAATGCATCCCATCTTTTTGAGACAGCGGGGTCGTATAATGTGAACATGGTGGTATGGAATGTTTCAGAAACTAGTAGTGCGCAAAATATTGTGAACGTATTCCCACTTGCACAGTTTACTGCAACAACAACCACCGGCTATGCCCCATTGACTGTCCAGTTCACTGATACATCATTCGGAAATCCGGACCAATGGTTTTGGCAGTTTGGTGACCAGGGTATCACTAACACTAGCAGAAATCCGGCGCACACCTTCCTTAAGAGCGGTGTTTATACTGTCAACCTGACATCCACAAGGAATTCCATGTCAAATACATCTGCAAACATGACCATTACGGTTAATCCAAAGGCTGATTTCACTATCACCCCGTCAACAGGATTTGCCGATATTACCTCATTCCAGTTTAATTCATCTGCATCAACAGGAGGACCAACATTATCCTATGTCTGGGGTTTTGAGGCATGGAACCAGACCTGGCCAACCAACGCAGCAGTATTCAACAAAACATTTGATACGGCGAATACCTACACAATCAGGTTAACGGTCAATGGTAATGGAGGGACAACTGATTCCACAACAAGAACACTTCAAGTCTATCCGAAAGCGATTCTCACTGCGACCCCGCCAAACATCGTTGAAGGGCGACCAGTCAAGTTCGAAGGTATCGCATCTACTGGTAATCTTACCAGTCCCCCTGTGGGTAGCTGGTCATGGAATTTTGGGGATGGTACCACTGCAACCGGCAGCAACGTAACACATGGATTTATGCCAGGAAAGTTCACAGTTACCCTGACAGTAACGAAAAATGGCCTTTCTGATAGTGCTACAACCACAGTATCCAGTGATTCTGGTAACTTATACCTCCTGAGAAGTGGAATTAACGGGAATACGTACTTCAGTGCAGACAGATATGGGGTAGGTTCCGGACAGCCAATCTTGTTCACCGCATACTCAACGAGATCGATCTATTCATTTAGGTCTGCCATCCGACCTTCATTCAGGCCTGATACAAGCACATTGTATACGTGGGAATTCGTTGGAGCTTATGATCCTGTCGGCCATCACTACGGTCCCTGGGTTACGAATGATCCAAGTATTCGTGTAAATGATAATTCAGAAAGGAAATTCGCGGTCGATATCTATACAGTAATATTGAAAGTGACAGATTCCCGTGACACATTTACGGTGACCAAACCCCGATTGATCGTGGTGAGGAGTTAGGAGGGGTTGAAAAATGACAACACGCATTTCTAACTTGATGGGTAGCACGGGACTGAAATATCTCCTCGTGCTGGCTTTTATCATTTGCCTCCTGCCAGTCGGAGCGATGGCAATAGTATATGTGGATTCGCCGATGGTGATTGAGGAACCAGGGGAATATCAACTTATCAAGGATATCACCGATTACGATGGTGTACGGTGGCAGAATGGAAGTAGCTTCTATGAGCCTTGTATCAAAATTCTCGCCTCGGATGTCATCTTTGACGGAAATGGTCATACCATAAGTACCGGTGTAAAGTTTAATTCGAGCAGTGATGACCAGGTAGGTATCTACGTAGATTCATTGCTCGAGCGGGTCTCTGTCATAGATACCAAGGTCGACAAATTTAACTATGGTATCTATTATTACGTCGTAAACCCGTTTTCGCTCCCTGAAAGCGGGGGTCGTATTGACAATAATAATGTTAATAATAACGATTACGGTATCGTGCTTGATTCATCACAGTGGGTAAGTGTACTCAATAACGACGCCTCGTATACTAAAAAACAGGGGATCACGGTAAGTGCATCTCATTGGAATACTATCAACAATAATAGTGCCAATAATAACGGAAATGTAGGTATTTACATCGAGGGGGGTTCGTTAAATAACACAGTTACACATAATTCCGCCAATTTCAATAAAGACATAGGTATCTACATTAAAACTTCTCACAATAATTTAGTCCAGTACAATACCGCGAATAACAACATCAATGCTTCAACGTCTGGAGCAGATGCGTTTGGAAACGGTATTCTTTTAGAGGAAAGTATAGGGAACCACATTATTGACAACGACGCCCATAGAAACCGTCGCTCTGGTATTACGGTTATACCCACGCAAAGCTCAATCCCGAACTGGATAGAGAACAACAGTGTTTCAGAAAACGGGCACTCTTTTGGGAGCACGCCATATGGCTGGGGAATATATGTGGGTCTTGATTCGGGTAAGACTCACGTCAACAACAACCACGCGTTCGATAATACCGCTATCGGTATTGAGCTTCAGCAGGATAACGGAGCAGATTCAGCAGGGAACCTCGTTGAAGGAAATGGAGTAATGGGTATTTTACTCAGTGGAAGCAAAAATAATATCCTGCACGACAACATCATCCGGAATAACCATAAATACGGGATCCAACTCGCAACATTCATTACTGATGATTTGGTGTATCTATCAAGTGATAAGAACTCCCTCAAAAATAACAAAATTTATGGTCACGAAATTTCCGGTGTTTATCTGAATGGTACGGATAATTTCGAACCGTTGATCGAAACCATCCTTGAAGGTAACGATATTTATGACAACGGTCAATGGGGTGTCCACCTCTATCATTCCAACCTGAATACACTCACGGACAATACAATCCGTGCAAACGGAGTTCTGGGTATCAAGCTCGATGGATCGGGCTACAACGTCATCTACAACAATATATTTAATAATTCGATTAATGCCGGGTTCGGACAACAGAGCAATAATCCGAACACCTGGAACGTCCTGCAGTCACCAGGTTCAAACATCGTGGGAGGGCCGTATACAGGTGGCAACTACTGGGCACAGCCAAATGGCCAGGGATGGTCGCAGATCAATTTTGACACAAAAGGCAACGGTTTCTGCGACAATGCATTTGTGATCGGGCCGAGTAACCTCGATAACTTCCCACTTACAAATTTCCTCAAAGTAAGTTTCACCGCTGATAAAACAAGTGGTAATACTCCACTCACAGTGAAATTTGCCGGCAATGTTACAGGTCAGACGGGTAACCAGTGGCTATGGAATTTCGGTGACGGAACTACCGACACCACACAGAACCCGACACACATTTATCAGAGTAATGGTATCTACACCGTATCTCTGACTGCATCAAATGGAGGCTGGAGTAACACAACAACGAAGACAGGTTATATCATGGTCGGAATAGCCACACCAGTAGCTGATTTCTCAGGTACTCCGGTAACAGGTGCATTTCCGCTGACCGTGACCTTTACCGATCTTTCTTCACCGAATTCCGGACAGTATGCAGTTACAGCCTGGGACTGGAACTTTGGGGATAATACGCCACATTCAAGTGCTAAAAGCCCGGTTCATGTGTATCTGGCAGCAGGTAATTACGATGTCATACTTAACGTCACAAGTCCTGGAGGTATTACCACCACTATAAAGATGAGTTATATTACATCTGGGAGTACACCGGCAGCAACAGCGGCATTCACAATGACGCCGGGTTCGGGCCCTTCACCACTGACCGTTCAGTTCATCGACCAGTCAACAGGATCGCCCCCCCTGACATATTCTTGGGACTTCGGTGACAGTTCACCCGTATCAACATTACAGAACCCGGAGTACACTTATACAAACGAGGGGACTTACCCTGCTACTTTGACAGTCACTAATGCCGGAGGGCAGTCAATAGTTAGTCACAATGTTATCGTGGGAGGACCGATCGAACCGACAGTTGCATTTACGGCAATCCCAAGGTCCGGGACGGTACCTCTGATTGTTTCATTCATTGATCAGTCAACAGCAAATCCTGACGCCACAACCTATCTGTGGAACTTCGGAGACGGGACTTCCGCCGAGAGAAACCCTGTCCACCAGTATAGCACGTCTGGTACATACGATGTATCCCTCATCGTGACAACCAATGGAAAGAGTTACTCGCTGGAAGAAGCGGATTACATCATAGTAAACACACCGGGAACCGTTAACGCGAATTTCTTCGTAGTACCACCATCCGGGGGAATTGAACCGTTGGTAGTACAATTCTATGACCAGTCGAGCGGTAACCCTGCTCCAACATCCTGGTTCTGGGACTTTGACGATCCCTATGCACCTACATCAGAAAAGACTTCGACACTTCAGAGTCCCATTCATACCTATGCAAAAGCAGGTAATTTTACACCAAAGGTTACTGTAAGTAATTCTCAAGGTCCCAACACCAAGATATATCCGGGAGTTATCTACGTCCGCCACACAACACCCGTTGCAGCATTCAGTGCTTCACCAACCACAGGGTATAATCCATTCAGCGTAACCTTCACGGACCAGTCCGTCGGTCAGGCACTTCTGGCATGGGACTGGAATTTCGGTGACGGTGGGACGTCCCAGACCCAGAGTCCGGTATATACTTTCAACACACCCGGGACTTATTCCGTGACATTTAAGTCATATAATGATGGTGGATGGTCAGCACCTATTACCAAGACTAACCTCATAACAGTCCTGGCTGCCCCACCAACACCACCAGCAAACATCATTAAGCTCTACCCGGGTTGGAACTTTGTTTCAACCGCTAAAAAGCTTGCAGCAGGATCGAATACGGTTAATGTAGTCTTTGCGAATGTCGATATGGACCACCACTCGCCACTCCTGTATGACGGACAGACAAAGACGTGGATACAATTCATCAGCGGTACCGTAAAACCACTCGACGGTATCTGGGTCTATTCGAAGTACCAGACAGATGTAACACTACAATTTGATACGAGTAGCATCCCATTGCCACCCAGTAAACAAGTATACCGTGGCTGGAATGCAATCGGAGAAACAGGGGTAAACGCAATATCTGCCCGTGAATTACTTACCCAGGTAGGTCAGCTCAATGGTAACTGGGATACGTTAATCGGCATCAATGCATCATCGCATGTTTCCGAGACATACATCAGGGGAAGTATAAACCCGGACTATTCCGACCTGAAATTCACCTACCCGACAAAAGGGTATTGGCTGCAGATGAACACAGATGACACACTTGAAGGACTGGTGTAAAGAATGGAGGTAAACAACATGATACCAAAAACTCTTATCGCAGCACTCATCCTGATGTTAGCAATCGGAGTAGTAGTAGCAGAAGATACTACACTCCCTTGTTTCTTCTATGGTGGAGTGACGATTAATGGTGTGCCTGCAGAGCCAGGCACAGTGATTGTAGCCAAGATTAATGGCGAAATCAGAGGACAGACAACGGTTAACACGGCAGGACAGTATGGAAATCTTGCATCATTAATGGTTACCCATGCTGAGGGCGATCCCGTAGGAGCCACAATCACGTTCTTTGTGAACAGTGTAGAGGCACCTCAGACGGGTGTATTCTCAGAGGGAGCATCGACTCAGCTTGCCCTTTCCGTTAATGTGGTTACACCTACGCCAACAATTACAATCACACCGACACTAACACCAACTCCCACACCTACGCCAACTCCTACCCCAACACCTGCACCTGAAATTAAAACGATTTCACAGGGTAACACCGTGTTTATCGGGGAACAGGACCTTGATGTGCGGAATGCAGTTAGTGGGGCAACCTCCATTGCATGGTTCCGTGCAGGTGACGATCCTTCATCAACAGCACCCGCAAATATCGTTCCGGTTAACGCTCCGGGAGCATTTTACATTGACCCATTCGTTTTCAATGGATGGGAAGGTAACTGGTACCAGTGGGGCGGTAATTCCCCGGCAGGACCGGTAGCATTCGTAGTCAAGGCACCACAATTAGCAGTGAAAAACTACGACGCAGAAGGACCAATTAATCCGCTTAATCAGACAATTGCAGACCGCTATATGGGGACGTTGATTAATTTCCGTATTGACACAAACCTTGACAGCATCGTCAAAGAACGTCATGCTGCCAGTGGATTCATCAACCTCTTTGTTCGTGATCCAAGCGGAGTAACCTATACCAGCTTGTATACGTTATCCCCTAACCCGGCAACAAATCCAAAAGGATTATCCAATTTGTTAGTTGGCAATACTCCTTATTTCTGGTCAGACCAGACAACACAGATTGACCAGTACTGGAAAACATCAGCACGCGACAGTCAGAATGTGTTCCGTTACCCTGTTGGTACATACACCGTATGGGCGGAATCCTTCGCGAATAAGATGAACATTAATAATCCCCAGGGAGGGGCGGTATCACAAACTGATAAGGTAAACATTATTAATGAGTTCTTGACGGTAACCTCCGAAGCATCAGTATTACGATCAAACCAGTTTACCACAACGGTTACTGGCCGGCCTAATACCCATTACACGCTGTGGATTGTCAATAATCCATGTAACCCACCAACTGGTGCGGATTGTGACCAGCCACCGATGATATTAGATGGCCAGCGAAATGTCAGATTTGATCCAATTGGAGGATCCTATATAATTGGCAATCAACTGGTTTATCCAAATCTTTGTAAGATCGGTGCAACGGTTCGGGATACCGTTCCCCATGCACCATTCGATGGTACGAGGTACTATGCGGATGTCGTAACTGACCAGTTCGGATCAGCTTCAGTAGGATTTAGCACATCTACCCAGACAACGCCAAAAGCATACACGATCCATGTCCAGGGCCTCGGCCTTGATGGCGAAATGAAATATGCAGAGTCTTCGGTAAATGTAGAGAAAGGAGCGGTAACCCTTAATGTGGTTGATACCGCTATTCTCGGTGAAAATATCACGATAACCGGGACCAATTCAGATAGTTACATCACGTATCTCTATATTACAGGGCCATGTCAGCCACAATGTGGTGCAAATCTTACCACTCCTTCAGTCCCACTTACTCCAACTACATTCACCATGGTGCTGATGAATAGTTCAGCTCGGACCTGGAGTTACAATACTCGAGGTAATGGGTGGGTCACAGGAAACCTGAAAATCCAACCTGGGGAGTACACGATTTATGCGACAAGTAAACCGGTAGATGCCTGCTCACTGAATCCGTGTGTTGCATCGGCAACGGCAAAAATATTGTTAAAAGAACCGACAATTTCTGCAACAATCACCCCCGAAGTGCTTGTAAGAGACTGTTGTTCAGAACAATCTGTAATTATCACAGGGAATACAACAGGAAACCCAGCTCATCTTGTCGGAATGTGGATATTTGGTCAGGATAATAAAGTTGGCGATGTCCACTATGTTCACGCTTACATAAACGACTGTTGCGATGAATTCAGGATTGACCTGAGCAAATATGTCAACCTGAAAAGCTTGCCGGTCGGTAAATACTATGTCGTGCTCCAACACCCGATGTATAACCACGTGTTTGATGTCATGATTGAAGGGGACTTCAACGGGAACCCTGCATACATGCCACCACCCTCGACAATCATTGGTGAACAAAACAAGTTGTATGTTATAGGATCATGCCCAACCAGGTGGAGCAAGTACTTTGCAATTGAGGGAGCCGATGCAAAGCGCGAAATGGCGGCATTGAGGGCATTAGAAGATTCATTAAACCAGCCCTGTATTGATGACAAGTATATTGAGCTGAATTTCACGGTAAAGGATGCAAATTCACCAACAGCTGAATTCATCGGGTCTCCGGTATCCGGCCGGTCACCATTAATGGTAACCTACACAGACCAGTCACTCGGTAACCCAACCAGCTGGTTATGGGACTTTGGCGACAGTACAACCCCGTCTACCGTGCAGAACCCGCAACATACCTACATGAATGAAGGAGACTATACGGTCAAACTCACTGCTTCCAAGGTTGTCAATGGGTTGACCGTGAGTGACTCGATCACCAAGGAGCATTATATCCACGTAGGTCCACTCTCCCTCCAGGCAAATTTTGTTGCAGACCAGACTGTAGGTCTCAAACCATTAACAGTACATTTTACCGACCTCACTACCGGTTCACCGACACAATGGAACTGGAACTTTGGTGATGGTGGTTTCGCAATCGATCAGAACCCGACCCATACCTACACAAATGCCGGAACATACACCGTAACACTCACCGACAGGAATGCGGAGCAGACTTCTACGCTTGAAAAGCCGAATTATATTGTTGTCACGTCATCACCTACACCACCACCGGTTGATCCCAGCAAGATAGTATTAAACCCGGGCTGGAACTTTGTTTCAACTCCAAAGGTGCTAGCATCCGGCTATAATACTGGTTCAATATTTAGTGAAGTGAACATGGGTGGACGCTCAGCATGGATATGGAATGGTGCAGCTACGCCGCCACAGTGGGTACCGGTAATCTCTACTACACCAATCCAACCGTTATGGGGTATATGGATTTATTCGACCTCAAGCACGGTAGTGAATCTGCACTTTGACCCAGGCTCATATATTACTCCTCCTTCAAGGAGTCTCCCGGCAGGTTGGAGCAGTGTCGGTTTCACCGGTGTAACACCAACATCAGCACGTAATACGTTCCTTTCGGTGCAGCCAAACTGGACTACCTCGATGGGTTTCAATTCACTCACCCAGACCTATAACCCGACAATCTTCAACGGAGATCCGACCGAGTTCACCGTACTGTCCCCGACATATGGTTACTGGCTCTACATGAGGACTCCGGGTAACCTTGCAGCGATTGGTGTATAACAATGAACCAGAAATTCCGAATAACCCCAACAATTATTTTTTGTCTGTTCTTTATTGCGCTGTTCGGAATAGCGACCGTTTCAGCAGCACCACCCCTTCCTATGGAGTTCCAAGGGGCCGTGACCGTAAATGGAGGAATACCTGCTCCTGTTGGTAGCGTAATTGCGGCCAATGTAAATGGAGAAAACAGGGGCTCAATTACTACATCGGTTGTTGGACAATATGGTGGATCGGGAAATTTTGACCCGCGACTTATTGTCCAGGCAACAGAACAGGACATGTCAGCTGCTGCTGTCGTTACGTTCTATATTAACGGTATAAAAGCCGACCAGCAGGAAAATTATGTTGCCGGTAGTTCAAAGTTCCTTGCGTTGACAATCGGGTCACCTGTGACTCAACCGACGACGGTTCAACCTACAACACAGCAAACTACTACCGTGCCGACGACATCCCAACCGACTGCGCAACCAACAACCCAAGGAGATCAGGGGCTGCCTGGGTGGCCACATAGTTTCTATGGTATGGTGACCGTAGCAAATAACCTCCCTGCACCCATTGGAACCACGGTCCAGGCAAATGGTCCTGGTGTACTAAACGGGATAACCGTAACAGGTAATCCGGTCATGGTAAATGCATCAGGTGCATATACTGGCCTTTCAGTCCAGGGCACAATCACGGATGGCACCCCGATTACCTTTACAATCAACGACAACCCTGCATTGTGTTACTATGCGAATGCTTGGCAGTCAAGTATTCCGTACCATAGTGGGGACGTTACCAACCTTGACCTGAAGTCCTCATACCCACCAACTGCAGCGTTCTCTGCAGTCCCGACCCAGGGGCCACCACCACTCACCGTGGACTTCTCAGACCAGTCAATCGGCGACCCGACCTCCTGGAACTGGAGCTTTGGTGATAACCAGTATTCGAATGACCGAAATCCAAGGCATATTTACTATGCAATTGGTAACTATGCCGTTACGCTAAAGGTTAGTAATAACGACGGCACCAACCCACTGACGAAAACCAATTATATCCTCGTCTTTAAC
>Ga0194039_1000214_pt1 | contig 37429 bp, 35 predicted proteins | sample JunL228m_MetaG_FD_148679 | JGI IMG/M metagenome (GOLD analysis project Ga0194039, IMG submission 148679) | Anoxic zone freshwater microbial communities from boreal shield lake in IISD Experimental Lakes Area, Ontario, Canada - Jun2016-L227-8m | ecosystem: Environmental > Aquatic > Freshwater >...
CAATATACATGTATCTTGATTCCAGAAAGGAAAATGGAATAATTCTCAATAAAAAACCTCCAATCACAAAAATTATAATAATAAAAATAGATTTATATGTTCTTTTTTTTAATTTCAGATATATTAATATTAAAAAAAATATCGAAACTAAAGGTATTACTGAAAAATGAATAAAAATAGAAATAATCAGTAGGGCAAAACATAATTTTTTATTTCCAGAATAAACTGCAATAGCCGCAAATAAAAATGCTCCAGCGAGTGTGGACTTCAAAAGATGTAGCCCAGCCTGCTCCGCAAAATTGCCGAGGCCAAAAAAAATTAACCCTAGCATAATGACTGCACTTCTTTTTTCAATCTTGGAGTAACCGAAGGCTAAAAGACCAAGGGTTAAGACATGGATAAGAAAAAGGAAAGCTTTAAAGTTGTCTGAAAACACCCAAACAACATGATGAATTAGCATAAAGCCGGGCTCATTTCCGAAAAAATCAGGCAGGCCTATGTCAAATAGATTAGTTATGCCTATTTCATTAACACGACGAAATGTTTCTGAATAATGGCAAGCGTCGTCCAACCCAGTAGCGTACTCAAAACATATATTTCTGCCAGCCCAAAACATTGAGATTGAAGGGATGAATACAGAAAAGAAAAGAAAGCTACTAAACTTCCGATAGATTTGTACAATAGATGCTACAAATAAAGCTAGATAGGGATGTATTACTAAAGAACTACCCCCCAATATAAGCGCAATATAAATAGACTCATAATCCCAGTGAATATTTCTATAGTTAATCTTCATTCTTGAAACCATAAATTTTTCTGAGGCATTTTTATTGATGACCGCTATCAGGATTAGGAATTTTGTACAACCTTCTCCAATTTGGATCCGCATAATAAATTTTAAAAACAAGCTTCATGGTCTGCAAGGCGTCATCAGAGGTACCATGTAATATTGGCTTTCCGCCGAGTATTGCATTAGAAAAAGCAACAATCTCATCTTCCCAAGATGGATCATGATTGTAACGGGTGGTCTTCTCTAGAGGATCGCCGCAATCATTATTTGGATCAGCAGTTATAACCGTAAGGGTTTCTGCGCCATAACTCTTTGTACCAGAAAGAATACCTCCTAAAATCAGACTCCCCCGCTCCAAATTAATGTCTAGCTGAAAACGATGTCTCCATTGTGTAGCGGATGAATTTAACATCGCTACTGCTCCATCAGCGGTACGCATTAACGCATAAGCATTGTCTTCTACGTCATAACCCCAAAAACTATTTGATAAAAAACTTTTAACCTCTACAAACTCTCCACCAAATAGGCGCATCAGATCAAGCATGTGAATGCCTTGGTCAATCAGTACTCCACCCCCAGAAATTGAACGTTTTGTGCGCCAATCCGGCTGATCGAATGTTACTAGTTTTGCCTTACCATAAACCCCACGCATGTTGATGATGGCGCCCATCTCACCTGATCTAAAAATATCCAATGCATCTCGTACTGAATAATGATAGCGATGATTAAAACCATACATAAGTTTTAAATGAGGATATTTACGTTCACACGAAATAACCCTTGCAATATCGTTGACACTTTTCCCAGGGGGCTTTTCGCAAAATACATGCATCCCCGACTCTAAACCAGCAATAGTAACTTCGGCCGCAATATCATTTGTCATGCAGATGATCAGCGCGTCTAGCTTAACTTCCAACAGACTATGATAATCACGAAAAAAATGGGTGCCATCTGGCAATACACCATCACAATCGAACGTCCGATCGCATACGGCGACAACTTTCATGTTGAGGTTACGGTCTACACACCCTTTTCTCCGCTTACCAACTATGCCGTACCCAGCAATTCCAACTCTCAATATTTTTGACATTTTAAATCCAATAGCATTTGATAACTAAAAAAAAGAAATTGAGTACATGTCTGCTGAACCATCAACAACAAATATTCTTGTCGCAACATTGGACGAATATTTTCGACAAAAATATGTGTTTATTTCTATAGTAGCCAATTTCGATTCAGAACCAAACGGGCTGGAATATCAAAAAAATTTGCAGGATCTCTATTTGCGCATTCATAGATTTTATGCTTGGCCTTTCCTTTGCAAAAAACAAAAACTGTTGATGCGCTAAGTATTACCTTTGGTGATATTGTGAACCTTGCATAGGGGGACTTATTCCCGATTACGGACAATACCTTCCTGTCTGTCTCTAGTAGTGCAGAGCTCTTAGGAAACAGTGATGCAATATGCCCATCATCCCCAATACTCAACAATAATATATCAAGATTATTTGGCAGAATGCTAGAGTACTCAGCAGCAGCAGCATCTAAATCAACCGCATCAGAATTAATTTTATGGATTTTATTTTTGAATAAATCTTCTTTACCATAAAACAATGTTCTCATAGACATGGAGAAAATATTTTCTGGATGTTCTTTTGGTACGCATCTCTCATCTCCAAAATAAAAATTTGTATTATTCAGCTTAAGAAAAGCCTCCAATCTACCTAGCTCGAAATATATTGCTTCGGCAGTTCGCCCTCCGGTCAGCATAACATTACAAAAACCTTGCTTCTGAATAACACTATTTATCTGTGATTGTATTAAATTGGCAGCATCAAAAAACCATGTGTCCGAGTCTAAATAATCTGTCATAGAATGTGCTGTAACCACTTTGCAAGGTAATTTTTAAATGGCAATTGCTTTAACTAAGGCACCCAAATAATCATTTGAACTAGCTGAATAATTCTTACAAAACTCAATCCTTATTGCCTGAGTTTCCACATTATTCCACCATGCATCGACATCATTCCAAACCCTTTCCACTTGTCGGGCTGCACCTTCTGGAGTATTGTGAAAAATACCCACCAACTTTAACCTCTCAAAAAAAGGTTTGGCAGAATCGCGCAACTCCCAATGGCTAGGATTCCAAAAGATGATAGTTGGAACATTAAGAAAAAGTGATTCCAAATAGGTTGTTGCATTATAAGTACTAATATAAAGACGCGATTTGCTAACTAAAGTTTTTATAGGCGTGATACCTGCGTCCAGTCGAATATATGGATACCGCTCCTGCCAGCGCTCTCTCTGGCACCACCCATAATCTTCTGGATAGAGCCTTACTACTAACTTGCTTTGTAACTCAGCGGGCAACGCTTTCACAAATCGGCATTGGTCCTCGAAATAATCGAGATACTGTGCGGCAACTGGTGAGCTGTACATATGGTAACTAGTTCTCGGTATGCACATTTCTACTAAGAGCGCCACACCATTTTGATCTATTACTTGAGAAGATCCTAAGTTCTTGAAGTTTCCTACGGCTATTAGATTCGCTTGATTATTTTCGCCACTATAACCCCATGTAAGATACTTGTTTGCAATTGCTATTTGATAGTCTTCGGTAAAACTCCACAGTGCCATGCCGTAATTACCACCATGCTGTCCGATAATGAGCGGCGTCCCGTCTTCAACTTTTTCAGCTGCCCATGCTTTGAATACATCATCTGATGACCAAGAATTTGAAGTAAAGATAGCTTTAGGATTTTTTGTCCATGGGAGTTTATGAGTTACCTTAATTAGAGTTTGATAACCCTCTCGATAAATTGCGGGCATATGTCGATTAAGCATAATGCGAGCAATGCCTGGAAAGTTTTTGCTACCAACCCCAGGAATTAACTGTTGCTTACGCGCTACATAGTCAACATCCACCAGAGGTACTGGAGCGGATGTCCATAAAAAAGGCAACTGACCAAGTTTAAATTGTAATAATATGTTTTGCTTTAAGTTTAAATAAGTTGTTATAAAAAAATACTTTTCCTTAATATTAATTACTCCATAAATTTTGTGCAGTAAGAATGCGAGTATTTTTTTTAGTTTTCTAGCATATCCAGCTCTATAAGCTTCTCGCAAGGAGGTGTCGCGCACCCCAATTGATCTATCCACCCATTCAATTGGCACACTTGTAAACGAGAGCAATTCGCCCCAAATTGCCTCATTCCATTCATCAGTAATAATTTTTCGCTCAAAGTCAGCTTTATCATTTGGTACGGGACTGTATCCATTGCTTAAGATAACTCTTGACCCAATAATTTCATAATTACTTATTGCCTTTTGCAACATGGCCCAACGATCAAATAGAATCTGAAGAAAGTAACCCAACCAAGACCCCACTAAAATCTGCCAGTAACGTACCGAAAAATTAACGTTATGTAATTTATTGAGTTGATCACTCAACTCAATCATTATTTCTTCATGTAATTTTTGCAAATACAAATAGTCTTGATATAGTTTTTTGCGTTCATCCCAATGGTACGGAACCACCTCAGCATCCATCTTTTGCCACTTTTCCTTACGAACATAAATCTGACACCACCCCCCAAGAAAGAGGACTGGTACATCATCGCGCCATGTTTCTTCGAGTGCGGTTGTAATTAAAAACCGCTTCACCACGCCGAGCGCCCACCGTCGACTATCAAATTCTGCCCATTCATATAGGACGAGGCATCAGAACAAAGAAACTGCACTGCCCCACGATATTCCTCATGCCTAGCCATGCGACCCATTGGTATTAATGAGCTGAGGCGCTCTACAAATTCATCGCCTTGCCCAGTAAATACGCCGCCGGGTGAAAGCGCATTAGCACGGACGCCTTTATCAATCCAGTAGGTAGAAAGATATCGTGTTAGACCTAATATTCCGGCCTTAATTACCGAATAAGTTACCGGTTTCACAGGTTGCATATAATCTGGTATGCCTTCCTTTTTATATAGCCGTTGATCAGGCGCCAATACTGAGAGATCTGAGGCAATGTTAAGAATCACGCCACCCCCTCCATCTTGAGCCATTTTTTTACCAAATATCTGACTACACAAAAATGCGCCAGTCAAGCCTATTGCGACTTCCATATTCCACTGCTCCATGGAAAAATTTTCTAAGCGCGAAGTTTCTAATAAATTTAGATCGTCCTTTACCTTTGGATTTATTGCGGCGTTATTAATTAAAATATCAATACGCCGATCCTGCGAGGACAATATTTGCGCCACTCCTTCAATAGCCTGCGACTGAGTTACATCCATTACAAAAGTCGAAATAAGCTCAGTAGTAAATTCTTGCGACAATCGTGCTTTGGCCTCATGCAATGCGGTTTCCGAAACATCAGTCAAAACTACCATAGCACCACATTCCAATAATGCAGCCGCGTGCTCTAACCCCAAGAGACCAGCTGCGCCCGTAATTAGAGCAGCTTTGCCAGTTAAATCATATTTACTTAAAGTCATTTATGTAGCCTTTAAATTTTTGATGTGCTATCTATGCGCTTGACCACCGTCTAGTGTCCAAATAGCCCCGGTGGCAAATGCTGCCCGACGTGATGCCAAATAGGTTACCAAGCTCGCTGCCTCTTCTGTTGTACCCAAACGTCCAAGGGCAACCTCCCTCTCCAACATAGCCTGAAGCCCTACGGCATCATAAGTCATTTTGCGCGCCCATGCGGAATCTTCAGAAAGAATATTGCCCAGTGCTACTGCGTTTATGCGCACACCCTGCTTTCCTAATGGGCGAGCCATACCACACACATAGGCAGTTAAAGCTGCCTTAGCTCCCGAATATGTAAGCGGGGCACCGATAATTACTTCTGAGCCACAAATAGATGATATGCAAACGACAGCGCCCTTACTAATCACCAACGCATCCCTCGCAGCCTCTATGATATTAGTGGCACTCCATAAGTTGAGATTAAAGACCCTATGCCACTCCTCCAGGCTTTCGTTACCAGGCGATACCGAGCTCCCACTACCCACATTACAGACCAAAATATCCAATCTTCCAAATTTATCAAGAACTTCAAGGACTGCACGTTGAGCGTCCTTTGGTATTGTCATATCAGCGACAATGGCTATTGAGCCATGCAATGCAGCAGAGGTAGCTGCCAAATCGCGCCCATGACGAGCATTAAGGGCGACCTGGCAGCCTTCCGCATGCAAGGATTGGGCGATCGCCCTGCCAATACCGCGAGAGGAGCCAGTGATTAAGGCTACTTTATTGGATAACTCGAGATTCATTTAGCCTTTTTCTAAGCAGCTCAATCCAGCTAGCCGTCAAATCACGATAACGTACTAGGTGTGTCGCGTGATCATCGTTTTCAGCTCTAGCTGTTTGTAGAATAAAATTGCCCTGGTATTTAATTTTCCAAAGCCCATCAAATACTGATGTAAAATTTGCATTACCTTTGCCTAAGGCAACTGTTGAGCCGCCAAGCGTGCGATCTTTGACATGCACATTTAATATGCGGTGTCCATACAAGGCAAATTCTTCCTGAGGTTTAAATCCCAAGGCTGCACTATTGCCAATGTCGTAGTTAATGCCGAAGATTTTATGATCAAGACGATCAATAAAATGTGCTAACTTCACTGGCGCAAAATCAGATTCAAAAATAATCTTAAGTTGGTTAGCCAAAAAGTAAGGGGAATACTTTTGCAAAAATTCAATTAACTTATGCTCTTGGTTACTATTTTCCAGTCGCCCATTATCAACCAATGGAACCACAATATAGGTAATGCCAACCATCTTGCACGCACCCGCTATCGCTATAAAATCTTGCTCTAAGGCGATGCGTTCTCTGCCAGAGGTCTTCCAAAAAGGTGCCTGCATAAAACAATCGCCAGTCAACGAAGGAATCTCAATGCTATACCGTGCACACAAATTTTTTATCAGCTCTCGCCCATCAACTGTTAGCAGTGGATTTTTGTAAAGGTCAACCTGATCCAAAGTCCATTCCATAACTTTAAAACCAATTTTTTGAGCTAAAGGAAATTCACTTTGCCAAAACTGAACCGGAAATGCTTGGATACACCCGTTAACCTTAGGAGAAAGTCGGCCCTGCATGAAGCCAATTTTATGCACAATTTCTACCCCATCATTTTGATTTGAATCTGTATGGTGTTGGCGAATCACCAGTTTCTGTTTCTACACGCTCTGCATCCCATTGCTTAATTTGGCCAACTATATCAACACCAATGTTCAGACTCCACTTTTCAATTAATTTTTTAAAACTCTCGCCAATTGAACCATTTCCAATTTTAATTCCGTTTAAAGATGTCACTGGTAGCATACAAAATGGGGTTCCAGTCATAAACGCTTCGTCAGCTGTGTAAATATCATACGGCTCAAAGTTTTTTTCAATTACAGGCATTCCAAGTTGTTTACAAAGGTCATTCATGACATAGTCACGTGATATCCCGCGAAGAATATTACGGCCTTCTGGGGTAATAACAACACCATTTTTAATTATAAAAAAGTTATCGCCAGTACCTTCAGCGACAAAACCGTCTGTGTCCAGCATTAGCGCCCAATTATTGTCACCCTCTATTTGACTAGCTTCAATATTGGCTGTGAGGTAAAATAATCTGCTTCTGTTTTTTATTTTTGGGTCCATCAAGCCCGCAGGAATAGCGCGCTGAGATGTGATTACCGCGTTTATACCCACATCGAACAAATTACCCATAGTAGCTACAGTCCATCGTAAAGGAAAATCAGCAATGATAACGTTTGGGCCTTTGCGTAAGCCTTCAATACCTTGATAGATACCAAGTAATCCACGAGAAACATCTATCATTAGGCGGTGTTCATCATTGGTTTTAAATAGATGATCATTTGCTTCAATGGTCGCATAACAAGCTTTCTCCATATCTTCTGGTTTCATTTGAAGTGGTATGCGTAAAATTTTAGCCCCAATATAAAGACGTTCTATATGCTCACGTAGTTTAAATTGCTGCTTGTTAAATGAACGCGTCATTTCGAACACCATATCACCAAACATTAATGCAGAATCATATATAGAGATTTTTGCCTCAGCTTCAGGGACAAACTCACCATTAAAGTAGACCATACGCACTGCTGATGTCATTTAATTTTCCTCACATCATTAATTTTAAAAAGACCTATAAACCAATTATCATTTGCTGAAAAAATTGTGTCTTCGTACCATAGATGACGTACTAGAGAAAAAGCAATCGATAAGCGTTTAATAATTGCATAGTGATTTGGCAATACTTCTTTGCCAATAAATGAATCGCCCAGCGGTGGAAAGTTTTGTACTACCAACAAATGATCACCTTCATGCATCATCGCACTTATTGTTTTAATCACGGCATCTAAATTTGGATATACGTACCAGAGCGTTCCACGAATAATAAACAATCGACGAAAATTTGTTGGCTGGTTAGTTAGTCTTTTAGCTGGTTGGTTGGTTGATGATGTCAAATCAAGCACTTCAAGGTGGAAATTCGGATATTGCTGTTTTGCTTTTATTGTCGCTGTTTCTGATATATCGTAACCGTAGCATTTAACCTCATCAGTGCCAACATGAACTCTCATCAACTCAAGATAATTACCAAGCCCGCAACCCAGGTCATGTATTTCATCGAATAACCCAGCATCACTCAGCATTTCTCTAGTTAAACGAACATCTACCCAATTAGCTTGTTTATCCTGATGCCATGGTATTTCTTCGCTGTGACGATACATTGCCTCAAATTCACCGACTAGCTTTCCGTTACGAAATACATAATCATGATAATATTTTGAAATTTTATTCATTTCGAGTCCACCACTCTTTTTAGATAGATTTCATCATACCAACGAATGATATCGGTGATATGAAAATTAGAATTTTTAGGATAAAGATACTCATACAAACACCGCATAAATTCATATTGCTCTTGCGTGTTTACATCTAGCACTAAATCTGGTCGTCTAAATTCGATTGGGCACTTAATGGTGCTGATAGGACACCAATCTACATCAACTGGCTGGGATAAATTGTAATCATAGAAGTTTAGATGTACATGCTCACGCTGAAGAGGGTCACTGTTCCGATCTCTAGCCTCAGCTAGCAGTGACAAATCGAAGATTTCAGCGCCGATTCCATCAGGATAGCCAGAATTGTCTATTACAGACAAATTGGAAGAAAAACCTCTGCGGTCTAGTGACAAATGATGCTCAACAATTCGATCAATTTCTGAGGGCTCGGGCGTTGCATTATCAGCCGGTAGCCGACCGACAATATCAGCCTTAGCCCAGATTGCCGCTTGATAATAGCGCTCCACTAAATCATCCTCCGAACCAGAAAACACCCTAACGTCGTACGACTTGCCAAGCTCATTAAGTACTGAATCTTCACGTGTATTTGGAATAGCCAGCACAATTTCATCAAGTCGAATGCAACGCTTAACACGTTCAAGAATTCTACCCACTAAAGGCGCACCCGCCAAATCCATCATAGATTTTCCGGGTAGGCGACTTGAACCCATGCGCGCCTGAATAATCAAAACAACACGTTTTTTCATTTAGTAGGATTAACAAAATATTGAGTCTCTACCAATCCACACAAAATATGCCCAACCATAATGTGACACTCCTGAATTCGGGCGGTATTGTCTGATGGTATACAAATGCTTTCGCACATTAATCTTAATTTTCCGCCGCTTACCCCTGTCAATGCTGTCGTAGTAATGCCTAACTCTTTTGCCATCATAGTTGCAGCCAAAATGTTCGGACTGTTGCCGCTAGTTGAGATGGGAATAAACACATCGTTCGACCCTGCAACGCCGTCAAGCTCTCTCGCAAAAACTTGATCGTATCCATAGTCGTTACCTATAGCGCTCATAGCAGAATTGTTAGTGCCTAATGCTAATGAGGCGAGTGGTGCACGATCAAATAAGAATCGTGAAGTGAACTCGGCAGATAAATGTTGGGCATCGGCAAAACTACCGCCATTGCCAGCAAAAATAATCTTCCCTCCCGATCTTAAGCTCAATAGACACAATTTTGCCAATGCCTCAATTTGATCGATAATTTTCCGATCGTCCAATATAGCCTGTTTAACAAAAATGGAAGTCTTAATTTGATTTTTGATTGAAGCCTGAACGTCAATCTTCATAGATTTCTCTCAAGGCGATCCATTGCCACCCAAAAACCTTCGCCCCCATTTTTATGGCCTTGCCAAATTTCGGGGATGAATGATGCGTCTGGACAGCCTTTTTTTAGAATAGTACCGAGTCGATTAAAATCAATATCCCCTTCGCCAATCTGCAATCCCTCACCATTTAATCCTAAAGCGTCGCCAAAATGCAGATGAGCGGAAATTGGAGCGATCTTTTGAGCAAAGTCATAAAAATCAATGCCGAAGTAGTTGCAAGTTAATCGAGTGTGAGAAATGTCAAAACACATACGTAGTTTAAGTTTGCTACACCATGTAATGATCTCCTCAACTTTCACAAATATATTTTGATAGCGCTGGCCACCAAAATGCCAAGGGAACGGTGCCATCGTTTGTGGAATAAGCTCTACTCCGTCCATGTTCAGCTCACCCAAACTCTTTGCAAAGCGCTCATAGTACGATTCAATCACTTCGGGAGCTAATGGTTCATCCATAGTGAATCCGCCAATGTTGGCAACAATCATAGGCTGATTTGTCTGTGGAAAAAATCGCTTAAGATCTCGGGTGATGTTGATAACACGCTGCGTTTCTACTACCGACTGAGCACGATATGCTTCATTGGGTGAAGCTAAGTCCATTAGCTTGCTATTAGCGAATAACTCTGGCGCGTGAACAACAAAACCACAAGCATAAGTACCTTGCAAAAAGTCATCGGGGTTAAGTTCCATATCAGAATAAGACAAGTGAAACTCAAACAAGTCCGGTTTGATGCGAGTGTAATATTCTTGAAAGTCATGGTAACGTACTGGAATACCCCAAGGCCTAGAGAAATAATACTGACGCGGCTCAATTCGCTGATCAGACAAATCCGAGGGATAGAAGAAATCTTCCTCTCTCATGTCGTGCTGCAAAGTGCGTCCAAGAAGTGTTTCATAGTACTGAGGGGATAATCCCTGGCCTGGACTGCGCACCTTAATATGCTCAGCACTGAGGACCGTACCTTTGCTAAGTTGCATTGCGGAAACAAGGCTTTTACCGAGGTTCTCGCGATTAATCATTTCACCTTGAGATAGTTGACGATCTTTACCCTCTCCTAGGGCTACTTCAATTTCGCGGATACCTTCCACCATGCGCTTAAATTCAGCATATGTCAGGCTAGCAGCATGATCAGGCCCCTCCATCGTCCTATCTAAGGTGAAATGGCGCTCAATACAACAGGCTCCCAATGCTATAGCGGCTAGTGACACATTGATGCCGCGCTCGTGACCAGAATAACCAATCAAAGGGTGAATTTTTCGCAGCTGATGCATCCATTTAAGATTAATATCATGTAATGGTGCGGGATAAGTACTATTGCAATGAAGCAATGTAAAAGCTACGTTGCGGCGATTAAGAAAATCAACAGTAATAGAGACTTCTTCAGGTTTACTCATACCAGTTGACAGAATAAGCGGCTTTTGAGTTTCTGCTAATTTAGCCAATAATGGTAAATTAGTTAAGTCTGCTGAGGCGACCTTATATCCAGGAACATCAAACCCCTCCAAGATATCAATACTTTTGGCATCCCAAGGGGTGCAAAGATAAAGAATATTTTTTTTCTTACAATAACTAGCAATCCTGCGATGCTCCTCAACGCTAAGTTCAAAACGGCGCAGCAGATCTAAAACGTATTCCGTACTGAGGTCTTCCCCATCTTTACGCAATGTCCGCTGACGATAAACCTCATCTAAATGACGCATCTGGAACTTAACGCAGTCTGCTCCCATCTCAATCGCAAGGTCAATCATTTCAATAGCACGATCATAACTTCCATTGTGATTATTCCCAATCTCAGCAATTACAAAGACTCGGCCTGTGCCAATCTCGAAGCTTCCTATTTGGATCTTCATAAAGCTATCATTCCCTCTGATGTTTACTTTCTCGGGCTGTCCAAGTACGTAAGCCCTCTTGTTCAAATCTAAAGGGAAGAATTTCTAATCCCTTGGCTTCCAAGCTCTCAATAAGTTGGTGTTTTTGAAATGGCAATACATATAAGAGAAAAAAACCGCCTCCCCCTGCCCCCAAAAGTTTGCCTCCAATTGCACCATGACACAAGGCATCGTTATAAATTTTATCAATTCGGTCATTAGAAATTTTGCTACTAAACTGACGTTTAAGCTGCCATGCCTCGTTTAGAGACTGGCCAAACTCAAGTAAACGGCCCCTTAACAAATGATTGCGTATACGGTAAGTTAAATCGACATTAGATTGAACCTTTTGTAGGGTACATTCCTGCTGCATTTGCTGTTGTTGATCCTGATGAATATCACCGGAGTCATGAGTACCCCCAGCATGACAAAGAATCAGGCTTTCTTCTAATTCAAGCAAAATGTCAGGGGGGATACGCAGTGGATGAACGATGTTCTGATCCAACTGAAACTCCATAAAATTAAACCCCCCAAAAACAGTGGCGTATTGATCTTGCCAACCGCCTGCAATGCCGAAGTATAGACGTTCAGCTTGATATGCTAGTTCTGCTAACTCATAATAATCCCATTTATCTCGCTTAAACTCATTGAAGCAGCCTAGGACTGCTGCAGAAACAGCGGCAGATCCCCCAAGCCCGGAGTTCATTGGAAAATCAGATTGGATAAATAACTCAAACCCATACTCAGGCTGCACTACCCTTAGTAAAGCCTGCAGTAGGCCAAATGGGCCATTTTGCGATAGTGCAGCTTGCAAATTGTCAGCCTCTAAGGACCTTCCTAGATCACGAGAATAGATCATTACCTTTTCATCATCGCGAACTCGAAGGGTTGCATGGCTATAAAGTGAGATTGTTGAATTAACAACAGCACCCGAATCATTTACAAAATAATGAGTCAAATCCGAACCACCACCGCCAAAACTAATCCGAACGGGTGAGCGTGCACGAGCATAAGTTCGCCCTTCGATTTGGAGCGGCAAGTTATTATGACTAACAATTCCTACAAGCTTTTTTTCCGAATTCAGTATTGGGATAACTCGAATGCGCTGGTCAAGCAGCTTGAGGAGAGTTTCACGTGGAGTTAATTCATCAGCCCAAACAAAGTTTGGATTGGCGCAAGTGCTGATAAGATCATCCACGGAGGCTCCTTCGAGCAATTTACGCCTAATATCTCCATCAGTCACCAAACCAACGACAACTTTGTCCTTATTGGTAGTAAATACTACTCCATGGCAATTACTTTCAATGCATAAGAGAGCTTCGCGCAACGAAGATATTTCTATAATTTGAAATTTATCCAAAACTAAAAGTCCTCAATTTTTCCGGATTCCACCCAATGACAAAACCGAAAATAATCGTCAGGAATACCAATATCAATAAAAGATTCTTCAATAGGAACTGCTTTAAAAGTGCCCTCTTGTGCTAACTTCGGTAATGTGACCAGCTCTAAAGAAAAAGCTCGGTGATCCCAATTCTTAAAAAATTCAGCACTTACTAAACATAAGCCAGAATTAATCCAACCTGTTCCTATACCAACAGATTTTTCAGAGAAAGTTATGATGTACTCTTCGCTGTCAAAAATAACATTGCCATAACGCCCTGCATCCTCAACTTCGAGCACCAACATCGCAGGAGATTGAACCTGCATGATCTGCTGTATGCCAGAGCCAAGCCATGTATCTGCATTAGCAATCAAAAAATCACCCTCAATCTGCAGTTGCTCTACAGCATAGGCAACTGCACCACCTGTACCCATTGGAACAGGCTCTACTAAATACTTTACTTGATAGCCGGCAAGCAGTCCGTTTTGTTCATTTTGCAAAAACTCAATAATTAAATCTGCTTGATAGTGCAAAAGAAATACAAATGATCCTATCCCTTGACCAATCCAATGCTCGATTTGTAAATATAAAAAAGGTTTACCATCCACAGGAGCAAGTGCTTTTGGTTTGCTGCCAACAACCGAGTGCAAACGAGTACCAAAGCCACCAGCCAACACTAAAAGTGGTGTTGCGTAGTTTTGTTTGGTAATTTTGATTTGTGGGCGAATTGAGCAACACATAAAATCAGTCCAATAATTCCAAATGGGCAATCAATGTATCGCACTTACCTATCCTCGCCAATGCATTGGCATAAGCTGTATTCAGATCTGTGTTTTCAAGAAAATTCCATTTTTGATGGCCGCCTGGCTTACCTTGAGCCAACCAATAAAGATGATTGGATAACGGATAACGTTGATGTTGCTCTATCGTGAGTATGCGCAACCCTGCCTTCTCAGCTAACATCCTTAAAGTCTCAGCATTAAATAAGAATAAATGTTGACTCCAATAAGTAAAGTGCTGAAATGCTACTGAATCGTATAAGGTAAGTAATGCATCTTCAGAATTAGGCACCTCTAAAATAATACGGCCATCTTTGGAAAGTTTTTCTGCAAGTATTCTAAGCATGTTGGCGGGATCTGACAAATGCTCGATCACATGGAAAGCGGTAATTAAGTCGTAATGTCCAACTGCACATGGTAAATCAGGATAAATCACAACCTTATTTTTCCAATACTTTTGTACTCGCTTTTCTAACTCAACTCCACATACAGTAGCTGCAAGAAACTGAGCTTTATTCAAAAAACCACCGGCGCCACAACCGAAATCTAACAGTTTCTTATTTGGCAAAATAGCTCTGAGCATATCAAAGCGACGCTGATCGTCCCCTTCTGTGCCTTTTAACCAGACATCCATGGAAACCGGCTCTGTTCCATGCATACCTGAATCTTCATAAAAGTTAGCCTGAATGTGTTCAAAAGAGCTTAAGGTGACCAACCCGCAACTAGAGCATGCCAATACTTTTAGCTCGGGTTTATCGCGAACTTGTCCCTTACGCACATTTAAGGAGCCCGAATTACAGAGATAACAATTCACGAGCTTACCAATTTTTCATAATAAGATTTATCCCTCATATTCAGAAGTTAAATTTTTTATTGGGGTTAAATTTTTGTAATTCACTTTGCCAATACATAAATTTTGATTTAGACCACATTTTTTCATTTGCTAACAAGGAGGTAATCTCATAAGGCACTCTCGAGAACATTGCTACAACCCCGATACCACCACCAAGAAATTGTAAATAATATGCACTACCCAAAATGAGCGCTCCATCACCCAAAAATGTAGGCGAATAACTCTTAGAGAAAATTATATCTAACTTCTCTTTATGGGCTAATTTTTTATAATACTCGCAACCATCATTATCCGAAACCAGCATTATTTTATGAGAAGGATATACTTTTGAAAGATAAAAATAAATATCCTTCAAATTTTTGAGCGTTAAATTCCTTTCAACACCCCAGCGAAGCGAATATCTTGCGCAAAAGGTAACATATTTATCGCAGGGTTTAGAAATACCTGCAAGCCTTGATAATTGATCATAGTTTAATAGAAATTTATCAATAAAGTCATCACTTTCATAACTTAACATCCAGTTAAGTGTATTAAACATGTGATTATATATTGGCTCTCTCAGTCTTACTCGATCCTCCATTATTACAAATGACGTACATTTCTCTGAGGCACTAAATTCAATGGATTTTTCAAAGTCTTTCCAAGAAAGGCATTGAACTCTAGAATATCTTGTATCAAGTAATGTATCTGCAATTAAGCGCATTGCCTCGAATTGCTTTTCAAATGAAGTTATATCTGAATATATTGCAGAGAAATCATCCCTCAATTTATCTTTTATAAAAACAAAACGAACATTCTTTTGATGCAACTCTAGATAACGGGCTAGCATAACGCTATACAAGACCTCACCCAACCCAAGTGCTGACACAGACAAATCAAAACAAATAATAAAATCTTTCACTGCAGTATTTTTAGATGCAGCCTTAATAGCTTGTGCCCTTATTTTTGCACGCAGTCTGATCAGAGAATCATAAGATGGCCGAAATAAATATTCGATTATTTGCACAACTGCTTTTGATTCTAGTCCAAAAGGAATTCTTTTAAATACGGCTTTAATTGCTTTTTTTGCACACATAGAAGTTAACAAATGTTTGCCTCCGCATAACTCTTAGGCGTACCTATATCTATAAATATTTCAGATGTTTCATAACTGTAAATATTTCCCACACATCGATTTAACACCTCTGTACTGAAGTCTTTAGCCCCATGAAAATTTGTGCTCATCTTTTTCAATAATTCAGCCGATAGAATATATACTGCGCCGTTCGCTAAATTTCCCGGGGGATTGGTCACCTTTTCATGAAAACCTATCACAGTCCCCGACTGATTCAACTCTACTATTCCGCATGAATGTGGATCATCAGACCGAAAAGTCATCATGGTCATTAAGCATTCCTTTGGGCGATCAAAATGGGCCTTCTGAAATGCACCCAAATCAGCCAAGCAGTAGTTATCTGCATGGACAAGCATTCCATCTTCACCTTGGAAAAAATCTATATTTGCTATCAATGTCCCTGCGGTTCCCAGTAAATTTGGCTCATTTACTATTTTTATTAAACTTTTATATTTGCTATGGGCGATGTAGTCTTCTACCTGATCAGCCAAATAGTGCGTATTAACCAAATATTCACGAATTCCAGCAGAACTCAACCGCTCTAACCAAATCTCCAAAAGTGGAGTGCCATTTATTGGGACTAGACATTTGGGAATCATATCAGTTAGTGGCTTTAATCTAGTGCCAAAACCTGCCGCCAAGAGCAGGGCTCGCATTAATTTAGCTCCTGTATCAACTCTTCAGCTTTTAGTGGAGTATTGCCTACCCTACCAACCTGCACTGCCGCAGCCAATGACCCTAAACAGGCGGCTTCCCAAATATTGCCGCCAGACACCAAAGTCATTGCGCTAGCAATTAATAATGAATCCCCAGCACCAGCCACATCCTTTGGTGCGCTATTTAGCGCACCAATACGATCAGTCAACCAATCATTTTCTTTTCCATTGCCTGCATGAACCAATACCCCCTCCTCCCCCAACTTAAGTAAAACATTGTGGGCGATGGCCTGTTGTCTGATCTGCTCCGCTAATACAACTAGACCATCTTCGCGGTTACGAGTACTAATTCGGGCCTCGCGTTCAGTTGGGGTAATCAGATTCATCCCTCTAAAGCGACCGATATCGCCTGTCTGGGAAGACGACTGGCTATCGGCTACAAGCATTACTCCGTGACTCTTCGCAATATCAATAATGCGCTCAACTAAAGGCTGAGGTAAACAGCCATAATTAAAATCAGAGAACACTAATAGATCTACTTCTTTAATAGATTGTTCAATTAATTCAATCATCTGACTCTGGAGTTTGATAGAAATTCCACCTTGATGCAGATGACTTACTCTAAGTAAACTTTTACCATGACTACGATAACGTTGTTTTAAGGTGGTGGGACGAGTATCGTCTAACACAAGTACAGCATTAACTTTGACGGCGGATAAATTTTCTAAAGCATATTTTCGTGATGCATCATTTCCCGAAACTGAATAAAAATCAACATTCGCACCTAAACCTGCTGCATGAGCAGCTACAATCCCTGCTCCACCAATAAAGCGAATTGAATCTACTGGCGTTACTACGATTGTTGGATCTTCTTGCGACATTCCTAATGGCTGACAAGTAATATATTCATCAATTATCAAATCGCCTACAACACATATTTTTAACTTAGAGAAAGATTGGAGCAACTCCACCAACCTAGCCTTATCAATATGATGACGAGCAAGATACTCTTTTGGCAAAGAGATTGCACGAAAATCAAACTCTTTAAACTCTTTTCGGATTAAATCAAAGGAGGAGAAAATAGTTTCACCCGAACTAAATACCAAGCTTCCCCCATATTGCTCTAAGGCATTTAGTTCAGGGTTGTAAAGCAGCTCATGCTCCTTACCTTTAACAACAATATCTGGTCGCAAACGTAAAATAATATCGGCAACTGGCTCATCTATAAGCATTACCTCATCTACTAGACCTATACTTTGAAGGCCCTCCAAGCGCAATTGCTCAGGCACATGAGCACCGTTACCAGCAATTCGATCACTTTCTACACCAACCATTAGTCGATCACCACTTTCCTTGGCAAAACGTAATAAACGCAAATGTCCAGGGTGCAGAATATTAAAGTTACCCGAAACAAATACAGTACGCTGTTTGATCATAATTTAGGGTTACCCTATTCTTCGGAGTGTTGCATTACAATTAATGGGCGAAAGACTCGTCCGGCCTCTAAATCATCCAGCGCCTCATTAATTTTTTCAAGGGGATAACGTTTAGTGAGTAGGCTACTGAAGGGAGAATTCGCCTTCTTAAAAAATGCATGCATCGTTGGAATATTTCGATCTGGATCACTGCCTCCCCCCCAGCTGCCACAAATTCTTTTTCCACTGATAAGCTCGTGCGGATCAAGAGTTATTTTCTCGCCCTGACTTGGATGAGAGGCAAATATTAAATTACCGCCGCCTTTACGCACTAAAGAAAACCCTAATTCAATGGTTGCAATTAAGCCTCCAGATTCAACGCAATAATCAGCGCCCCCATTGGTGAGGCTTATAACCGCATCATGTACACCCTCTTTACTTGAATTAAAGACGTAATCAGCCCCTAATTGTTTTGCTAAATCTAACTTAGCATCTGAAATATCAATGGCAATAATGGGGGCAACACCAAGGGCTTTTAAGGCCAATAGAGCAGATAGGCCAATACCACCTAAACCAATAACTACTACCGATTTATCCTTGACAGGTTTTAATTCATTTAAAACCATACCTGCCCCAGTAGGCAGGGCACAACCAAATAAAACAGCTACATCAAAATCAAGATCCTGTGGCTTTTTTACTAATCTACTCTCTGATACAACTGTGAAATTAGCAAATGTAGTGACCCGACCAGAATTAATAATTTCTTTTCCGAATTTGTATTGCGCGCCAGGGGCATCCAAGCCATCTCCTTTGACCCACCCCAAAATGACATCATCCCCAACTGCAACCTTAGTTACGCCTTCTCCAATAGAAAGAACAGTTCCAGATCCCTCATGGCCTAAAAGATGGGGGAGCCAAGGGTCAGGGCCTCTGCCACCACACACCTCCATTAATTGACTCCTACATACCCCACTAAACAGAACCTTTACCAATACCTGCCCCCGAGCTAGCTCAGGCAATTCAATATCTTTAATCTTAAGCGGAGCGCCTACTTCTTCAAGAATTGCTGCTTTAGCAAATTTAACCATTGCAAATTTTTAATCCTATTAACATACCAACAAAATTTGACTTCATGGCATCAATTATTACTATTAATTTTTTTGTTCAAAAACCTCTTAATTATTGACCCCACTTTTCGCAAACATCATCCTTTTTTAACTCAGTTTTATAAGTCAAATAACTTCATAGCTCAAGTATCAAACCAATTGCTTATTGAAATCAGCAATTCCTCTGGTGTTAAGCCTATGGACTCACACAACTCCTCGTATGTGCCATAACCAGTAACAAACTTATCAGGTATGGAGGCTGAGTGGAACTTTAAGTTAGGGATATCATAAATTGCCCGAAGAACATCGTCACCAAGCCCTCCTGTACGCATATGTTCCTCAATCACCACAACTCTCCCGGTCTTCTCAGCACTAGCACGTATTAATTTCACATCAAGTGGTCGAATGGTGTGTATGTAGATAACTTCCACACTGATACCCCGAGAGTGAAGGGCATCTCTTGCAGAAAGTGCCATCTTAAGCTGAGGGCCAGTAGCGACAATAGTCAAATCGGCCCCCTCTTCAACACAAATTCCTTTACCAAATACAATATCTTCAGATTTAAAATTAAAATCGTGTGATGCACCCGCAATCCGAAAAATTGTTAAAAAATTATTTTGGTAGGACTGTCTGAATAAACCATCAAACTCGATTGCGCTGGCTGGGAAGCAAATTTCAGTGCCTGGCAATGTTTTTAGTAATGCAAAATCACCGTAACAATGATGGGTGCACCCTAAATTTGAATAATCAAATGCACTACCAACTGTCACAATGTTTCCTGGCAATTTGTGATAGCAAAAATCCAACTTAATCTGCTCAAATGCGCGCTCGATCATAAAAGGGGCAATTGTATGTATCACAGGACAAAGACCAGACGCCGCAAGCCCTGCCCCCATACTGATCATTGTTGGCTCTAATATCCCAATATTGTAATAACGATTTACACAAAATTCTGCAAATGGTTTCAACATGCCGTGGCCTATATCGCCTACCATCACAACAAGATTCTGGTTTTCTTGTCCAATTGCCAGCATCGTATCAGCAAACTGTTGTCGGGTTGACTTGCTCATGATAGAGCCTCCATTATTAGTTTGTATTCCTGCTCATTTGGAATGCGATGATGCCAGATACCATGACCCTCGAGCATTGAGACGCCCTTACCCTTTATCGTTTTTGCAACAATAACCGTTGGAATCCCATCTTTATTAAATTCAATCTTCTGTATTACATCAAGCATCTCCTCTTCATCATGCCCGTTCACGACGTGGACATTCCAACCAAATGCCTCCCATTTTTTGGGCATGTCGTCCACCGGCAACAACTGCATCGCAGACTGGTTCCAATCAATGATCGCACAAAGATTCCCCAGTCTTCTGTTTCGAGCTACGTTAGCTGCCTCCCAAACCGTACCTTCTTGGCATTCACCATCACCCAGCAACACAAACATCCTATTATTTAGGCCTTGTATTTTTAATCCTAAAGCGATTCCTATAGCAAAACTTAATCCATGCCCCAAAGAGCCTGTTGAAGCTTCAGCCCCGGGAACCTTGGTTCTATCTGGGTGCTCCCCAAGTATTCCCCCTTGCTTACAAAACATTTCAATATCTCGATCAGTGATAAAGCCATGCCGATGAAGATTGACATAGAGCGCCAAACATCCGTGGCCCTTAGATAAGATAAAGTAATCTCGATGCAACCACTCTGGGGTTTTTGCGTCAAACTTAAGTACATTACGATAAAGTAGTGTAATGATATCTATGATGGAAAATGCGCTTGGTATATGGCCATCCTTGCCTGCAATCACCATATCAACTATTTTTTTACGTAAATCTTTATTTAAAATTTTATTATCAATCATTGGCCAAAATATCCCCTACCTTGACCACCATCGATTGGTACGATGGTGCCCGTGTTAAAAGAAGCAAGTTCAGAACATAAATAGGCAACAAAATTACCAATTTCCTCTGGCTTACCAAACCTACCTATACGTTGACGTTCAGTCAAATACTTATGCACATGCTCTGGACGCTCTCGAGAAGCGTCATCCCAGAATCCACCCTCTGTGAATACGGCTCCCGGTAAAACAGCTGAAATCACCACACCATCAGGAGCAACTACCCCACCCATACTACGCGTGTAGGCAGTAAGTGCTGCCTTCATAGCGCAATAAGGCACTGGACCATGATTCTCCATAGCAGATATAGAGGATATGTGACATATGCGGCCCCATTTTTGATGCAGCATATTAGGCAAAATTAAATTATTTAATTCAACTGCAATCTCAAAATTGAACCTATAAACTCGCCTCCAATCATCGATCGAGCAAAAAGGATCTGAGATGTTCAGAGTACCGCCTGCATTGTGAACAACTATATCAAGCTGACCAAATCTAGAAATATTTCTCATTAATTCAGCGGGAGCTGTTTCAGGCATTAAATCTATGGCTAATCCTGCGTGACCAGCTGCTGAACCTCCGATTGTTGCAATCAATTCATCTAGGTCTGACTGCGTTCTAGAAACGCAAAATACTTTAACTCCCTCATTTGCAAGGGCTTGAGTAATAGCCCGCCCCAAACCACGACCAGCTCCAGTTACAAGTGCACGGCGACCTAAGATTTCATAATTCATATAGACCTTAATTAATTTTCATACACTATAAATGCTCTACCCCAACCATCAAAGTTACAATAAGGTTGAAGGCCAATTCTTTTATATCGATCCAACCACTCTCTGATTGCCTTTTGCTGCCCATGCATCGGAGACCCTCGATAACACCAATAATCATCAAAAAGAATCCATGTTCCCGATACTACTTTGTCCTCAATAAATTTAAGCACATCAACCGTCGAAGAATACAAGTCACAATCTATATAAGCAATATTTATAGGTTTTACCTTGTTATTTTCTGCAGAAGAAGAAAACGCTGGTAAAGATTCATTAAAAAATCCTTTAGTAAGTGTTAATTCCTCGCTCAACATACGACAGGATGACAAAATTGATTCCCTGACAAATTCTTGTTTCATAGAAGTGTAATTTCCCTTGGAAAAAATGGGCGTCAATTTTGCACTGAACTGATCCTCATTGCTCAGCTCTGGCAACCCCTCAAAAGAATCAAATCCATAGAAATGACTAGTCATGCCTCGAAATTGACGATAAGCATCAATCATGCACTCTCCATTCAAAATTCCAAACTCCATGTAACAACCTGTTTCCATGTTTTGCATTTCAATAAAATCACGAATGTATCTAAAAAGATTGGCCCTTTTAACGATGTCTCCGTGAATTAAAGGTCTGTAAGATGGCTTGCTTATTTTCATTTTTGTGCCTTATAAAGTGTAATTTTCTCGATGGTCTATTGAGCGCTATAAATATAGTTAGCAATCAAAAAATGCTTAGGGGTAGTAAAATTTGACGCGGCCTATCAACAAGTAGTTTATTTATTATCGGTTTTATGTTGTCAATTGCTGTTATCAGCACAATAGATTTATCCAAACTACCAATTTTTTTCCTAGATATGACTCTAACTGGAAGGTTCCAGTATCCAATCCCATCCTTAGATTCATCATCATCAATAATCGAAATTAGCTCTCTAAAATCCGTATTCATGTGATATCCAATAACTGGCAGCATTTGAGCAGCTCCATACCCATAAATAGTTGCATTTGAAATATCTTTTAGCAATTTACCGGCTGTTTGCATTTGAATTTGAAAGATTCCATATCGATCTGCGATATCCTGAATTGACCAGTGCTTTACCCCTAAACTCTCATCTACCGCCCCCTTGGTAAAGGCAACAGCCATTGCGCCCCAATCATGAAAGTTATACCGATGTAATAAATGCCTACCCCCAGCTACTGCTAGCATTTTTAAAAAAGATGCAAGAGAAAAATACTGAGCATGCTGGTGAAAAACTTGATCAAATCTATAACGCTGAATTAGCCCATCAAAACCAGGAACCTCAAAGATAAATATGGCATCTTTCGCGGCAATATTTATCAATGATTTCACAACTTCCACTGGATTCACAATATGCTCAAGAGTATGGCGACAAACAATTAAATCCGGCTTTTCTGGAAATTGACTTAAATCTACATCCTCAAAATTCATTCCAAATAATTCAATACTTTTATCACCCCGCTCATTCTCGCGCCCTGTCCAGACTGGGTCTATTCCTACTCTATGCGCTGCTCTATCTTTCAGTAGATCGAGCAAAAACAGATCATTGCAACCAAGATCCAAAACGCATTTAAAATTTCTGTTCGGAGCAACCTCATTCAATACGGAAATAAAAAATTCGGTGCCTTTTCTAGCTGTAGAACTATCAGATGTCCTAAAGCAATAATTTGTTCCATATAAAATATTTGGCGCTATTAAGGATTCTAGCTGGCCATGACCGCAAGACTCGCAATAGAGCAGGTTCTGATCTAACCCCATTAGCGGGTTAGTCACCGGGGAAATAGCATAAGAATCGGTGAGCGGTAAATTAGGAAGATTTATTATGGGTATAGCTATCTGACCGCAGATGACACAATACTTGCGATGCTCAACTATTTTTTTATTCATAATCAATTGGTTATTCTCTATCATATTTTCATGGGTGAGTATTTTTTATAAATCCGAATTATTTACCTTATTAGTAATAAATTAAAAAGGGCCTTTGAACCACTTCCCAGGAACATCATGTGGCATGGGCTCAGGCAAACTATCTCTAGCCTCCGAAGGATCTTTACCCATCATCTCCATTACCTTTTCAGCGATATCTGCTGCGCGAACATAGAATCCCTTGGTAAGCGCAGGGCTTGTTGGTTCCGGAACATCTGGCATCGCAAGTCTTTCCGGTGGCGCCTTTAACTTATTAAAAGCTTCGATGGCAACTCGAGCTACAACCTCTCCCGCTACTGAGCCTGTAGTAAACCCAGAATCTAAAGCAAGTAAGCGGCCTGTTTTTATAACGGAATGCATAACAGCATCCCAATCGAGTGGCTTTATTGTTCTTAAATCAATCACTTCGCAGGAGATGCCTTGTGTTGCCAAGTAGTCGGCAGCATGCAGGGCTTCAATAGTCATATAAGACATTGAAATGATTGTTACATCTACGCCAACTCTTGCAACCTTTGCTTTTCCTATTGGAAGCCTAAAATCACCTTCAGGAACTTCGCCAATTGAATTGTGTAACCAGCGATGCTCTAAAAATACTACTGGATTTGGATCCAATATAGAAGATATCAATAATCCTTTTGCGTCCTCTGGTGTAGTTGGCATTACTACCTTTAAACCAGGTATATGCGCAAACCATGCTTGAAGATTTTGTGAGTGGGTTGGGCCTTGCCCCCAACCGCGCCCAATGATTAAACGAATGGTAATCGAGATCGAGTTTTGGCTACCAAACATATAATGCCATTTAGCAGCGCTATTAACCAATTGATCCATGGCTAACAGAAAAAAATCAATTCGCTGGTGAGTCATTACTGATTTGACCCCATTTAGCGCGGCGCCAATGGCTACACCAGTCATCGCATTTTCAGATGTAGGCATATCGAATACACGCTCAGATCCGAAACGCTTTTCCAAATTAGCGGTGGTTCCAAAGACAGTCTTTGGATCAGTAACTCCGAGCCCATAACAAATTACTGATTCATCAATCTCCATTGCCTGATGAATGGCTTCATTGATTGCGGTGGCAAAGTTCTTTTGTAACATTTTAATTTCTATATTTTATTATGCGTAAACGCCATCGTAAGCTTCAGACTGAGCTGGAAATCGCGAGCTCTCAGCAAACTCAAATGCTTTCTCCACCTCTAAATCTATTTCAGATTTAATCCTCTCTAAAGAGCGTGCCATATGTAGACTAGTTTGCTGTAACTGCTGTTCTATATTATTTAAAGGATCCTTAGCTTGCCACTCCAAAAATTCTTCTTGAGTACGGTAACCAATATCATTATCAAAACCATGCCCACAATGCTCGCGCCAACGGTAAGTAGTAAATTCTAAAAAGAGTGGCGCCCCAGTGCTGCGAACCTTGTCAACTGCATTTTTCATAATCTCGTGGCTAGAGGCTATATTGTGCCCATCACCAACCGCAACCTCTACACCCATCGCCTCAACCATTTTAGCAATGCTTCTACCCTTAGGCTGCCTCACTGTAAGCGGACTATAAACTGAATATAAGTTATTTTCACATATGAATAAGACTGGTAATTTTCTAACGGCAGCAAAATTAACCGACTCGTAAAACACGCCTTCCTCAGTCGCTCCATCCCCTAAAAACACGCAACTGATCTGATTAGTTCTTTTTAGTTGGGCAGACAATGCCAACCCCACGCCAATAGGAATGCTATTACCTACAATAGCCGATGTCCCCATAAAATTAACCGCAAGATCTATGAGGTGCATCGAGCCACCTTTACCCTTAGAGCAACCCGTAGACTTTCCATAAATCTCAGCAATCATGGCATTTAGATTGCCGCCTTTGGCGAGATAATGAGCATGACCACGATGAGTGCTCACTGCAAAATCGGTAGAAGCAATTGATTGTGCAAATACTGCTGGGATTGACTCTTGACCAATTGACAGATGAACAGGGCAACGCATCTTACCCTCGGGATAATGATGGGCAATAGCCTCTTCAACCGCACGAATGCGATACATCTGTCTAAATAGATCGGTTAAAAGATTAACGCTCATGGGATAAACCAAAAATAATCGCCGGTATATCCAATCTCTTTAAAAAATTGAATCCACTCATCAACCGACATAATAGTCTTGGCAGTTAAATTCCAAGCATACATACGCTCTTTGTCCTCCGCATTACGATAAGCATCGACCGTAATAAAAGAGCCTTTTCGACTAACCCGCTCAATCTCTTGCAATGCCTTAGCGCATTCCTCGCGCTCTAAATTGTGAACTGTATTAATGGAAATTGTGACATCAAACGACTTATCTTCAAACGGTAACTTTGTAGCGCTAGCCACTTGCACATGGGGCATCATATCCTGCATAGCATGCTCAATTGCATAGTCAGAGATATCAATGCCCTTAACAGTAATTCCAGGGATTAACTCGGCAAGGTCATGCATCATAAAGCCCTTAGCACAACCGACATCCAAAATTGAGCTATTGCGATCTAACTTCCAATGCTGCTGAAAAGTAGGGATAACAGGCTGCCAAAACCTAGAGGAATAATTAAAGCCGCCGTAACCGTGATTGCGGTCACCATCAAAAAACTCACGCCCAAACTGTCTTGCTACCGCACGATCAGCCTCTGTTTTAGAAGCAACACGCTCCTCTAAGTTGCGCTTAGTTTTTGGATAGTTAACCAAAAGATCAATTTCTTTTCCCATTATTTTTTCCAAAATTTAATTACGACTTGTGTTGATAGTCAAAGGGCTGTTGCTTCAATATTTCAAGATTAGACTTCACCCACGCGATGCATTCATTCAGACCCTGCTCAAGAGAAATTTTGTCTTCCCATTCAAGTTCACCACGAATTTTTTTACTGTCTAAGTGATATGCTGAGTCTTTACCAATGCGATCTCCTACAAACTCAACGTGATCGTTAAATACTACATTGAGCTTTGCGCAAATGCGCTCCACTAAAGAGTGTATTGAAATAACTTCATCAGTGGAAATATGATAAGTCTCTCCATTCTTACCATCTTTCATAATTTTCCAAGTGGCATCACAAACATCTTTCATGTGGATGAAAGATCTGGTGGAGACACCGCCACCATGAAGTTGTAATTTACGACCTAGCAAAATGAACAAAATGGTTCTAGGAATAATGCGATAAAGCTGCTGGCCCGGTCCATATACATTAGCCGCACGGGTAGTTACAACAGGAAAGTTATAGGCAGTATGAAAAGTTTGCAAACTCATATCAGCAGCAGCGCGTGATACAGCGTAAGGCGTGCTTGGATTAAATGCAAAATCTTCCTGAACAAATCCCGAGCAACTACCGTAAACCTCTGGTGTTGAAACGTGTACATAGCGTTTTAAAAAATTACATTTACGTAATTCATCATGAAATTTAATCGTGGATACGGCATTGGTCATAAACCAGTCACCGGGATTTTGCCAACTCTCTCCCACCATGCTCTGTGCTGCAAAATTCACCACATAGGCTGGCTTAATATCTTGAACCAATCCTGTCAGCTCTTTTAAGTGCTGATTGAGATCTAATTCATGAAAAGTAAAATTTTTATGGTTATGCCACTTATAGGGCAAGAAGGCATCATTAGGCTCGGCAGACCGACTAGTACCGATCACTTTACCGCCCTGCGCTAACGCAAAATCTGCAAAAGTAGAGCCGGAAAAAGAATTACTGCCAATAATAAGGGTTGTTTCCATCTTCCACTCTGTTTATGAATTCGTCAATTAAATTACTGGGGACGGTTTGAGTAAAGCCACTGCATCATCATGTGGCCGACGATAAGCTGCATATCTTCGGCAACCTGCATATCGTTCACAGGAAAATGAATTGGCACATCAGCCAACTCTTTACACTTTCCACCGGTAAATCCTAAAATGGCGTAAGACTTTACGTCCATTGCTTTTGCTTGCTCAATAACGCGCACAATGTTCGGTGAGTTACCACTACCGCTCAATGCAATCAATAAATCGCCAGCTTGAGCCTGAACTGCAAGTTGTTCAGAAAAAATAGACTCGTACCCAACATCATTCGCCAAACAAGTCATCACCGCGGAATTGGCTGAAAGAGCTTGAACCTTTAAGCCGCCACCTGTCTTTTTGGCAATGCCATATAAAAAATCATTGGCCAAATGAACGGCATTTCCAGCGCTACCGCCATTACCGCAAAAAAATACCTGACGCCTTTCTTGCCAACAGCGAAGCATATCTTGCGCTAATAAATTAACGCTAGACCAATCAGAGCACGCAAGCACTTCTTGTAACCTCGATGAGTAGCCAAGAATCAAACCTTCAGCAGCGATTATTTGACTCATATTAAGACCTCTTTCTATAAAACATTTTTTTCCATCCAGCGTAAGTTATAAAAATGATCCTCATCTTTTAATACTCCACCGCGATATTGTTCAATAATTTCACGAATAGCATCTTCGACGGTTTTCTTTGGCTTGTATCCTGTCGCCAATAACTTATCAGAATTAATTCGATACGAGCGAGGGTCATTGGATTCAGTAACCGCTATTTCCACTGGAATATATTTAGTTACTAATTTAGCAATATCCATGATTGAGATATTTTCAAAACCAGCGTTATAAATCCCAGTTACTTCAGGATGATCAATCATATGCAAATACACATCAGTGATATCGTCAATATGAATATTAGGTCGAACCTGATCCCCTCCGAATACCGTAATTTTTCCCTTTGATAAAGCCTGCATTGTCAACAAATTAACTGAGACATCTAAACGCATTCGAGGTGAATATCCGCATACAGTTGCTGGGCGCACAATTTGAACTACCATGTCACCTTGATAACTCAATAGAACCCGTTCACCCACCATCTTAGTCTTGTTATATTCAGAGATTGGCTTAAGTACCAATTCTTCCGTTACTTGAGCCTCTTCTTTAACACCGTAAACACTACCTGAAGAGGCATATATGAAGCGCTTAACTCCCATCCGTTTAGCCTTATCAGCTAATTGCATGGTTGCTAGTGCACTAACTTCCCAAGTTAATTTAGGATTTAAATCGCCGCATGGATCATTCGCTATAGAAGATAGATGGATGATGCAATCGACCCCATCTAGTGGAATCGCATCGATATCACGTACATCACCTTTAACTACCGTCAGATTTTGGTGGGCCGCAAGAAAATTTCCGAACCACTGCAAATCAAAGGCAACAACCTTATGCCCCCTTGCTAGGAGCTTTGGAACCAAAACATGACCTTTATACCCACAAGCGCCAGTAACTAGAATTTTCATACAAATTAACCTTATAAATCGAACTTAAATAACAACTAACGAAATATCATGATAACTACCAATATGTCTGATCCCTTTATCATCTAATTCGACAATTTGAGTACAGCTTTTGAGTGTGGTAAGGCGATGAGCAATGATGAGAATAGTTAAGTCTTTGCTAAGTCCTTCAATTGCCTCCATTACCGCTAGCTCAGTTTCATTATCAAGAGCGCTAGTAGCCTCATCAAAGATAATTACATTGGCCTCTTTATATAGTGCCCGTGCAATACCAATTCGTTGTCGTTGCCCACCAGATAAGCGAATTCCTCGTTCACCTACCATTGTTTGGTATTGTCCCTCCCAACTCTCAATGTTTTGTGCAATCTGAGCGCGCCTAGCAGCTTGCTTTACTTTCCCAAAATCAATTTGATCTTTTGGAACGCCAAAAGCAATATTTTCGGCGATCGTACTATCGGCCAAAAAAATAGTTTGAGGTACATGAGCAATATGGACTTGCCACGATCGGTTGTTCATTAAAGTAATTAACTGACCATCAACCTCTAACTTACCTTCAGTGGCCTGCAAGAGCCCCATCACAATGTCAAGTAAGGTACTTTTGCCACTGCCCGTAGTACCAATAAAACCCACTCGACTGCCTTTGGCAATTGTTAAATTTAGATTTTGAAAAATCCAAGGTGTTTTAGTGTTGTATCGAAATCCCAATTGACGCAAACAAATTTCTCGCACAAATGAGATGGGTTTGATGGGAGACTCATTAGAAAAATCTGGCAGTGGTTGATCCAATAATTCCAGGGAATCTTCCAATGAGGCATGTGAGCCTTGGATACTTGACCAAGATTGGTAAGCCTGTTGCAAGACGGGTAATAAGCGCTGCGCGCCTAATGCTAAAGCACCAAGAATCGGGATCGCCTTGGCAATACCATCACTTTGCCGCGCAAGTGAATACGCTAAGATTGCAATTAGCGCCATACCCAAAGCCTCCATGCAATAACGAGGGCTTTGGTTAATGAATTGGATACTGCCTTGAGCGCGGCGCAATGGGATATCAGCAGAGCGATAAATATGGCAGTATGTTTCTTGAGTGCCGTCAATTAGAATATCTCGGATACCTCCCAAACCCTCCTGCAGGGATTTCATTACCTGAGTAGACTCATGAGCCACTATATGGCTATAGGCTAACTGCTTTTTTTTAGTTAAAAAAATGACTCCCATATAAATTAATCCAAAACCCCCGAAGGTTAAAAGCGCAATCAGAGGATCAATTGACAATAAGACTATCAGAATCATCACCAAAATCACGCTGGACCCCAACAGGGTTAAGACTGAAGTAATAGTACCTATAACTATCTCTGCTTTGACTGAGATCCCATTAATGATTTCGCTACTATTACGTGCCACATGCACAGCATAAGGTTGATATAAGGTTCTACGGTAAATGCTAATACTCAGATCAGCTCCAGCTGCATAAGTTAAGCGGTTGCTTGCCAACAATAGTAGTAGGCGCAATGTACCAGCCATTAATGCTGCCAATCCAAAAATAATGGTGATTGGCAAAACTAACTGACTGGGGGTGGTGATGCCTAAAAGATGAATCGCAGGCTGCATTAAAACTAATTCAAAAATATACTGTGGGTTAGTCAATACCCCTAAAAAAGGCAGGACAGCACCAATCGAAAAAATTTCTGCAAACGAGACAAGAATCATCAAGCCAAGTAGCAACCCAAATTGCCCACGTCGTTGTGGGCTGATGTGTCTCCAAAGCCGAACCAAAAGATGAAACATAGAGGGTGAGGAGGTCATCCGCATATTAAATAAACATTCTTTTTTCTGCTCTTACTTGTTCAAGCCCGCTAATGCCCGATCTAGGGCTTTAGTACTGCTCATGATTTCAAGCATCACTTCGCACCACCATTTTTAATGCTGGCCCACACTCTTTGACCTAAAAGTACCAACAGCATCAAGAAAAATGCGCCTGCTAGACCGCCTGCAGTTGTTTTGATCATGCCCTTCTTGCTCGCTGTTGGGGCGGTATTCATTTCAAAGCCTTTAGTAAAACGCACGTCATTGGCTAATAGGCTTGATCGTAGGCTATCCACAAATACCAAGGACTTGGGATCGCTGGGGTTTAAGGTGGCCCGCAGTTGGGACTCTTGCTCTAGCAATTGCCTGGTTAAGGCAATTCCGTCATAGCTAGAACTCATGAGTGGTGCAACTTGCTTTACCCAGGTCCGTAAAACCGCCATCTGGGTCTGAGCGTCTTTTAAGCGCTCGAGGGCCTCTTTGCTGCCATTAATGTCGGTATTAGCGGCAATGATCTGGGTGCTGATCGGCAGGTACTTGGCGCCCGAGTCTTTGGGGTCAACCACTTGACTGACGGTCCGTTGTTCTCCTGGAAAGCGTTTGGCTAAGGTCTCTAAGCTTTTAAGGCGCTCTTGTTGGTAAGCTAATTCGACTTGGGCGGCGTTGATCTTTTGCGAAATACCGGCATCGGCGCTAATTAATTGGGATTCTTGGGCGCTAAACATCGACTTTAACGCCAGGTAGGACGCGCCTTGTAGTAAAAAGTTTTTTGCGCCGCGCGCATTTTCAATCGCCTTGTCCCGTGTTGAACCTCCCACCGTTAGGGTAATACTGACAATCGAGGTACCTGCCGACTCCAAACCGGCGGTCGAGGCGAGGTCCTTGGTGTCTGCCTTGCTCATGCCGTAGGTGGCTAGGGCATTTTTTTGCCACCAGTCCGCATTACTTAAGGTGCGATAGAGGGTTTCTTGACCCTGCGGCACCTTAGACTCATCGATGATTTGATCTGCCAGGTTGGGCAAGCTTTTTTGCAGCGAGCGCCAGCCGACTAAATCGGTACCGCCATTGTTATTGAGAACGAGCTCGGCGTTGTAGCTGCCCAGGAAGAACCAGCCTGATAAGCCAAGAACCGCGCCCAGAATACTTGCCGCGGCGAGTTTTTTCCAGGCACCAGTCAGAAAATTGACGATATCTAAGAGGGAGATTTCACCTTCTGAATCGCTAGAGTGGCCTTGTTCACCAGGGGATGAATGCATGTTTACCCTTATTTAAGTTCTAATAATTATAAGCGCTTGAGCACTTGAATTGGCTTTTTTAAATCATTTACAGCATTAATCCCTAATTTGCTGGTTTATACCCAGGCACCACCTCTTGTAGGGAGTTCAGCAGGATGGTCTTATTAGATTCCTGAGATTGTTGCCCAATCTTTTCAAGACGGCCTTCCAGCTCACTCCAGCCTAAAAATTCTTCATTGGCCCTAAAGATACGAGGATGGTCTGTTGGTTCTGGGCTATCACCAATTAACAATTCTTCATACAGCTTTTCGCCAGACCGCAGTCCCGTTACCTCAATCGCAATATCCCCTTCTGGATTTTTGTCATCTTTGACTTCAAATCCCGATAGTTCAATCATATGACGCGCCAAGTCTGCAATCTTTACAGGTTGACCCATATCTAGTACAAAGACATCGCCACCTTGTGCCATTGATCCTGCCTGAATGACCAATTGAGCCGCCTCAGGAATAGTCATAAAGTAACGAGTTACCTCCAAATGGGTCAGCGTGAGAGGACCGCCATCTTGAATTTGCTTACGAAAGAGCGGCACTACTGAGCCAGAAGAATCGAGCACATTACCAAAGCGGACCATTGAAAAAATGGTGTCGTCTTCTTTATTCGTGTTCTTCGCCATAGCTTGCAAAATCATTTCTGCTAAACGCTTAGTAGCACCCATAACATTAGTTGGGCGCACTGCTTTATCAGTACTAATCAGTACAAACCTTGCTACCCCGCTAGCTCTGGCTGCTTGAGCAACGATATAGGTGCCAAATACATTGTTTTCTATACCTTCAGCAGGATTTTCTTCTACCAAAGGTACATGCTTATAAGCAGCAGCATGAAAGATGATATAGGGCCGATAGCTACTCATGATCTTTTGAATGCGAGAAGCATTTCTTACTGAGCACAAAATGGGAATTAGTTGAGCATCATCATTTTCAGCAATCTTATTGCGTAGTTCTTGCTCTATAGAGTAAAGAGCAAATTCATTTTGCTCGAGGAGTATTAAAGACTTTGGTGATTGCAATAGGATCTGCCGACACAACTCACTGCCGATAGATCCACCTGCGCCAGTAACCAAAACCACTTTATCGGTAATATTCTGGCTGAGCAAATCTACATTTGGAGCGACTGGCTCGCGGCCTAATAAATCCTCAATATCAAGCTCTCGAATATCAGAGGCTGTTACCTTTCCTTTTGCCAAATCAGTCACACTAGGCAAGGTTCGCACTGCTAACTTTGATTTAGAAATCAATTCCAAAATCGTATTGCGTCGTTGGCGACTCACTGAAGGCAAGGCTAACAGCACATCACTCACAGTGAGCGAGCTTGCTAAATTCGGTAATTCTCCAGGGGAATAAATAGCAATGCCGTTTAAGACTTGACCCTGTAAATCTTTTGCATCATCCAAAAAACCTACTACCCGCATTTGGTGACTATTTCTTAGTGCTGCAGCTAGCTGTCTGCCAGCTGAGCCTGCGCCATAAATGAGCACTCTCGGAACAGCGCCCAGTTTTAATTGATGACGATAGGAGCTACCAAGCCAATAGCTCGCAAGAGCCCGGGTAAAACCAACACAAAATAAAAGCAAAATAGGTTGAATAAAACCCAGAGTTCTTGGAACGCCCTGAAAACCCATTGTCACGATGACGCAGGCGTAGGCAAAGCCATAAATTAAACAGGCTTTTGCAACAGTTAATAAGGCAGGCCAACCTGAATAGCGAAAAATGGCGCGATACAGTCCACTACCAACAAATATGGGCAAAGCCAAAATTAAAGAAATTGCTACGGCAATGAGCGGCTCACCCTTCAAAGGAACTATGTATCCCATACGAAGATAATAGGCAAGCCAAACAGTAAAGATGCACAGGCTTGCATCAACGCCAAAGACTAAAAGACGCTTAGTCAGGCGAGGCAAACTTAAGACGGGCATTACTAAACTATTGAACACTCAGGTCCTTCGTAAGAACATTAATGAACTACACCTTCAGAGCGAATAACCTTTACAAAGGTTAGCCATAAAATCTTTAAATCAAAGACAAAAGTCTGACGCTGAAGGTATTGGTAATCGAAGTCTACCTTAGTTGCAATATCGAGTTCATCTCGTCCATTTACTTGCGCCCACCCCGTCAATCCGGGAGTTAAACGATCAATACCCATTTGGGTACGTAGCAATATTAAATCTTCTTGATTAAAAAGCGCTGGGCGGGGGCCAACAAAACTCATATCCCCGTTGAAGATGCTCCAGAGCTGAGGAAGTTCATCTAAGCTAGTCTTGCGTATAAAAGTCCCCACTGGAGTCAAAAAAGATTGGGAATTTTGCAGCAAGTGAGTTGCCACGGCAGGCGTATCAATCAACATACTGCGAAACTTTGGCATCCAAAATAGTTGGTTATTTTTACCCACCCGTTTAGACCAATAAATTGCAGGGCCTGGCGAGCTAAGGCGTACCAGTAGATAAGTAAAAATAATGAATGGCAACAGAATTAAGCTAGCCACTAAGCTACATACAAGATCCAAGAGACGCTTAGTCATTGGCTAGCTCTCGTTGAGGAAACCAAAAGACGATTAATGTATTTAATGTAATTGCCAACAACGACTTTATTACCATAGTACTGCTCTACATTCTCACGAGCCTTGAGACCTAGAGATTTTCTCAAAGAACTATCTGTTAATAATGTTTCAATACTGGACTTCAATGCAGCAACACTGCTGCATTCGAATAATAATCCGGTCTCACCATCGATAACGGCATCACTAATACCATAAATATTGGAGGCAATTGCTGGCAAGCCCACTGCTGCTGCCTCAATAATGACCACCCCAAAACCCTCGCGGTGACTAGGAAGGCATAAAAAATCGGCCGCTGCCAAATACGATTCCGGCTCCCTGGTATAAGGCACCTGCTTGACTCGGTCAGCGCTTTGGCTGAGCTCAACCCTCTGCATTTCATCCTCTTCATCAGGGCCAACTAATAGAAGCCATAAATGTTCATTATCTTGTGCGAGCTGACGGTAAGCCGTAATTAATTCATGAATTCCCTTATCAGCCACCAGGCGTCCAATAAAGATCATCACAATAGCATCACCCGGTATTTTCAACTCTGCTCTTACCTGATCCCGCTTTTTTAAATCAATTGAAAAACGTTCAAGATCAACGCCTCCAATGGAGCCTGCGCCTAGCACCTCAATCTTTTGAGGCTTAACCACTTTTTGTTCAATGAGAAAATTTCTCTCTGATTCGCTTACTGCAATTACATTTGTAGCTAAAGTAGCCGTAATCCAATCACAAGTGCGTAAAAGTCTGCGATTGAAGCCCTTTAGGTTTGCCCAAACCTCACCTTGGAAGATGTGAAGACGCCCTGGAATTCCAGCAAATGCGCCAGCCAACATTCCTAATAAGCCTGCTTTAGGTACCACGGTAATCAATAAATCATATTTTGTTTTACGAAATAAACTCACCAACTTGATTAGGCATCTTAGATCAAATAATGGTGACATTTTTCTAGCGATAGGAATATCAATAATTGTGATGGGTAAATCTAAAGGCGGTAGGTAATTGTCATTGTTCAAATTGACGATTAAGGTTACATCATGATCTTTTGACAAAGCTACTAAATGAGGCTTTAGAAAAAAATGGATTGTTAGCGGAGTTGCCGCTAACATGCAAATCTTTTTTCTATGCTCGCTCATGAAAAGATTCCCTTAAGAGCGCGGCGTAAGTATTTAAGGTAAGACCAAGGCAACGCAATGAAGAGCACTAAGAAAGAAATTGTGTTCTGCTGATACAAATAGATCCAAGCACGCATTTCTCTTTTTTCGTGGGTCCAAAGCTGCCCACTATATCCACCCGCACTAAACTCTGGCCGAAAACTCAAAGCCAAAGGTTGATTTAAAACATACCCAAGCCTACCAGACAGGATAATCTCCAGCCAAAGCAGGTAATCTTCAGTGTATTGACGGTCTTGAAAACGAAAGGGAATATCACTCCTTAACATCACAGTACGAGTGTAAAAGCGATTGGCAATCAGCATTTTCCGGAAAGAGATACTTTCACCAAAAACGGTTTCTGGGAGCGAGCGAGGCTGGGATTCATTAGCCTCAGCTAGTTCAGATAAGTGTCCCAATAAAACCGTTTGTGAGTGACGATTGATCCAATCCCATGAAATCTGTAACTTTTTTGGGTGCCACGCATCATCTGCATCTAAAAAGGCCAGCCATGGTTCGGTAGCCAATTCCCAGCCTCGATTACGCGCAAGTCCAGGCCCACCATTTACAGGCATAACTTCAACGGAGATATTAGCTAATGGATATTCCTTTTGAAGTGCGAATAATTTTTCAATACTGCCATCATTACTAGCATCATCAATCAAAATAATTTGTGATGGCAAAACTGTTTGATTCACGACGGATAGAACTGCACGCTCGATCGTATCAGTAGAGCGAAAGCAGGGGATAATAACGGAAATAGGAATATTTTTATCAGTCATCAAAACATTAAAGACCCTGAATTGTGTTAGTTAATTCTTTGGCTTTTTCGCTCACTCTTTTCATAGTAATAACAAACTGCGCTTGCACATTACTCAATTGGTAGCGCATATCAAAGTGAGGAGTTTGACGTTTAGACTTAAGTGCAATCCCAATACTATCAACCATGGATTGCACATCAAGCGGATCGAAATAGCTCGCGTAATCTCCAACCACTTCATGAAAAACTGCCAGATCTGAACAAGCAAGAGGAGTCCCACTGACCCTAGCCTCTAGGCAAGCGCGGCCAAAGCCTTCACATAAAGAGGGGTATACAACAGCGTCAGTAGATTGATAAGCCAAACGCAATTCCACTAAAGATAAACGTCCAAGGAATAGGATCTTCCTGGAGACAAGCTCCTCCTCGGAAAATAAATGTTTCCACTTATCATTTAAATTGCCAGTAATACAAAGGGTTACTTTTTCGCCCTTCGCCCATAGAAATCGCATCGCAGCCAGTAGGCGAGGAATATTTTTTCGATATTCAATTCCGCCGGTATAAAGAAGAGCTTTCGAATCTATCAATTGAGCACTAGATCGCCAAGCTGCTATCTCATCCAAAGATGGCTGGAAATCGAAGAAATCCGCAGACAATGCGTTGGGAACGACGCTGATCTCTTGAGCCGGATAAGAAAAATGATCGATTAAGTTTTGTCGTGTAGCCTCTGATACAGTCAAGATGTGATGAGCCCTAGCAACATTTAATCGCATCATCCAGCGATAGTAGATGCGAATTGCCCAAGGATAAGCATTTGGCACCTCTA
>Ga0194039_1000215_pt1 | contig 37402 bp, 18 predicted proteins | sample JunL228m_MetaG_FD_148679 | JGI IMG/M metagenome (GOLD analysis project Ga0194039, IMG submission 148679) | Anoxic zone freshwater microbial communities from boreal shield lake in IISD Experimental Lakes Area, Ontario, Canada - Jun2016-L227-8m | ecosystem: Environmental > Aquatic > Freshwater >...
ATCTCCCTCCCCTCCCCAAGCCCAGTGATTATGAGCAGAAATGGTCATGCAGGACTCCCAAGGGCGATCCATGTTGAATCCTCCCACCCTCTGCTCGGGTGTGCTGTAGTCACCCTTTGCTCCCGTTCGATCATCGATCAGGAGATCCGGTTGGATGGATCGTGCGAGATTGATGACTCTCTGTCCGCGGTTGGCATCGAATTTCTGCGGCACATCAAACCAAAGCGTGACCAAGGGGCCGTAATTTTTAAGGAGTTCGCTGATCTGGGCTTTCAGATACACCGTGTAGCGCTCCAGATCGGAGTGATCCCTCACGGTTTTTCCACCGGGGCTGGTCACGGGAAAATCCGGGTGATGCCAGTCGCAGGTTGAGTAATAGGCACCGAATTTTATCCCCTGCTTCTTGCAAGCCTCGGAGAGTTCCTTGACCACATCCCTCTTGAAGGGAGTCTGCATGATGCTGTATTCGGTCTGTTTGGTATCCCAGAGGCAGAACCCATCATGGTGCTTGCAGGTCAGAACGATGTATTTCATTCCGGCAGCCTTGGCAGCAGCCACCCATTCATCAGCGTTGAATTTCTGGGGGTTGAACTCCTTGTAGAGGGCATCGTATTTCTCAACAGGCAGTTCCTTCGAACCCCGAGACCAGCTGATTTCCTTACCCGTGAGACTCACTGGCCCCCAATGAATAAACATCCCGAAACGATCGTTCTGCCAGTTCTTCAGTGCCGAGGAGTCAACAGGAATAGGAATGACCTGTGATGCCGAAGGGCAAGGACTTGGCGTCTGAGCCAGTAGTGAGGCACCTGCTGCTACAATCGCACAACAGAAAATAAAGTGAATGAAGAGAGGTCGAGTAGGCATGAGGGGATTCAAGATTCTCTTTTCGAACAACCCCGCATTCAAGCATCGCAATCCCTTATTTTAGGCCATAATCTACAACCCAAATTCATTTTGTGTACCACCTTTTAAGTCTCAACACCTGATCATGAGCCTCATCAAGCCGTTCCGTCTCGCCCTTCCGGTCAGCGAGGAGCATTTTCACGATCCTCTCTACCTGACTCATGCCGGGTGGGAGGAGATAAAAAAGGGTGATTTTTTTGAACGGCAAGACCCACCCTATTTTAACTTTCATTGGGAGGAGGGACGCATCCTTGGCGAGTTCTGCCTGGCGCTCGTCACTTCTGGAAAAGGGGAATACGAAACCAAGCAACATCATCAAGGAATCATAGCGGGGAATGCCTTCTTTTTCCGTCCCGGAGAATGGCATCGGCACAGACCCGATCCCAAAACCGGATGGACTATCAAGTGGATTCATTTCAATGGAACAGCCCCCCTCCAATGGATGCGGGAGGATCTCTTTCTGCTCCGGGGCAATACCCCCGTCGTGCGGAAGAAAGCGTTGTTTCGAGCCCAACTGGAATCACTCCTAGAGGAGGCGCATCGCCTCTTCCCCAATAATTCGGCCAATCTGTCCAGGCAGGCAATGGGACTCCTGGCTCAGTTTCTAGGCGAACCATCAGCACTACTGGGACATACAATTTCCACCATCAAGGATGCATCGATTCGGCAGGCTGTGGAATACATCTGGAACTTCAGCCATGGCATCGTGGATGTTCCTTCGGTGGCTGCCCATGTGGGAATCCCGCGCAGAAGTTTAGACCGAAGGTTTAGGATGCTCCTGGGGAAAAGTGTGCTGGATGAGATCCAATTTTGCAGGGTCTCGCGTGCGGCAAAGCTCCTCGAGGAGACTCAATTGCCGGTAAAGAATATCGTCCATCGCGCGGGTTTCCGAAACGAAGAACATCTCCGACTGGCATTTCACAAGGTATTTCATCAATCGCCCCAAGCACATCGTTCTCAATCCAAATCCATGCCTCACTAACGGAATCGGCCAAAGCAGGGAAGTTGATTGCCTAGAGCATATTGCGTTTAATCTGTCGCAGAAGGAGAGACTCCAGTTTTTATCTAGAATTGCATCCCGGTCGTTGCAGTCGCTTATTCCCCGATGACTCCCAATTCGGCAACCGATACTCCTTCTTTTGGCTCCAAGGTATGAAGGGCAACAAATCGGAAGTAGCGGGCCTGGGTCTTGGGAAACACAACCGTCTGCTCGATCGGGGATGCCTTGATATTGCTGAATTCTCCTTGAGCTACCGGCTTGCCCCAATTCTTCCCATCCAGACTCAGGTAAAACTGGTATTGATCGACGGTGGCACTGACTCGCCCCGGATTCGGAAGATAGGTGAAGCCGCTGAGAGTGGCGGGGGCTCCCAGATCGACGGTCACAGACTGGGGGGCAGGATGTGGTACCTGCGAACCTGCCTTCTTTTCCACGGTGTACCAATCGGTCTTGGGGTTCTCGTCAAGTGCCCGGCTCGATCCATCAGGGAAGGAGCTTTCGACCACAGTCCATTTGTCTTTGGCTAATCCGAAGTTTCTTGCCGTCACAGCACTTTGTTTTTCCCCATCCAGAATACTGCGCACTTTGACCAGGCCACCCTTGGGCAGTGAAAAGGGAGCCTGGTACACGGGGGATGAGGCGGTTGGTTCCGTTCCGTCGAGCGTATAATAAAACTGATGGGAAGCGGCTTCCGGTCGGAAGGAAACCATGCCGGATTTGTCTCTATCAATTTGAGGTTCAGCCAGCATCGGAGGCATTAAATAGAGACTGAACCGTGAAAAGGCGGGTGAAGCAGCGGCTTCAAGCACTCGGACACGCACCTTGTCGGTGGTCGTCTCCGGGATGTGGACGAGACGCTGACTTCCGATTGAGGGTGCTTGGGCAATCTCGACCCATCCGCTGCCATCCCAGCTATCGAAGGCGACGCGCCCCACCCGCTGTCCTAGCGGTAGGTATTCCCTCAACTCGATCACATTGAAACGAACCGGGTGGACCAAGTCGGCGGTGAATGAAGGCGTCTTCTCCTGATCATCAGTCGCCCAATAGGAATTCGCGGCTTTTTTTGGCCTGCACAGCATGTTTGCCGCGGTGTATCGGGGATCATTCCCTCGGGTGTTGGACGCCGTCATCCGCGCCCCAAGAGCAAGGTCGGTTTTAAAAGTTTTCTGCATCACCTCATGCCATGCCTTGAGCGCAGCTACATCAGCTTCGGGAATGACGCCGCGCCGGTCAGGCGGCAGATTGAGAATCAGATTAGCTCCGCGCCCGACACTCTTGAAATAAATATCCATCAACTGCGCCGGAGTTTTGATTGAAGCCTCCTGAGCCGGGTCAGGGTTGTAGAACCAGTCCTTCCGCAGCGAAACATCCCCCTCTTTGGGAATCCATTTTTTCCCGTCGCTCATGCTCGTACCGTCGGTCGCCCAGCACGGATCCTTTACCATGCCGCTCTCGCTGCCGCCCCACTGCACATCACCCTGGGTATCGGGCGTCCAGATGATCGTATCGGGCTGTAGTTTGTGAATGAGGGAGAAGGTGCGGGGCCAGTCATAATAGGTCGATGCATCGATTTTCCGATGTTCCTTTGCGCCGCCGTAGTAGCCGGTTCCACCATTTGCACCGTCAAACCACATCTCAAAAACGGGGCCGTAGTTTGTCAGCAACTCCTGGATCTGGTTCCGGTAATACTTGATATACTCCGGGCGTCCGTAATCGGCGCGGTTGCGATCCCACGGCGAAAGATAGGCCCCAAACAGGATACCCTGTCGGTGGCAGGCTTCGGAAAACTCCTTCACGACATCTCCATGTCCCCCGCGCCATGGGCTGTTCTTGACAGAATGCTCCGTGTAGACACTGGGCCAAAGGCAGAAACCGTCGTGGTGCTTTGCCGTCAAAATTAACCCTGCCAGGCCCGCATCCTTTACGGTGCGAGCGATCTGATCAGCATCAAAGGCGGTCGGGTTGAACACCGAGGATGCCTCGTCCCCGCCGCCCCATTGGTTTCCCGTGAATGTGTTCATTGAAAAATGGATGAACGCATAAACATGGAGACCCTGCCAGTTGAGTTGCCGGGCATTGGGAGCGGGGCCGTACGGAGCAGGAGGCGGCACGCTCAGCTGATCCGCTTGGGCAAGCCCGGTCAAAAATAAGACCGTCAGAATCAAGGCTGCCATAGGGATCAGAGAAAATTTCATTGCTTGGGGAACCGCTGATTGAATCGCATGGAGTCCGTTGAGTAAAGACGTACCCGCCTCACTAGCGCTGAGGTCGCCGAGCAATGCGGTTACAATAATCCTCTCTATTTTTCGCGCGTATTCCGGCGTCGCTTCAGTTGTCCCCCCTCTTCATTTAAGAAAGAAAATCGACTCTAAAATCACGACATCTTAAGCTTAAGCAATGGGAGGGAAATAGGATAAACCCTTGCGATCTGTAATGAACATCGTCGCAGGTTGTTGACTGATAAAATCATGGGACTGCAGATCTACTTAGTCTTGGCGTAATATCGGATGTAATCAAATTCTGCCACCGCCGGCAAGGCAGAGTCGTCAACAGCCTTGGTTCCACCGAGCGAAGAAGCAATCGAGGTCAGCCAGATGTTCTGGTCTCCGTGCTCAAAAGCAAAGGAGGTACCGTCTTTTTTCCGTGCAGAGGTAACATCCACTGTTTGCACCAATTCATTATCAAAAAAATATTTCACGGTAGAAGAGGTGAATTCGCAGCCAAAGAGGTGAAAATCAGCGGTGAGATCGGGTGTCTGGACAGTCTTCCCTCCGAATGCGATGTGCTCACCTTTCCATTTGTGAATGTTCACGCCGTAACTCTTTTTGTGGACAGAGTCATTTTCGATGACATCCAGTTCCTGACAAGCAGAGTTTGGGCCGGTGCCTCCATGACCCGCGTGCAACATCATCCAAAATGAGGTATGCCACCCCATGCCAGGTGGTATTTTCATTCGAGCCTCATAGTATCCATACTTGAATGCTGCACGGCTGATGACTCCACCTCCTGTGTAATGCTTGTCTCCGGCATCCTCTCTCTTCAACGCCAAGCGCAATGTTCCGTTGGCAACGCTGACATTCTCCGTCTTCTGTGTGCTCCACATTTTGCTATCGGTGCGATAGTCCCATTTTTTTGCATCCAGGCCTGTGCCGTCAAACTCGTCCGACCAGACCAATTGATAGCCTCCGGGTGGAGCAGCGAAGCACACCATAGGCATCATGAAAACTATTAGCGTTTGAAAGAATGATCTGCCGCTCATTGCTTGAGTTCAATATGAGACTCAGTTTTCGAACTACACTTTATACTCACTCGAGGTAAGTTTAAGCATAAGTTGTTTTTTCTGATGATGAGGTTGGAGCAGACTGATGTGTCTGTTAATAGTCAAATCCTGAAGCAGACCTAAGGGATGCTTGGCCTTGGAGTCGCCGCTTTGACGGGTATAGCGATAGTCGCGGGCTTCAGACCGTCCCCGGCAGCTGTCAATTCGACGGTACCGGCTTCGCCCGTGGTCTGAATGATGACCATGGCAAGCCCATTAAAGAGCGAACGGTGAGGCTCAATGTCTGACTCATGGCAGCTGGGATCGCCATTGCCCACACCCATTATTTTTCCGGGCCCTTTGATAGAGAACTTGATTTCATTGCCGGCAGTGGGGACAAAGCGGCCCTTGGCATCAAACGAATCGACCGTGACCAAGGCGATATCCTCCTTGTCCGCCAGTAAATCCGCGCGGTTTGATTTCAGCCGGATCTCGGCTGGCTCATCCGTGGTCTCGATTTTCTCGGACAGGACAAGTTTCCCATCCTTGTATCCCTTGGCCTCAATGGAACCGGGCACGAATGGGATCTTGTCCCACTCGGCATGGGAGTTTGGAGCTACTTTCACTCGACCTTTTGATTCACCGTTGACGAAAAGTTCGACCTCGTCACAGTTACTCTGTGCCCAGATGTCGATGGGTTCATTAACCACCGAGATCGTCACCTGATCCTTGGGTATCTGTACTGGCTGGTTGGTAAATACTGTGTTGGTATTCAATGCAGTATCGGGATGCGTCGGATCATATTGCGGTGCGCCCGGAGATGTCGATGCAGGCGTAGCAACTGGATCCAGATTCGTGGTCAGTGAAGTCGATTCAGTGATGGGAATCGTCTTGGAGGCAACGACTGCGCCTCCCTGATAGGCTTTGACAGTCAGACTGCCGGGAGAAAACAGAAAGGGAGGAAACTCGACCCCCTCTGGGGAAAGCTTTCTCTTTCCCTGCGTCTGATCGTTGAAAAGAACCTCCGTCTTTTCCGAATTCCCTGAAACTTTTATTCTGACCGTCCGATGCTCGACCTTGTTCCAGTTCCAGTGAGGATAGAGATGCAGAACCGGCTCCTTCGTCCACCATGCCTTATAATAATAATAGTTATCCTTGGGAAAGCCGCAGGTATCGACTATCCCGAAATGGGAGCTGATGTTAGGCCATTTGTAAGGGGTCGGTTCCCCCCGGTAATCAAAACCGGTCCAGACAAATGCCCCTCCAACCCATGGACGGGTTTGATAATGCTTCCACCATCCCTCCGCAGTTGTTCCCCAACCGGGGGTATTGCCGGGGACATCATAGGATGATTTATAGGCCCTGTTATAGTCATCGAAATATTGGCCGCGTGTAGTGACCGTGCTAGCCTCCTCCGAAGTGATGAAACGCCAATCGGGATGGGCAGCGTGGATCTTGTCCATGGATCCCCAAAGGCGCAGATAGTTGATCCCAATGACATCAAGAACAGTCACAAACCCTTCCTTGTCCTCAGCATGATTCTGGGCGAGCGTGCACATCCTTGATGGATCAAGTTGATGGGCCAACGCTTGTGTGACCTTCACAATCTCTGCACCGGCAGGTTTGGTTTGCAATCCCATTTCCTCATTGCCCAATGACCAGATCACGATCGATGGATGGTTGCGATCACGACGGATCATCGTCTCCAGATCGCTCATGGGCTCTGGATATTTGCCGAAACGACGGGTCTCATCCATGACCATCATGCCCTGGCGGTCGCACTCATCAAGCAACTCGGGATTCGGAGGATTGTGGGACATTCTCCAACCATCGCATCCCATCTTCCTCATCATCTGAACGCGATATTGTTCAATCCTGTCAGGAACAGCCGACCCCACTCCTGCAAAATCCTGATGATTGCAGACCCCTTTGATGAAGCGGTGCTGACCGTTGAGACTGAATCCTTCCTTCGCATCAAAAACGACTGTGCGGATACCGATGGGAGTTTCATAGATGTCCACTGGTTTACCCTCTTTCTCAATCGTGGAAACAACCTTATAAAGATACGGAGTCTCGGGGGACCAGAGATGAGGTGCATCCACGGCAATACTCTGATTCAACACTTGCTTCCCCTTTGCATCAACTTGAAGGGGTGACTCGGCCTTTCCAATCGCATTGCCTGATGCATCCAAGAGGGTGGTGACAATTTTGGCTTGAGCAGAGGCCCCTGCATCGTTGTTCACTGTCGTCTCGACATTTACTGTTGCCTTGGAGCCATCTACCTTGCTGGTAACATAGGTACCCCATTGTCCAACATGGAGAGGTGAAGTCTTGATCAGCCAGACATGACGGTAGATCCCCGCTCCCTCGTAAAACCATCCCTCGTCAGAGGCAGCATCAGTGCGAACCACCAGTGTGTTCTTTCCTCCGAAATTTGCATAAGGGGTAAGGTCATAGGTAAATGAGGTGTAGCCGCTTGACTTGCGACCAAGACAATGTCCGTTGAACCAGACCATTGCATTCCGATAGGCACCGTCAAACTGTACGGTGAGAGATTTCCCATCATCAGAGGCAGGCAAATCAAAGGACTTACGATACCAACCGATCCCTGAACTATCTTTGCGATCCAAGTGACGATGACCTTTGTTGTTGTTATCCTTCTCACGAAACTCCTGCTCGATGGCATAGTCATGGGGAAGATTCAGCAGACGCCATGAGCTGTCATCAAAGCTCTGTTTGACAAAGCTTAAGGCGCCTCCGGTATTTTCCTTCACAAGATCGGGTAGAGTGGGTCGTATCGCCGCATCTTTTGCTTCGGAGCCCTCTCCCTGTTTCATCAGATCACTCTCGTTGGGCACAAATTTGAAGATCTCACCTGCATCATCCGGATCACCCTGATGAAAGCGCCATTGCGGGTCCAGAAGCAACTTTTCCCTAGAAGCGTCTGCGTAAGTCGAGGAGCAACTTATGAAACCAACGGCCAGAGAGAAGAGCAGAATGCCGTAGGCCGGCATGAAACGGGGGGATGTCATCCGTTTACTCTATTTAAAAACAGCTTCAGGGAAATGCAAATTTGATCCGAAGAATACTATTGAAAACGAATCGTTGTTTAGAGCTGCCTTTAAGCTCATGAGTGAGAAACAGACTCCATCATTTCAAAGCTGTGATTGCGTTTAAGAGTCAGGCCCACTCTTTAAAGCAGATTCTGGAATAGAAACAGGGAAGTCTTGTTAACCAAGGTGGTGAAGAGACTGAAAAGAGAAGCATAGGAAAAAATCTGGAATTCAGGAACTGAAGTGATGAAAGAGTGTTACTTCTCCCTGGATTCGAGGCGGCAATGACTAGATGACCGAGTCACCTCAAGTGTCTTTTGTTTCCTGAGTTTCTGAGTTCCAAATTAAATCCTCGGACATTTCCTCCAATGCCAATACTAATCCCCGTATTAGTGGTTGTAGTCTTACCTCTCATGCATTTTTTGGTTTTATCTTTTTTTCGCGCGAATCAACATCACACACTTACTGACGCCCCCTCGATCCCCCACGACCATGACTTCAAAACGAGACAATCTTGCTATATTAGTCATTGTAATTCTCCTACTTCTGAAATCAGGCCTCTGTTCAGAGGCTCCCTCCATTCCCATCGTTTCGGTGGTTCCGGATATTGCGAAGGTGGCAAAGTGGGACGATTCAAACGGAGACACCGCTGATCCATTCTGGGCAGACGACGACCAGCTCTATCATTTTCAATGTGACGGCCGGGGCTTCGGCACGACTCCGCGTAACCTATGCTTCAATAAACTTAGCGGCACGAATCTGGCAACACTGACCGGTTCATTGGTCAACTCTATGGATGAGTATGGAACCAACGGGGCCTCAATGAACGGCACCTCAAAAAACGATGGAGCCAATTGGAAGGTGACTGGTCAGGAGTGCATCGACGGCGTCTTCTATGCGTTTGTTGCGAGAAACCACTACGGCAATCACTCCATGGATCCCCTTCTCAGGCAGACCTCGGTCAATGCCAGTCTGATTAAATCGACAGACCGGGGACTGACTTGGCAGCGCAGCGCGCAGGAAAATTACGACAAACCTATGTGGCCTGGCAACCGCTTCGGAGCCCCTGCTTTCATCCACTTCGGTCGCAACGGAGGGGCTGTCACGCACGACGGAGCAGATACCTATGTTTACGCGATCTCCAACAACGGCTTCTGGAACGGTGGGGATGACTTCATACTCGCGAGAGTTCCTCGGAAGGAACTGTCAAAATTGAAAGCAGCAGACTGGCAATACTTTACCGGGGGCGATGGACTGGATAGCGCATCTTGGAACAACGATCTCTCGAAGGCAGTGCCGATCCTGAGCCGCCCTGCCAAACTTGGTTGGACCTCGCCGGTTTTTGTCCCTTCCATGAACCATTATCTGCTCGTTTCTTGGTACATCACCCCGACGCTCAAGGCGTGGTTCGCGCCGGAGTGCATCACCTATGATTTTCTGGAGTCGCCTCATCCATGGGGCCCATGGACACAGGTGGGTTCTATGGATGACCGATTCCTTGGAGGCTGCCACATGTACGGCCCAAACCTTTGCGCCAAATACCAGGAGTTAACGCCCGATGGTGTCACTATTCAGTTATTCACTTCGGGATGCCCGTTTCCTGACAAACCCGGATCCCTTTACAAGAATTGGAGATTTCCAATCACTTTGAAAACAAAACCAACTTCCGAGGGAACCATGGTTAACGACAATGATCCATCGATCAGTTACTCGAAAAATTGGCAGGTCGTCGCCCAGAATAATTCTCACGGTTATCAGAAAGATGCGCACTATACCCGATCCGCCGGAGCCACAGCCGAATACAGTTTTTCCGGGACAGGCGTGGAAATCCTTACTCAAAAGTATCAGGACAGTGGATCGATCAACATCTTCCTAGATGATACACTGGTCGGATCGGCCGATTTAAAACTGCAGAATTTTCCAAGACTTTTCCAGGTGCCCATCTACCGAGTCGAAAATCTCCCCCTAAAGGAACATCGTCTGAAGATCGTCACTAAGGGAAACGGGAGTGTCTCCCTGGACGCCTTTCGTGTGCTCAAGTAATTCTCTAAAAATCCACTTTCTACATCCGATGCCCTCACTTAGGAACGCGAGTGAAGAAGGAAGAACTTTGCAAAGCACTCTTTCTTCTCGCGCAGCACTCATAGTTTATCCCATCAATGGACTCATGAATCTCCATTTTGGCGCCGCCTATTACCCGGAACATGTGACTCCCGAACGAGTCGTCGAAGATGCCATACTGATGCAGGAAGCTGGTATGAGCCTTGTTCGTATGGCTGAATTCGCATGGATCAGAATGGAGCCTGAGGAAGGGATCTATGATTTCTCCTGGCTCGACCATGCCGTTGAGACACTCGCAGCCCATGGCATTCGTTCTCTGCTCTGCACCCCTACGGCCACGCCACCGAAGTGGGTGATGGACAAATATCCTGACGTTTACCAATACCATGCAGACGGTCGCAGAAGGGAGTTCGGAGCAAGACGCCATTACTGCGTCAACAGTCCGAGTTACCTTCAACTCAGCAAACGCATCGCCCATGCGATCGGTACCCACTACCGCGATAATCCCAATGTCGTCGCCTACCAGATCGACAATGAACTCATGGCCGAGGATCCGTATTGTCACTGCCCAACCTGCGTGGCCAAGTTCCAGGCATGGGCAAAAGACAAATTCGGATCGATCGATGAACTCAACCGCCGATGGGGTCTAGATTTTTGGAGCCAGTGCTACCGATCTTTCGACGAAATCGCACTTCCCAAACTAAATTCCCACCAGAACCCCTCCTCCACACTCGATCTTCAGCGTTTTTTCTCCGAGTGCTTTGTCGAATACGCAGATCTCCAGGCGCGTGCGATCAGGGAGACCTCACCAGGCAAGCCGGTCACTCACAACATCTGCTCCTGCGGATTTCTCTATAAACTCGACCTTAACAAACTCGGCAAGCGGCTCGACTTCGTCTCGGTCGATAACTATCCGATCAGCTTCACCTTTGAGGGTGAGTACGGAAACACAGGCGATTTCGACTATCACCCCTCCTACGCCTCGATGGCGATGGCGATCACCCGAGCGACAAAAAGGGCTCCATTCTGGGTCACCGAGGCACAGTCGGGACGCACCCTCCGTCCTCGCAAACTGGTCGAACCCGGTCTCCTTAACGTCCTTACCAGACAGGAACTGGCGCATGGGGCCCGCGCCGTTCTTTACTTCTCTTGGCGAACATTCCCCTCAGGTGTGGAACACATGCTTTCCTCAGTTCTCCCATCGGACTCGAAACCGCGCCGCACCTACCGCGAAATCAAAGAACTTATCGCAGAGACCACGAAGATTGAAAAAGAACTATCCAGCCTGATGCCTCGCGCAGAGGTTGCTTTGCTCCGAGACTTTGACTGCGACTGGGCACTTGATGATGGTCATCCTCATCCCGATTTCCGTTACCTGCGCCATCTGCACAACTATTATCAGGCTCTTTTTGAGAACCATGTGAATACAGATATTGTCTCCCCAGAGGATGATTGGTCGATATACAAGGTGCTCGCGGCCCCCTCGTCTCTCCTCATTGACGAGGCCCGTGCAGAGAAGTTCCGGCGCTTCGTTTCGGAAGGCGGAACTTTGGTACTAACCTGCCTCTCCGCGATGAGGGACATGGACAATATCAATCGTCCAGAGACTCTTCCCTCCCTCTTAAATGATCTTTGTGGAATTGAGATCGAGGAGGTGCTTCCACTAAAGTTCCAAGATAAGGTGAAACTTTTGAGCAACGACGGCACGCCCCACGAGGGGTCCTACTGGTTCGATCTTCTTTCCCTGCATGGCGCAGAAGCACTAGCAAGCTATAACGAACAATGGTTTACGGGCACTCCCGCAGCAACCCTTAACTCGTACGGCAAGGGGCGCGTCTGCTATGTCGGCACGGTCCCCGACATCCCTTATCTGCGCAACCTCCTCGGCACACTCTGTTCAGAAACCGGAATTACACCCAACGTCACCGAAGCCTCCACTCCTCTTCTGGAATCGTTGAGGGTCTTGGGAACGGATGGCGCCATTGGGGAGCATCTGCATCTCATCAACTTCAGCCGGGAGGAGCAGTCGGTGAACCTACATTCCCCCTATGTGGTGATTCCGGAGAACCGCGAGGTCTCGGGCCGTTTTACCTTGCGCCCCTTCGAAACCATCCTTCTCCGAAAGGCCTGACCCCACACGCTCCCCCAACCGCCCAAGACGATCTGGGTATGTAAAGCTTATATTACACTTTTCAACTCTGGCGGGAGAAACCGATGTCTTAAAAGCCGCATCAATTGCAAAAAATAACCAATGAAAACGATACTGCAACGCCTCATTATCGGCTCGATTTTGGCTCTCGACCCCAATCAAGCCGGTGCCAACGTCACGATGCCGGCGATTTTCGGCGACCACATGGTGCTGCAGCAATCGGTCACACTACCCGTGTGGGGCAAGGCCAATCCCGGCGAAAAGGTGACTGTAACAGTCGGATCGAGCACCGCCAGCGCAACCGCCGGTGCTGACGGCAAATGGAGGGTCGATATCCAGCCACTGAAGGCTTCCAAGGATCCGTTCACAATGACCGTCTCCGGGCAAAACAAGCTTACCTTCTCCGATGTCCTAGTTGGCGATGTCTGGGCCTGCTCCGGGCAGAGCAATATGGAATACGGCATTAACAGCACTACCAAAGCCAAGGAAGACATCCCCAAGGCCAACCGTCCGATGTTGCGACTCTTCATGGTCCAGAAGACCTTCTCATTCACTCCACTCGACGGTATTGCGCATGACAACACCACCAAGAATACCAACGACACCTTGATCGGGCATTGGCAGGTCTGCACTCCCGAGATCCTTGTGGGTCACGGCGGATGGCCCGACAGCTTCTCAGCCGTCGCCTATTATTTCGGGTCTGAGATCCAAGAACGCACCGGTCTTCCGGTAGGTCTCATCCAGACACCCTGGGGAGGGAAGCCCATCCAGGCATTTATGAGCCTTGAGTCCTTGAAGAAGGATCCCGACTTTGCCGTCTATGTCGCGAAGCATGAGAAGGAACTAGCCGATTCCCCCGCGCTCAAAGCCGCTGCCGCAGCGGGCAGGGCCGAATACAATGCCAGGATGAAGGCTTGGAACGAACAGTACGGCGCCGCCTTCAAGCAGAGTATGGAGGAATTCACCAAGGCTGAGAACGCCGCCAAGGCCGCGCATGCCCCGCTTCCAACCCGGCCCACGCCACCGGGAGCGATGCCTACACCTCTCCCGGACGGCAATCCGAAGCCCGATACGCCAACCCATCTCTTCAACGGCATGATCAATACCATCATCCCCTACGCCATTAAGGGAGTGATCTGGTATCAGGGGGAAAACAACCGGGATATGCCTTGGGATTACGACAAGCTCTTTGCGACACTCATCTCGGACTGGCGCGGTCGTTGGGGGCAAGGTGATTTCCCGTTTCTCTTCGTGCAGTTGGCTGCCTTCCAGACTCCCTCCACACAACCCGTGGAGAAGAGCGCTTGGGCAGTGATTCGCGACATGCAGCTGCGCACCCTGAAAGTCCCCAATACGGGGATGGCCGTTGCAATCGACATCGGAGAGGCCACCAATATCCATCCAGGCGATAAGGTAGATGTGGGTCACCGACTGGCTCTGGCTGCCCGGAAGCTCGTCTACGGAGAGCAGATTGAATCCTCCGGCCCCCTCTATGACGGGATGAAGGTGGAGGGGAACAAAGTCCGCATCCGTTTCCAGCATGCCAAGGGCCTCAAGATCGCGGCTCATCCGCAGATGTATCCGGATCTGGCACCCACTGTTCCAGCTGAACTGGGTGCCTTTGCGATTGCCGGAGCGGACAGGAACTGGGTGCCAGCCAGGGCAGTGATTGACGGGGAGACCGTCGTTGTCACGAGCGATCAGGTGAAACAACCCGTAGCCGTGCGCTACGGATGGGCCAACAACCCTGCCTGCCAACTCTATAACAGGGCCGATCTTCCGGCCTCACCCTTCCGCACGGATGATTGGCAGGATGAAATCAAGTCTGCACCGACGGCAACCCCAACACGGTGATCTCCAACAAAACACAGTAATGATTGATTGTGTAAGCCACCCCCTGATGCATTTATGAGACTTCTTCGCTATCTCCTCGCCGCAGCATTCCTGCCAACCCTCTCAGGTGCTGATCTTCTTAACCCCAAACCGACGACTTTCTGCAATCCTCTGAACCTCGATTACATGATCCAGAAGGATCATGATAAAGGATGGTATCGCGAGGCAGCCGATCCGGTGGCCCTCTATTTTAAAGGCAATTACTATCTCTTTGCCTCAAAATCCGGGGGGTACTGGATGTCACCCGATTTCGTGAACTGGAAGCTCGTCACGCCCCCCATCCTGCCTCTCGATCGATGGGCTCCGGCTGTCTTTGAGTACAAGGATGCCCTCTACTTCATGACGACCGGAGATGGAAAAATCTACCGATCGAAAACTCCTGAAAAAGCGGATTCCTGGACGGTTGAAGGCAAAGTCCGTGGCGATCAAGATCCCGACCTCTTTCTGGATGACGACGGACGGGTCTATCTCTACTACGGCTGTCACCCAGGAGGCCCAATCTCGGGAGTGGAGCTTGATCCCGCAAATCATTTCGCAGAAATCGGAAAGCCCGTTGATCTTCTAAAACAAGATTCGGACGAAAGGGGATGGGAACGGAATGGAGAGAAACACGATGGCCTCCGCGTCTACATTGAGGGATCGTGGATGACCAAACATGACGGAAGGTATTACCTTCAATACGCAGCTCCAGGCACTCAGTTGAAATGCTATAGCGATGGTTGTGCGCTCTCGGACAAACCGCTTGGCCCCTTCACCTATACCTCCACCAGTCCGATCTCCTCCAAGCCCGACGGTTTCCTCGGAAGCGCGGGTCACAGCGCTGTCTTTACCGATCCCACGGGCAATCTCTGGCGTATTGTCACAGCAGTCGTCGGAGTCAATCACAGCTTTGAACGCCGCCTTGCGCTCTATCCTCAAGGCTTTGACAAGGAGGGGCGGATGTTCACGCGGACAGTTTTGGGTGACTATCCCCAATACCTGCCAGGATCTCGTCCCCACCCTGAACAAGGGAACAGCCCGGGCTGGATGCTCCTGAGTTATGGAAAGCCGGTCACCGCCTCTTCATCACTTACCGGACACCCACCCAAAAATGCAGTCGATGAGAATATCAAGACCTGGTGGAGTGCCGCTGATTCAAAACCAGGCGAATGGCTTCAGATCGACCTTGGACAACCGAAATCGTTGAAGGCCGTTCAAATCAACTTCGCCGAGGAGGGAATCACCGGCCAAAACCGGACCAATGATTTTTCCCAGCGCTATCTGCTGGAGTCCTCCCTCGATGGAAAGAGCTGGTCTATCCTAGCCGACAAACGGGGCAACACGAACGACATCCCGCACGACTATCTGGAATTGAAAAATCCTCTTTCAGCCCGCTTTGTCCGAATCACTGATGCCGGTACTCCGGGTGGAGGAAAATTTTCCCTGCGCGGTCTGCGACTCTTTGGCAACGGTGATGGAAAAGCTCCGGTTGCTGTGGATCACCTCACCGTAGAAAGAAAAGCGGAATCAAGACGCGAAGCACTTCTCTCTTGGGCTGCCATACCGGAAGCGGAGGGATATATCATCCGATACGGGGTGGCCCAGGATGCTCTCTGGAATCAATTCGAAGTACGCGGAACAAATTCACTGCATGCCACCAGTCTCAACGCAACACCGGGATACTGGTTTACAATCGATTCCTTCAATGAGAACGGGGTGACCCCCTTCGCTGGAAAGCCGATATCTACGCCATGAATCAATGAAAAAACTTGCTATGAAAGCCCCTCTCTACCTTCTGATTACCTGCTCGGCTTTGCCTATCTCTTTAGCGGCATCCATTCAAATTGACTCGATTGACCACTCTCTCGAACAGGGAATCAGTGCCAACCCTCTGCTGCAATCTTCGGCAACTGCCACGAATACAGCAGAAACACTGGTCATCGACACTTCCAAAAAACACCAAACCTTTGCAGGCATCGGTGCCGCCTTCAGCGAGATCGGCGGACTTGCTCTGGCAGGGTTGCCGGAAGCAATTCGTGATGCCCTGCTGACCAGCCTCTTCGATCCCGTAAAGGGAGCGGGGTTCTCCATGTGTCGTCTACCTGTGGGATCGAGTGACTTCGCCACCAATGCCTACAGCTATGCCGACACTTCTTGGGATCTTGGGATGAACTATTTCACGCTCGATCGAGATGAGAAGTCGATCATTCCGGAAGCCCGAGGAGCCATGAAGAAAAATCCCGAGCTGCGATTTTTTGCCTCTCCGTGGAGCCCTCCCGCATGGATGAAAACCACCGGAAGAATGGATGGTGGCGGCAAGACAAATAATCTCTTCGATCTCGACGAGATCTACAAAGCCTACTCCCTCTACTTTGTGAAATACATCAAGGGATACGGCACGAACGGAATCACCATCTCACGGCTTTGTCCCCAGAATGAGATGGATGCTAGTCCCGGTTATCCGGGCTGTGTCATGCCACCACCTCAGATGACCAAACTTGTCGTGAACTATCTTGCTCCGGCATTTAAAAATGAGGGCATCTCCACGGAAATCTGGCCCGGCACTTTCCGCGAAAGCCCCAAAACACCCTGGGCCACGGAATGCATGAAAAACGAACCCTTCCGCAAGGCGATCAGTGGCCTTGGCATTCAGTATTACAATGGCAAAACAATTCAGGCTCTAGCCGATACCTATCCTGATCTGCGGTTTATGTACACCGAGGCCAACTGTTGCGGTGGAAAGAACACAGCCAAGGAGGCGCAGGCACATTTCCGGGAAGTCATCGGAGCTTTTCTGACCGGCTGTGATACCTTTGCCTACTGGAACATGATTCTGGATGAGAATCAGAGCAGCGGTTGGAAGTGGAAACAGAATTCCCTGGTGACAATCGACCGCCCAACTTCATCGGTCCGCTACAATCCCGATTACCAATCAATCTACCTGATCAGCCGTGCGGTGCATCCGGGGGATGTGCGAGTAGATGCCAACTGGTCGAATGCTCGCAATGGTGATCTGGCGAGTCAGGCAGCGGCCTTCCTAAAACCGGATGGAAGTGTCGTCACTCTAATCCAAAATGCCGGTCCCAATACCCTGAATTTAAAGCTTTCCATTGATGGGAAGGATTCCCAGGTAACAGTTCCGAGCCATTCCGATAACTCCATTCTGATCAAGCAGTAGATTCACTTTGATCAATGGAATCATTTCAGAGCTAGCGTCAAGACGCCTTTTTCTTCCATGAAACGCTCCCTCCCCCCTATCGTCTGTCTTTTCCTCCATGCTGTCGGCGTCTTGTCCGCCCAATCCCTGAGCACGAACTCTTTTGTCCCGGCAGAAGCGATGCGTCGCTATAATGTCATCTGGAACTCTCCCTCCAAAAATGCGGCGGGTATCATGCCCATCGGAAACGGAGATGTGGCTGCGGGTGTCTATGCCATCGAGAACGGGGATCTTTACCTGCTGCTGGCAAAAAATGATGCCTATACCTACCAGGGTGATCTCTTCAAAACGGGGAGAGTCAAGATTTCACTTGATCCCAATCCCCTCCAATCTGGAAAGCCGTTTCAGCAAACTCTCGATCTTGCGACGGGATCGATCCTCATCAATGCCGATCAGGTCAAAATTCGTATCTGGTCGGATGCCAATCGTCCCGTCACCCATGTGGAAATCAACTCCCCTACCCCGCTATCTGTGACAGCGCGTCCAGAATTCTGGAAGCGATTTGACGGCTGTGTCTATAACGAAACTGGAGGAGCCACAAACGCCCCGGCTGCCACTCCACCACAGGATGTGCTGCTGAAGCATGACCATAGGCTGCTCTGGTATTTTGCCGTGGGTGATCAAAGCGTTTATCCAAATGATCTCGACTATTACGGCGTCAAAGGAGCGGCTCATCTGCCAACCGATCCGTTCCGGAACAATACTTTTGGCAATCTTCTGGAAAGTCCTCAGATGAAACTCCAGGGAGAGGAACTGCGCGGCCAGGGAACGGCCTTTGACATGCGCATTCACTCCTTCACCAAGCAGACAGCAGAGGCGAGTGACTGGATCAAGAGCATTGAGAAACAGGCAGACAAGCCTCTCAATACGGAACAAAACTGGAAGGAGCATTGTGCCTGGTGGAGTGAGTTTTGGAACCGTAGTTGGATCATCGCCTCCGATCGCGATGTTCCCTCCGAGTTACGCGAAAAGCTCTCCGGAGAAGCCGACTCAGCAGGGAAGCGTACCGATGCGGATGATGCCGCTCTGGTAGCTCAAAGCTACAATGTCTTCCGCTTCCTCATGGCCTGCCAGAGTCGCGGTTCTGTTCCAGTCAAATTCAATGGAGGCCTCTTCACTCAGCAGTTGATCATTCCCGAGGGAGAACGCCATCGCCGATCAGGCGAGATGAAGAAAGTGGATGGAGGCATGATGACTCATGAGGATGACCGCCTCTGGGGGCGTCGGTTTACTTTTCAGAATCAGCGACTGCTCTACTGGCCGCTGCTGGCAAGTGGAGATTACGATCTGATGAAGCCATTCTTTGAGTATTACGCTCACCTGCTTCCGATCCGAAAGGCGATCACGAAGGCATGGTTTGGACATGACGGGGCCTATTATCGAGAAAATATCGAACCAGATGGTGCCGAACGGGATTGCGGCAAGGATGGTCGTCCGGCAAGGCGAAATCCTGGTGAAGCGGCCCATTTCTACCACGATTATTATTTTACCTGCGGTTTGGAGACGACGATGATGATGATGGAATATGTCAGGGACACGGGGGATGAGAAGTTCAGGGATGAAGTTTTTGTTCCGTTTGCTCGCGAAATCCTCAAATTCTATAACAGGCATTATGCTTGCGATGACAAGGGCAAGCTGCGGATGGATCCTGCCCAATCCCTAGAGACCTGGTGGCTGGCTGTGAATCCCTCACCCGACATCGCCGGACTCCGCTCTATTCTTGAAGGATTGATCAAGATGAAAGCGGGAACTTCTCATGATCAGGAATCGTGGAAAAAACTTTTAGCATCTGTTCCGGAGATTCCCAAGCAGCAGATTCAAGGAAAGACTGCCATCGCTCCTGCCGAGAAATGGGAAAATAAACATAACGATGAAAATGGCGAACTCTACCCGGTTTTCCCCTTCACCCAATTTGGAAAACTTTCTGGTTCAGAGGATCTGGTGAACTGGACGATGACCAATCGCACGGTCAAGGATGCCAATGAGAGCGGTTGCTGGTCGCAGGATCAGATCGACTGGGCACTCGCAGGCAATGCAGCAGAGGCTGCTGCAGGGCTCGTCCGGCGATTTCGTACCGCCTCTTCCATGTGCCGCTTTCCTCTCTATGGCAAGGAAACGCCGGATTCCTGTCCGGACTTTGATCATTTTGGATCGGGATCTGTGGCCTTGCAGCGAATGCTTGTTCAAGAGGATGAGGGCAAAATTCTGCTTCTACCCGCTTGGCCTTCTAACTGGGATGTCGATTTCAGACTCCATCTCCATCATGGCGGAGTAATTTCAGGAAAAGTGAAGGAGGGACAGCTTGAGAATTGGGAAATCAAGCCTGCCAGCCTCAAAAAGAAGGTGGTCGTCTGCACGCCTCAGACCACTCCGTCATCACCCGCAAAATAATCCCTCCATTTTGGACTTCTATGGATGAGGCACCGGGGGGGGAGTCGGGGTCGGTTGGGTTTCGGAAAATCCTCCCTTTTCAGGCAAGGGCCAGTCATCAGTTCGGAAGGGAGACATTGGAAGCCCCTTCGCATTGAAGAGGTTCACTTTCGGAAGATCAGCCCAACCATAACGCACAGCCACGGGTTTTACAATAGAGGGACTTGAGACGATCACTCTCTCCCCATCGATCTTCGCATCGGCGAAGACGAATTTTTTATCCTCGCCTGCAATGACAAAACCAACGGGTTGACCATCCTTGGATGTCAATCCCTCCGAGGCGTGATCAAAATGCAAGACTACCTGATTTCCTGCGATCTCCATGGATCGGAAGGTCGGGCTGGAAAAATCCCCCTGCTTTCCATACGCAAGTGAGAGTGCCTGATGCATGGCGCGCTCGGCGGCAGGTTCCTTCTGCTTGTAATGGACATCGGGCTCCCCAAGATCCTCGGTCACGATGAGTGCGGCATGGGGAGTTTTCTGCGAGGCAAGGAGCTGGGCTTCCTGCACGACAGCAATGCCACTCGCCTCATTGGGGTCAGTCTGAGGCTTCCGATTGGGAGCCAGTTGGAAAATCAAAAACGGGAGATCGGGTTGCTGGAAAGCCGCCCTCCATTCACTCACCAGCATGGGCAGCATCTGGCGGTAGGTGTTGGCAATGCCGACATAGGCATTGTTTTCCCCCTGATACCATGCCACTCCGCGGATACGGAAATTTTGGAGGGGATGAACCATTCCATTCCAAAGTGTCCCAGGGCCGCGAAAATCACCTGGCCAGCCTTTTAATGGTTCAGGCGCTGCTTGCTTGTTCTGGGCGGCCACGGCCTTGTCCGCAAGATACTTGTCATAGGCCGGCTGAAGCTCAGATTTTTTCTTGTCGTATGCAGCCTTGGCGACAGCCTGATCGTTCCATCTGTCCTGTGGCCAGGATCCTTTTTTTAAAGCTTCAACAGGCATCCATCCCTGAATTGGTGTTCCACCATAAGAATCGTTGATGATGGCGACGGGCACATCCAGTTCCTTTTGAAGTTTATTTCCAAACCACCAGCCGATGGCAGAGAAAAACTTCCCGCTTGGATCTCCACCGATCACCCATTTGGCAGTGACATCATTCTGAGGCATCAACTGGGCATTGTGAGGAATCGTACAGAATCGCAGACTGGAATTCGTTGAGCTAGCCAGCGCCTCCGGTCCTCTGGAGCTGCGGCCAAGAGCCCACTCCATATTGGACTGCCCGGAGCAAAGCCAGACTTCACCGACAAGGACATCGCTGATGGTCAGCGTGTTTTTCCCACTGACCGTCAGCACCCGACTTTCGGCGCTGGCAGGCATCGGAGCAAGTGTAGCCTTCCAGTCACCCGAGGCATCCGCCGTTGCTTTAACCTGTTGTCCGCCAAAGTTCACCGTGACTTCCTCGCCGGGAGTAGCCCAACCCCAGACAGTCACCGGTGCCTCACGCTGGAGCACCATGTGATCGGCAAAGATACCGGGTAATTTGACATCCGCGCAGAGGGACATCGGGATCAGCAACAGGATCGCAAACAGAAACAAGACACGGGGAGATAGTAAGGTCATAGAGTACTTTTGATCAGAATCGATCTGAAAAGCCACACCGGATGTCCATTAGTGCTCCCTTGCATAGTTTTATATTTTCGAGAAAATGATCGTTTTCCCCCTATGAAACTCTTCCTGCACTCTGTTCTGCTAGTATTGATCTGTTTCGGCACCGCCCTAGCCACGGATCTTCCACCTGATGTCTATCCCGGCATCAGAGATTCCAATGGTGCGCTTATTCGTTCTGTCGCCACTTATCTCGGCCAAGAGATGGGTTATTACGATCAGCCTGTTCAGACGGAACTGATCAAGCGCCGCAACAACTTCGGCTACACTACAGAGGAAATTCAGAAATACTTCAGCATTCCGCTGCACATGCCTCTCGATGAAACTGGATTGGATAGAAGCTATCTCAAACCGGCTCCAGCACCCGGCATCCATCCCCGCGTGATCTTCAACCCTGAGGATGTCCCGCTCATCAAGGAACGCCTGGAGAAAACAAAGGCTGGACAGGCAGTAAAAGCCGCCATCTGGGATCATCTCACACAGATGTTTACCGGACCGACTGCAAAGTATGGAAAGGAATTCAACGCGCTCGCTGCAGGGGATCAGAAATTCGTCGATGAATTCACAATTCCCTACAACGAACTCAAGGCCAAGTATCCGAACGAAACCTTCCCCGCACCCGATCCTAAGAGCAACCCTAGGGGGGAGAAGCCGCTAGAGATGGATCACAGCATCGGATTCATCATGATGTACGAGGCCTTCCGGTGCCTGATCGACAACGATACGGAGGGAGGTAAAAAAGTAGCTGGCGCGATCACCACCCTTTCCAAGATCGCCGATATCCACCTGTCCGCAAATATCGCCAATGAGAAAGTCCGTTACGAAAAAGCCTTGGCAAATTATGAGAATGCGCTGAAGAACCCTCCAAATAACGGCAAAACATCTCAGAAACCATTCGATAACTCAAAAGACTGGCGCGTAGTCGGTCAGGGTCCTTCGTTCGAGGGGGAACTCGGTCTCCAGTATGACTTCGCCTATAAATTCATGTCCGAAACTCAGCGGGACACCGTCCGAAAATTCCTGGTTCATGATACGGAGGGGATGAGGAATCAGGGTGGAGAGACATTGCGCGCACTGCACTGTGGACCAAGCAACTGGATCAGCTGGTCCTGTCGCTCTTTGTTCCCGATCTGCGCCATTGAGGGAGAACCGGGTTTTGATCAGGCGATGGAAAATCAGGCGATGAATGCCCAGATCAATTTCATCAACTCAATGTTTTCCTCAGGCGAAGCCTTTGAGGGATGGGGCAAGGATTTCATTTTCTTTGAGCATCTTGTCATCATGGCCAAACGGGGTAAAAACATCATCGGGAGCACAAGTATCAGATCCGCATTTGTGAATTACTTCATGGCTTCAATGAATCCCTGGGGCAACGGATTCACTTTTTGTGATTCCCTCGCGGGATCGGGAGGCAAGGTAGCCCGCAATGCTGATGTGCTGATGTATCACACCCTTTTCCCCAAGGATGTGACAGCCGACTTTATCTACCGAAACCAGATTGAGGGGAACTATGATTTCGTGGGAAGCAAGAACCTCAATACCCACCATCCCTTTGCCACAATGGATTCGCTCTGCTGTGCAATTTTTCCAAGCGACATGATGCCGACAACATGGGAAGAGGAATACAAGGCCGTGACCAAGGACAGGCCGATGACCTATTTCAGCGAGGACACGGGCAATATGATCACACGCTCCGGTTGGGAGACCAACGCCCTCTATTTGAATTACATGACACGCTGTATTCCCGGCGGGCATCAGTATTGTGACCGTTCACACTTCAGCCTCTACGGGCAGGGACGCTTCTGGAGCATCTATCACTTCATGCGCCAGATCCATGACCAGTATCTCCCATCCAATCGCTCAGTCCTTCTGGCCGATGGAAACGGTTCCTCAACCATGGAAGCAAAGTGCCTGAGCTTCACCGACTCTCCCCTCTGCACTTTCACCACAACCGACCTTTCACGCACTTGGAACTATCAAAACGCTGGTTTGGTGAAGGCTCCGACAGGAGTGGAGAAAACCCAGAACACCTTCAGCTACAATGAATTTAGGCTGCACCCATCTCAAACGAGCTGGATGAACTATCCGATTTCACTGCTTCCCAACTGGTATAATTCAGAAAAAGCACAACCCTCGGATGAACTCTCCTGGTACAAGGCATACGATGTCAAAAAAGCCTTTCGCACAGCCGGAATCATCCGTGGAAATCACCCCTATGCATTGATAGTGGATGACTTGCAACTCGATGACAAAGCTCATGCCTACGATTGGGGAATGATCCTGTCCGATGACCTGACACTTGGCTCAGTGACTACGACCTCTGGCACAAACTCCCCTGCTTCCGCCGACATCGTTCTCAATGAAAACCTCAAACAGGAGAAAGGTGACACCAACGCCCCAGCGAACGACCGCCACTTGCTGGTCCGCGTCCTCTCGGCCACAGCTCTCACTGAACCAGCTTCAAAAGTCGAACTGATGGCTGTTCCCAATCCTCCACAGAGGGATATGCAGATCAACAAGCTCCACATCACGGCTAACTGCGTGAGTCCCGAATTCAAGATCCTGCTGTTCCCATTCAGGAAAGACACGGCACTCCCAACAACCACTTGGAATGCCGATCACACGACTGTTACCGTTGCATGGCCCGATCAATCGGATGTGATCACTTTCTCGCCTGATAAGAATGGACGAACACTTGTTAAAATCAAAAGAGACAGCGCTGAATTGCTTGGTTTGAAATAGCAGGACAAGTTCACCGTTACTCGAATCCCCTCTTTAATTAATGAAGAAAACTCTCCCCCTTGCCTTGCTGGCAATGATGTATCTCATTCGACCGCTTGCAGCTGAGACATCAGGAACCAGCACTGCCGAAACCAAAAACCCATCGGAAAGCCGATCAACTAAAGACCAACGGGTCGGTGATGTCGATCCGATGATGCCATCAGAGAAGGTGGAGCGTGCGCTCAACGGAACGATGAATTTTCCTCCCTCACCGGAGGTGCCATGGAAGCCGGATGACCATGGATTTGCCAAGGATCGCCTGTTCCATGTGCCTGAACCAGGCGTTCACCCGCGCATCCTCTTTGCTCCAGAGGATCTGCCCAGGATTCGCAAGGAACTGAGCACGACGGAAGCAGGCAAAAGGATTCTCTCCGTGCTGAGAAAGCAGGTGGCTGCTGGAATCAATGACACCACCTCCTGGGAGGGGCGCTGCTTCGCCGCGCTTGCCTCAGGAGATTTGGAGGCCTTCAAAGCTGCTTATAAGGAAAGCCCTGAGGATGACAATCCGCCCGGTTCGGGATTTCGATCCAATATACCTGGGCGCATCGCGACAGTCCGATGGGGTGTGCGGAATCCTCTGCTGGTCGGTATGGAGGCCGAGGCACTGCTGGCCCTGATTGATAACGATGAAAATGCAGGGAAGAAGGTCGGAACGGCTCTCGCCACCTACGCCGCCTATGTGGCTCCGAAAGTCGAGGAGGCAAACAGGAAACCGCGCCACGAGTTCCACTGGTATTCGACCCGCTATCTGGTGCCAGGCGAGCTGGCTTTCGGTTATGACTGGGCATGGAAATGGATGACCCCGGAACAGCGATCGGCTCTCTCCTCACTCATTGTGAAGGCAACTGCCGGCAAATACGAACTGGGCATGGATCTCCCCGCTCACTGGCGCAACTGGAATCATCTTGGCATGGACGATTCCTACGCCTCGTGTCTTTTTGCCATTGAAGGAGAGGCTGGAGATGATCCGCGTGGACGGGATCGAATTCACGAGGTTTTCCGAGATTATCTGACTTACGGCATTGATCCGCTCGGCTTCGGTACGGAAGGTATTGGCTATCAGACAGCGGGTTTCGGCCATCTCTCCGCGCCGATGCTCGCCTTTGCAAACAGGGGAAAAAATCTCTTTCTTCACCCCCATTACCGCCGGCAGACCGAGTCCTGGCTGGTTCAGGCCATGCAGCCCTTTGGAGGCGCATGGCAATCCGGATCGGATCTGGGAAATTTCCCGCCTAATCTCGGCTATCTTGCCATTCAGAAATATTTTTTTCCGGACTCACCGGGGGTCGATTTTGTCTATCGCAATCATCCTCTGGTCCGCTCCAACGATTGGACGGCGATCACGAGAGAGGGAAATGAAGCGCAGTGGATCCTGCCCGTCGAGCAGACAAAAACCGAGACAAGAGAGAAGGCAATCGCCGAAGCTGTAACGCTCAATGGCGGCGATGCCCTGAGCTTTTACGACACGAACCGCGGCTGCCTCTACACCCGCACAGGATGGGGAACGAACGATCTTGTGCTCCATGTCGATTGCCGTACCGATGCAACCTTTGCCAATCACGATCATCCCGACCGCGGACAATTTACCCTCGCGGCTCTGGGACGGGCCTGGGCCTGTTCCGGTTACCGTGACACCGAGTCCAAATACATGAATGTTGTCACAATCGATGGACGCGGCCAGGGATATTTCACACCGCCCGGGAATTGGATCTCCGAATCGGACACCAACGGGCTTGTGACGGCTGCCATCGATGCCAAATATTGCTGGGACTGGCGTTGGATCAAATCGAGCTTCACCGAGTCCAAGGCCTCACTGGAAAAACGCGACCACGGCAGTTTCTGGGAATCAGCGGAACGGCTTCAGCAGCGCATCCCTCTCTCGGCCTGGGAACCCGATCCAAAGGTTGCATCTTACTACCAAGGCTTCGCCGACAGGGAACATGGCGATCCAAGGATGTGGGATGACGAGGATGGTTGGGTCCTGCGCGCTCCTTGGTATCCTTTGAAGAAGGCCTTCCGCACAGTTTTACTCTCCCGTGGTAAGCATCCCTATGTCTTGCTGGCCGACGATATCCGCAAGGATGACACTGAGCATCTCTACGAATGGCGGATGAACATGCCAGCCGATATCCGCACCGTCTCAATCAACGGTTCCGACATACTTCTTGGTGATGGAACGACGAAGCAGGGTGTGCCGGAGCTAAAGAATGCCTTTCAAGGAACAACCGGCCTGACACCAGCCAAAGTGGATCGGTTGCTGCTCATGCGCACACTCGACATCGCGACACCGGACCAACCGACACTTCAACCCGTGCCAATGGTCTCCTCGATCGAATACAAAAAAACGGACGACTCCCACCAATTCACGGGTCGCAGCATGGGAATGGGAACACAGGTCGTCATCGGATCACGCAGCGTGGAGCCACAGTTTCTTTTTCTGCTCTATCCGCATCGGCAGGGAAATGAGCTTCCCGTGACGACTTGGAATGAGGGGAAAACAAAGCTCACCATTGCATGGAAAGATCAGACCGATATTTATGAGGTATCAGTCACACCCGAAGGACGCAGGGTCTTCAAACTTCTTAAAAATTAGCATCCGATCACCTCCCTCATGAAAATCTCCATACTCCTTATATCGCTCCTTTGTTTGAGCACTGGGGTTTACGGCGAAGCCCCACAGAACAAAATTGAACTAACGGATGCCAACAGCATCTACCAGTATTTCGCTCAGTCGGATGCCTCCAAAGATCGGGGGAATCTCGGCATGTATCTCTGGATTCCGCCGAATACACCCAAGATCCGCGCCGTGATGGTCGCAATGCACAATGGACTGCCGATCAATGTCCTCCAGAGTGCACCCATGCGTGAAGTCTGCCGCAAGCATGGCATCGCGCAAATCCTGATCACGCCTTGGGCCAAGGATATCGGCGGCATCATGATGAAAGATAATACTTATGATGTGACCGATCCTGCACGGACAGCATTTTACGATGCTTACATCAAGCGACTAGCCGATCTTTCAGGGCATCCCGAACTTCTCACTGCTTCCATTATACCTCTGGGACACTCTGCTTTTTGTGGCTTTCCATTTGAGGCCGCATTCCGCAATCCCGATCAATGCCTTGCAGCAATCCCGATCAAAGCGGGCCTTCCCGATGCCTACAAATTTTTTGGTCCAGGAGGTAAGGCGCTGCATCCCGATGCAGGCATGACATTGCACAATGTACCTATCCTCTTCGTCTCATCAGGCAGCCAGGAAACAGTCAGCTGGAGTGCCTATCCGCACGCTTATGGAACCTACTTGAGTGCTTACCGTCAGGATCATGATGACAATCCCGGTACGACTTATGAACCACATAATGAGCTTTTCAGCGGGTGCTGGGAAATGACCAGTGGGCATTTTGACATGTCGCCGCGCAACTACCAATTCGTCGCTGACTGGCTCGATGCGATAGCCACAGCCCGCCTTCCTGAAACAACAGGAAATCCCCTGAAAACTATCCCCCTTAAGGACGGTTGGCTCATGAGTTCGAAAATTCCCGCGACAGGTGATCTACCCAAGGAATACCCGATGCCTGCCCCCTATCTGGAATATAAAGGCCATCGCAACGAGGCGCTCTGGTTCCCGAATGAAAAACTAGCTCGCAATCAATTCGAACTTGGAGTGTCCGAGCCACGTAAAAAAATCGAGATGTTCACCTTCCTCGATCCTACGAACCAGCCGATCAGTCTCGCTACGGGGTTGATGGCACCGATGACGAATGCACAGGCACTGCTTCATGACGACGGACTTCTGACTCTCACCACCTATCGCCTCACTACACCCCCGGAAATCTGCACTACTTCAGAAAAAGACCGTAAGAAACACCCCGAGATTCCGCTGACCTATACAAACATCGCTTTTCCAAGCATGACCAATCTACCTGTCAGCCAGATACCGTTTGAATTCAATGCTCATGGAGGCGCGTTCGTACAAGTGGGAAGCGAGCAGTTCAAGGATGACCGAGGAGTTACGGAAACGCGACTCACACTGCGTCTGAAACGCCATCGCATTGATCCCGGGGATGGATTCAATATGTCCTTTGTTCGCGCTTTTCACGAAGGAGACAAGGAATTCGCGGCAGCTGGCCGCACCTGCCAGATTTCACTCGCTCCTTCTGATGCAGCAATCATCAAGTCAGCAACCCCTCAAACACTTGATTTTCCCGCCGTAGCGGATACTCCCGTAAATTCTTCAAAAATTGAACTCAAAGCCAAAAGCTCCGCCGGATTACCGGTTGATTATTTTGTCCTCAAAGGGCCGGGGATCGTCCGGGACGGCACCTTCATCCCCATGGAGGTTCCTGCGGGTGTCACAAATCCCATCGAAGTGACAGTCGGTGCCTATCAGGTCGGAGTATTCAAGGATCCCGGAGGAATCAAACCTTCGCAAACGGTTTACCAATCCTTTCATCTACTTCCGTAGAAGGAGACTTTAAAAATCGCCTGATATGAACACACTTCAGAGCATCCTGTTTGCTGTACTATTGCCTGCTTCACTATTTGCTTCTGAGCATATGCCAGACGGAGTGAAAGTAACTCGTGATCGAGTGCCGGAAACACAAGGAGTCCAATCATGGTCGATCACCTCCCCCTATCAGGAAGGAACGAACAAGGTGGAAGTACTACTTCCTTCTGATTTCGATCCCTCGCAACACTATCCGGTGGTCTATTGCCTGCCGGTCAACGCAGGAACAAAGGGCGACTGGGGACATCCACTGAAAGAGGCAAAGAGAAACCATCTCGCCGATATGTATCAGGCAATCTTCGTCTGTCCCTCCTTTGCCCTTCTTCCCTGGTATGGAAATAATCCCGAAAATCCGCGTATCCGGGAAAACGACCACATCCTCAAGGCGGTCATCCCCTTCGTCGAATCCCACTATCCTGTTAAAAAAAATCACAACTATCTGATCGGATTCAGCAAATCGGCAATCGGGGCACTCTCCGTTTTCTTCCGCCAGGAGCACCCCTTCGCCAAAGTGGCGGTCTTTGAAAACTGGTATGGCAATCCCAGCAAGAAACAGTGGGAAAAATGGGGATTCAAAACCTGCTATGGAACACGGGCCAACCTCACACTCTACAACCCGCAGGATGTGGTGGCAAAGTATGCAAAACAATTTTCCGGTGGGCCTGTGCGTGTGACGGTTTTGGGAGGAGGACCAGGTCGCAGAATCGGCGTGGAGAAACTCATGAAACAACTCAGGAAGGCCGGCATCCCCCATTTTGAAATTTGGGAACGGGGAATGGGCCACCGGTGGACAAGCGGATGGTTGCCGCTTGCCGTCTCCTCGCTCTTCACAAACACAGAGTCCCCTTCAATAGTTTCCGGTCATTAGCAACTCATTTCGGCTCATTAGACTCAATGGATCCCATCCACCGAAAGAATCGATTATGAAACCATGAAAATGAACGGTCAGAATGGCTCACTGTTTGTTCGTAAAGTTTTCAAGGCATTTCTTCCCGTTGTTCTGATTACCACACTTCATGCGGATCCTGTTCTCGTCCAACTGGGAGAGGCGGCGGAGAAGCCGTTTCATGGTACCACGCAAATCGGATTGAATCTGGAAATGTCCCTTACCTCCGACCGGATGTGGAATGCAGACAATCACTGGATGGCGCGAACCCTCGCAGACGCAGGATTCAAAACGCTCCGCTGGGGTTATAGTGCGATCTGGTGGGATGCCTTTGCCGAGAAACCCCTGACGGATAACTATTGGTCGGCTGAAAACACAAAAGATGCCTATGGGAGCTTCGGCTTCAAGGAGTTTGTCTCCTATTGTAAGGAGACACATACTGTTCCTCTCATCATGTTGCCAGTTGATGCGATGGCCTCGGGTGTACCACTGGAGCGGGTGCTGGATTTGTCGCGGAGGATGACGGAATATGTAGCGTCCCAGCATTTGGAAACCCCAGTCTATCTGGAGGCGGGAAATGAGCCCTATACCAAACCGAAGTTGGCAAAGGAGAAATATGCGCAAGCTCTGCGCGCTCTGTATCCGCTGGTAAAATCGATTCAACCCTCGTTCCGTTTGGTTGCCCAGATCAACGAGGATCTACAACCCTACATCATTGACACATGTAAGGATTCATTCGACGCGATCGAATGGCATCACTATTTGAAATGCGGAGGCAAGGGTACTGATCCATGGCAATGGTATTGCCAGCAGGATCATACGGATCTCTTCAGGCTATCCCAAAACAAGGTGCCGGTGATTCCATCCGGAAAGGAGTATCTCATCGGTGAGATCAATGTCCTCTGGCCGGATTGGTTCTTTGCCATGGCAGGGGATCTTCACAGCTCGTTGGTCTATCTCAATCTCCTGCTAGACACCATCAATGCCAATCAGGCACAAGCCATTCTTCCATGGCCTTCCCAATGGCCCTCCTTGAAGGGCGTTCCAGGATATGGGCTGTTTGATTATGATGCCTTTACCCACCAAAACCGAACTCGGGTTTTTCCGGGTGTCATGGGAGTACATCGCATGATCCATGATTATGTTCTTACTGTGCCGATTACTGTCACATCGGCTGATCCGAAGATCAAAGTTTTTGCCTACGCCTACCCCAATGCAAAGACTCTGAGTCTGATTCTGATTAACAAGCACCCCGAAGAAGTTTCCGTGCGCATTCCATTAAAACAACCTGCAGTTCAAGTCAGCGCCCACAAGCTAAGTGCCACGAACTCCACGGATACGAGTGCCAAATACTCACCGGTGACCGCCACCGTGAATCCCTTGAACGAGCTTGATATTCATTTGGCGCCGGAAAGCGCTTTTGCGGTTAAGGTAAGCAGTCATCCCTAACATTCGACCTATCGTAACGAGCTACGGCATCGCTAAAAGGGCCTGTGGAAAAAATGATGAATTTTTAAAGCAGCACCTGAACCCGTTCTCCGGCAGCAACCGGGATTACTTTGCAGAGACTCAGGAGTTCAAGCGTAAGTGGCTTTGAAGCCGACACATCATCTTCGATGAGCACCTGCACGATCGCATCGTATTTTGTTGGATTGTGAAGATGGAGTTTGGGTATTCCCTCTTCATTAGAGAACTCCGCATCGATGTGGTCAAAGACGATCACCCTCCCCGTCTCCTTGCGCACATAGACACCGGGAAGTTCCGCGACCGTCAGCATCAAGGCCGTCTCAACCCAGATCGTGGAGCCGAAGATATTCCCGCCAACTCCCTCCTGCCCTTCCCAATCGCTAAGATTAACCCTCTCACACATCATCCCCGGCTGCATCGTGCCGATCTGATGCCCTTCACGGGAGACATAGTTGGTAATGTTGCCTGCGATGTCGCGGATGAGATCGAGGGCCAGTTCATCACCGGTATCCCGCCAGAGACGGAAGAGGGATTCACCGGAGAAATTACAGATGGCAGGGGCAGCGTGCTTGTTCTGGATATTTGCCCAGACGGAACCATTAGAAGGTGCCTCGACTTTTCCAAGCGGCGATTCGGGCGGATAAGTGAAATCATAACTTGTGACCCAAGTGGCAAACTGTCGGGTCAGATCGCTTGCGGCAACGGACCAGAACGGGTCGTTTGTGGCCTCGTAAAGATCGACGAGCGAAACAAGCAAAGCAAAACACGATTCACTATCTGGAGCCGTCAGCATATCGCATGGCCCGCCGGTGGTCAGTCCCCGTTCTATCCAATCTCTGACAAGTTGCCTGCCAAGATCACAGGCCGCTTCTCGGTAGGATTTCTCCCCGAAGAGTTTCGCTGCCAGCAGGAGCCCGGCGGGAAGAACTCCTGCAGCCGTGCTGCCACCGATACCGATCTCCGCCGTACGGATGTCGAGGTGTTGTCCAACCTGGCCATACCTGCGGAAAATCGTGACTAGAGCATCGGCAAGATTTTTTGCCGAGGTCTTCCATGTTTCCGGAACAGTTTCTCCACGGGCCTCCAACATAAGGATCTGTTTGATCCCAAAGTAAAGTGCGTCGGAAAATCGGCGCACGGAAACAAGATAGCCTGGACGAGGAGGACGCGGATCCTCGTTGTTAAACTTTGTCCCATCATGATGGGCGCGCCAGAGACCGTTCTCTACCGGGCTGCCGGTGAACATGAAGTCGAGATTCCTCAGTGCCCGTGCCTTTGCCGTATCATCCCCTTGCACGATCATCGGAAGGGTCGTCAACCCACCGGTGCACCATCCAAGCTGCCACCAGTCGTAGGCCTTGGTGCTCGTTGGATCGATGCCGTGTCGGTAATAGCCAAGTCTCTCATCCCAATTGAGGGCATTCACCTTTTCACGAACCATTCGGGCAGCCTCGCTGAATGGGAGAGCCCTGAGACTCTCCCTGTCACCAAAATCCTTCCGCCCCTCGGCATAGCGGTCGAAAAGTGTCTGAAGCCGAGGAGCTTCAAAGAACCAGAGACGCACGCGCAGTGTCACTCGATCCCCAGCCTTCCAATTTCGGGCTGGATCCCCCTCACGAAATCCGATGATGTTCGGAATCTTGGAGCGATGCCGTGGCGTCGTGACCGTTAGGGAGGCTTCGCGGGCCGGGCCATTTTCCTCAATGGTGAGACCATAGGCTCCTAGCTCGTTGTCGGCCGGAAGAAATAGAAGAAATCCTTTGCTTAGCCCAGTTCCCTTGGATGAGCACCATCCGAGCGAAGGAGTTGACACACCATAGGTGTCGATCTCGATCTTTGCAGGCGAACCGTCACGATGAAGCTGTGTCTGCTTGGTAATGGTGATCGGCTTATCCACGGCATAGTGGGAGGCATCGGGCCAGAATGGTGAATACGGCACATCGACGATCTCGAAGCGATTGCCATCATAGACCATCGAGGGGGCAAAGACATAGTTCGCTGAATCCCATGATGCGAAGGCGAGTTTGAGATTGATGGTTGTGGCAGGCGAGCTTCCAGAGACAAGGTGGACGACACTTGTGAGCTCCACACATCCCTCTCTTCCTTGCACAGGCTCGACACTCGTCTGCACCTTCCAGACTGCATCGGAAGTGGAGCACTCGCCGATCCAGGGAAGGGTCACCAATCCTTGATCGGATGTGACGGAAAGTTTCAATGAGCTCTTATTTGAAGCAAGAAGCTCTTCCAGAGAGGAGGAAGGAATTTGTGGCATAAGAAGGGGGATGATAACTTATTTTGAGAGCTCTGAAACGCTCCAATTTTTGAAATCGTAGGTTCTGACTGTTTTTCCATCGGTCACTTCAAGAGGCCCATCGGGAATCTTCTGTGAAGTCCAGGGACTCTCAAGAACAGGCCACGCCGCGTAATCCAGCGGCTTGCCATTGATCGAATCCTGTCCGTCGTAGTCACAGTGCATGAGATCGCCATGTCGGGTTGTCGCCTCGGCGCTGAGATGCACTCCGGGGACCAACTTCAGGCTGCTCTTTGCAAGAATGCTCTGCCGGAATGCTGTGAGCTGATCCTGTGGACTCTTGCCAGGGAATTCCTCGGGAGAAGCCGTCTCCAGCAGCACGGCAGACTGGGATGCACGGACGCGGAATTCCGAATCCCCGTTGCGTGGGGGAGAGGCCGGAGCGAAGATCCCTGCTTCAGGTCTCCAATCAAAGGGTTGCGAAGCAGTGAGTGCAATCAGGGTACTTCCATAATGGATGAAGATTCTTCCCGTCGTGGCAGAGTCATTGATGGAGGCACGGTAGCCACCCGGAACATAGCCCAGAAGGTAAGGCATGATTTTGGGATCATTTTTACTGTCGAAGAGGAAGAGTAGCGCATCACGAGCAAGCAATTCCTCCGCATTGAAGCGCACACCATGAGTATGAAGACCATGGGTGGTATAGGGATCATCGGCGCAGGGATTCGTGATCCAGAGCTGGGTTCCATGATTGGGATCGGGATCGGTCCACATGACACCACACGGATAACTTTGGCCTTGAAACGGCTGCCCTCCCCGCTTCGGACTGTGCGAGAAGAGGGCGTAGTTCGATGTGATATAGTGATTTAGGGCAAAGTTGTTAATGAATGCGCGGTAGAAGTAGGGTTTCGAACGATCAGTGCCGGCAGGCAGAATCACGGATGGAAGCTGATAGGGATCGGTAGCCGCACGAGACGCCGCCTTGGCACTGGACAACTCAGGAGTGATCCCTCCAAAGTAGAGCCAGGGAAGGGTCGCCACGCCCCACGCATGCTGGTTTTCCATGTCAGGATAGGAACGCGGCGCAAAGGTCGCGAGGAGTCCATTGAGCCAAGCTGGAGCGAGTTGAATCAGGCAGGTTTCGTAGGCGATCCGGGCACTATCACGCATCGTGGGCTCATTGGCACAATCGGCAATCGTGAGCAACGGGAGGATATTTTGGGCACCGTAGGGGCGCGATGCATACTCACCCGGCCCATTGCCAACAGTGAACCGGATCACACTGCGAAGATGTTTCTCGCCGGTCGGATCATCGGCGGAAAAAAAAGTTCCCCAAACATCACCCGGCAATTTCGACTTCGACGACTGAGCCTTGAGCAGCATCTTGGCCGTTTGTTCCTGTATGTAAGGATCATTCTTCATGAACCATGGATCAGCATGGAATGCATTAGGACCCCAGATCTGCGTGGCGAGATATCGGGAAGCAGCGGCCATCATCCTGTGATTGCTTGTGGTCAGGCCGGCATAAAAAACGCCCCCCGTATAGATCCTTCGGTAGCGCTCTTTTGTTGCGGCGTCGAGCCGTCCCTCATAGCGAATATAGCAGTCGAGGCCGGGCCAGGCGGTGAACCCGGTGTTGCCGCCATGCATCCAGCGGTTTATCTTGTTGCCCGGCTCCAGTGTATCAAGTGCGAGATTGATCTCTTTAAGGGCCTCTGCATCTCGACCAAGCTCAAAGAGGCATAACGCCTTGGTAAATCCCTCATGGTGGGAAGGGTTCGATGCAAACGCCTCCAGCACGGCTTTGCGGCGTTGATCGAAGGTTACGAGGGTTTGTCTCTGCGGAATCTGATCGGTTGTGGAAGGGCCGACTTCCGCTACATTCGTTCCCTCATGAATATCAATCTGACCACTTGATGAAGTCTCTTCCCCCCTGAGCAAACCGCACATCAAAGGGATCAGCAATAGAAAGCGGTGAAAACAGTTCACGGTGAAGGAGGGTATGCCTTGCGGCGAAGAATCATTGGAAACCAAGCCAGCCTGATTGGCAAGATCGTGCGATTGCACCGTGACCACTCAAGATTTCCTGTGCTAATTTCATGGAATGGCCGCTATCCCCCTCCCCCTTGGACTCCTTCTCTTAGCATCACTCTTCTGCCTGAATCTGTCCGCCGATCAGACTAACTCCCCCTCCGATTACTATCACGATCCTGCATGGAAGCCCCGGGCAATCCTTCCTGCCGCCGATGCTCTGAAGGGTGACTTCTGGCCGGCATCGCCCAAAACCAAAGTCGATTACAACGACCCCACATTCGACCCATCAAGGCTGTCGGCTGTTCCTGCACCGGGTGTTCATCCACGGGTGCTGATGAGCCCCTCCGATATCGATCTGATCCGAGCCAAAGTCGCCATTGGGGAAAAAGCTCCGCCGGAGTTCAGGGCACTCTGGGAGCGTGAGAAACGCTCTAAAAGCGCCTTCTACGCCCTTGTTGCTAAGGACGATGCCCTTGGCAAATCTCTGGCCTCCGAATTGATGGCCAAGGTAGCAAGCCTGGAGCCCAAGATCGACACAATCAACAAACAACCCGATCACGACAACATCTGGTGTGTCGAGAAATCGATCACGGCGTCCGGCGATCCGAACCCGCCGACCGAAATCTGGGCATTGCTGGACTATGATTATTTGCACGGTTGGCTGACTCCCGAGGAACGCGAAAGAATCCGCAAAGTGATTGCCCGGTTGACCAAGGATCGCATCAGCAACTTCATGACGGTGCCTGACCACATGATGATCAATAATCACGAGGGATTCGGCATGGAGTATATCCGACTGATGCTCCTGATCGAGGGAGAGAAAGGATTCGACAAAAGGGTCTATGACCTAGCCGCAAAGAAGGCCCGTGCGATGCTTGACTGGTATCTGGATGAGCAGGGGATGTGCTATGAGTCGATCAAGGGTTGGCTCAACACGGATGCCTTTGTGGCGATAGGACGGCGTGAACGGGATCTGCTCAAGCACAGTCACCTCCGCGCCAAGATGGATTTCTTCCGCCAGGCCCTGCGTTGGGAGGATGGCGTCTGGCATATCCGCGACGAGATGAGGGCCTCCGCTTTCCATGTCATCTGGATGATGCACTACTTCCATCCCAAGGATGAGGGGGATGACCTGCTCTACAGCGCCACACTGACCTCTCATCCCTTCCTGACGGATTCCAATGCAAGATGGCCTGGACCGGTCGGCATCACTTCGGATCTCCTGTTGCTTTTTGCCGGAAACGCCATCGCCACCCCTGATGGAAAGCCCCTTGATTGGACAGATCAAAAACGCGTTAATTCGCTCAATATCCCCATCACCTGGAAGGATGATGTCCGTGGTTATGTCGAAACCCGCAACAGTTGGAACAAGGAAGATTTGCATCTCGGCTTCACCTGCAAACAAGATTTCTTCTATGGAGGGCACGAGGCTTCCGAAAACAACAGGCTGATCCTCTGGAAGGATGGAATCAACTGGGTGAAGGACAGCAACATGCTCGCGGTCAAAGCCACATTCCTCCAGAACATGCTCACCATCGACGGAAAAGGGCTGAGCTATCCACCGGCACCCGGATTCTGGCTCGGTGTACAGGAGACTCCAGAAGGCGTTGTTGCAGCTGGTGATGGCAAAATCGGCTACTCGTTTGCCAAGGTGATGCAGGTGCACCCCCTTGATTTCCCTTCGGCCAAACTCCCCTACTACGCCCCCTTTGCCGAGGGGAATTACGACCAGTCACGAGACATGCAGGTTGCCTTCCATCCCGGTACGGTCGCCTGGAACGACGGCTACGCTCATACGGATTACGGGGCGTGGAGCGGGGAAACCCGTATGGTCGAATCCTATCGCACCGCAAATCCCGTGGAGCAGGCCTACCGCACCGTTTTCCTGGCCCGCGGCGAACATCCCTATGTC